>Ga0233425_10001609_pt1 | contig 49535 bp, 50 predicted proteins | sample Watercolumn_Towu_2_FD_181712 | JGI IMG/M metagenome (GOLD analysis project Ga0233425, IMG submission 181712) | Freshwater microbial communities from Lake Towuti, South Sulawesi, Indonesia - Watercolumn_Towuti2014_140_MG | ecosystem: Environmental > Aquatic > Freshwater > Lake | place...
CACGTCGATCTCGGACAGTTTGAGGCCGAGCCGCTCCAGCAGCTTCTGCGTGGCGGGCGCCGGCCCCATGCCCATGATGCGCGGCGGCACGCCCGCGGTCGCGAGGCCCACGACACGCGCGCGCGGCTTGAGGCCGTGGCGCTTGGCCGCTGCCTCGCTCGCCACGATCATGGCGCAGGCGCCGTCGTTGATGCCCGAAGCGTTGCCGGCCGTGACCGTGCCCCCTTTACGGAACGGCGTGGGCAGCTTGGCGAGAGCTTCCAGTGATGTCTCGCGCGGATGCTCGTCGCGCTCGACCGTGGACTTGGTTCCCTTCGGCCCAGGCACTTCGACCGGGATTGTCTCCTCCTTGAAGCGGCCCGAGGCGATGGCGCGGTTGGCGCGCTGCTGGCTGCGCAGCGCGAACTTGTCCTGGTCCACGCGCGAGATCTGATACTCCTCGGCCACGTTCTCCGCGGTCTCGGGCATCGAGTCCGCGCCGTACCGCGCGGTCAGCGCCTTGTTGGGAAAGCGCCAGCCCATCGTGGTGTCGTAGATCTCGGCGCCGCGTGCGAACGCGGTCTCGGCCTTGCCCAGGACGAACGGCGCGCGGCTCATGCCCTCGACGCCGCCCGCGAGGGCGAACTCGGCCTCGCCGGTCTTGATCGCGCGCGCGGCCGCGCCCAGGGCCTCGAGGCCCGAGCCGCACAACCGGTTGACCGTCGCGCCCGGCGTGCGGTCGGGCAGCCCCGCGAGCAACAGCGCCATGCGCGCGACGTTGCGGCTGTCCTCGCCCGCCTGGTTGACGCAGCCCAGCACCACGTCGTCGACCGCGTTCCAGTCCGCCTTGGGATTGCGGGCGATCAGCGCCTTCAGCGGCACGGCGGCGAGGTCGTCCACGCGCACCGCCGAAAGCGACCCGGCGTAGCGTCCGATCGGCGTGCGCACCGCGTCGCAGATGAAGGCTTCGGGCATGGTTCCGCGCTCCGTTGCGCCCCTCGTCCTTCGACCGGCTCGGGACGAGGGGAAATGGACGTGAGGACGGAGCAATATATAGCCCTCATGCCGGGGTTGTCGAAGCAGGGGGCGCGACGTGCTAGTCTGATGCCCATGTCCGACCGCAGCGTCACCAAGTCCACCTTCGGCAGCTCGGCCTACGGCGGCGACGGCTGGTCGCCGCGCGTCGTGCCCCATGCCGCCGAGATCGGCGCGGTGTGGACGGGGTACGGCGTGGGCGCCGAGTGGACGCGCTTGCGCGCGGTCCTGCTGCACCGGCCGGGCGAGGAGCTTGCGGCCAGCGCCGATCCGCGCGGTGTGCAGATGCTGGCGCCGCTCGACCTCAAGCGCGCGCAGGCGCAGCACGACGGCATCGCCGAGGCATACCGCAAGGCCGGCGTCGAGGTGCACCACGTCGCGCCCGCGGAGGCGCCGCCGCCCAACCAGATGTTCTGCGCCGATCTGATGTTCATGACGCCGGGCGGCGTGGTCCTGGCCCGGCCGGCCTCGACCGTGCGCGCGGGCGAGGAGCGGCGCGTGGCGGCGCGGCTCGCCGCGCTGGGCGTGCCGATTCTCATGACCATGCAGGGCACCGCGACGTTCGAGGGCGCCGACGCGATGTGGCTCGACGCCCGCACGGTGCTGGTCGGGCGCGGCCTGCGCACCAACGACGCGGGCATCCGCCAGCTCGCGCAATGCCTCGCCGAGCAGGGCGCGGCGGCGGTCGCGGTCGACCTGCCCTACGGCACGATGCACCTCATGGGCATGCTGCGCGTCGCCGACAAGGACCTGGCGATCGCCTGGCCGCGGCGCACGCCGCACGCCGCCGTGGCCGCGCTGCGCGAGCGCGGCTTCGCGGTGGCGTTCCTGCCCGACCAGGAGGAGGCGCAGGCCAACCGCGCGCTCAACTTCGTGACCCTGGGCCCGCGCCGCATCCTGATGGTCGGCGGTAACCCGGCGACGCAGGCCTTCTACGAGCATCTCGGCATCGCGGTGACCGCGGTTCCGACCGACGAGTTGGCCAAGGCCGCAGGCGCCATCGGCTGTCTCACCGGCGTCCTGGCACGCGATTCCGCGTAACCGGCGTTCGCCTTCCGCGGCTTGCGCGGCATCCCTCGGCAAGCCACACTCCGCGCGAACAGGGGGGGAACCGAGGGCAATGTCCGAACGGACATCGGCCGCAGAGCTGATGCCGGAGGAGCTGGCCCACCGCGCGCCCGGGGGATGGCTCGGCGTGCTCGTGGCGGCCGCCGCCTTACTGTCCTCGATGCTGGTGTTGAACCAGCAGCTGAACCTCGGCTTCTTCGCGGGCGTGACGCTGATCGACACGCGCTATCTCTACGCGCTCGCGGCGCTGCTGCTGCCCCTCGTGTTCCTCGCCTATCCCGCGCATCCGCGTGCCGCGATGGGCCGGGTGCCGTGGTACGACGCGGCGCTCGCCGCCGCCGCCCTAGCGGCATGCGCCTGGTTCGCCTGGTCGGCGGAACGCGCGTTGAGCGAGGGCTGGGAGTACGCGGCGCCGGGCTACGCCGTCGCGGCCAGCGCGGTCCTGTGTCTGCTGATCTTCGAGGCGCTGCGTCGCGCCGGCGGCGGCGTGCTGGCGGCGATCGTAGTGGCGATCGCCATCTACCCGGTGTTCGCGGCGCAGATGCCGGGGCCGATCAAGGGCCTGGCGCAGCCGCTGCCCGACGCCATCGCCTACCACATCCTCAGTTCCGAGAGCGCATTCGGGATTCCCATGCGCGCGTTCGGGCAGATCGTGGTGGGATTCATCGTCTTCGGCGTCGCGCTCAACTACACCGGCGGCGGCAAGTTCTTCAACGACGTGGCGTTCGCCCTGGTGGGCCGCTACCGCGGCGGCGCGGCGCAGGTAGGCGTGATCTCGAGCGCGCTCCAGGGCTCGATCAGCGGCAGCGTGATCTCGAACGTGATCTCCTCGGGCGTGGTGACGATCCCGGCGATGAAGCGCACCGGCTTCGCGGCCGACTACGCGGGCGGCGTCGAGGCCGTGGCCTCGACCGGCGCGGTGCTGATGCCGCCGGTGATGGGCTCGACCGCGTTCGTGATGGCCTCGTTCCTGGGCAAGCCCTACGCCGAGATCGCGCTCGCGGCGGCGATCCCGGGCGTGCTGTTCTATTTCGGGCTGATGGTGCAGATCGACGCGTATTCCGCGCGCAGGCGGCTCGCGGGCATGGCGCGCGAGGAGCTGCCCAGCCTCGGCAAGACAATGCGCGAGGGCTGGCAGTACATCGCGGTGTTCGTCGTCCTGGTGTTCTTCATGCTGAGCGAGCAGCAGGAGGCGCTGGCGCCGTTCTACGCCACCGGCCTGTTGCTGGTCGTCAACCAGGCGATGCCGCGCCACCGCATGACCTGGATCAAGGCGCGCGAATTCCTGAACGCGCTGGGACGCGAGCTCGCGGCGCTGGTCGCGGTCCTGGCGGGCGTGGGCTTCATCGTCGGCGCGTTCTCGATGACGGGCTTGAGCGGCACGCTCGCCAACGATCTCGTCTATTTGGCCGGCGACAAGCCTCTCGTGCTGCTGGTCATGGGCGCCGTCACCAGCTTCATCTTCGGCATGGGGATGACGGTCACGGCCTGCTACATCTTCCTCGCCATCGTGCTGGCGCCGCCGCTGGTGAAGGCCGGCATGGACCCGATGGCGGTGCACCTGTTCATCCTCTACTGGGGCATGATCTCGTTCATCACCCCGCCCGTCGCGCTCGCGGCGTTCGCCGCCGCGCCGATCGCCAAGACCGGCTATTTCCGCATCGGCTGGCAGGCGATGAAGCTGGGCAGCATCATCTACGTCGTGCCGTTCGTGTTCGCGCTCAATCCCGCCCTGGTGCTGCGCGGCCCGTGGCAGGAGATCGCGCTGGTGACGGGGACGGCCTTCGCCGGGGTGTTCCTCGTCGCCTCGGCGATGCAGGGTTACCTGCTGGGCCTCGGCGCGATGCGCGCGACGCCGCTGGGCGTCGCGGCGCGCGCGCTGATCGGCCTGGGCGGCCTGGCGCTGATGCTGCCGGGCGGGCAGGTGCTGGGCCTGGGCGTCGAGGGCGTGGGCCGGCTCGGCATGGATGGGATCGGGGTCGTGCTGGCGGCGCTCGGGATCGCGGCGGGGCGGTTCGACGCGCGTGCCACCGCCGATGTCGGCCGTGATATAGTCCGGCAAAAGCCTTGAGACGGGAGGAACCCAATGAATCGCCGAGCAATCCTGTTCACGCTGACCGCCGCGGCCCTAGCGCCCACCGCCGCCCTGGCGCAGGCCAAGCCGCCGATCAAGCTGCCCGAGACGCTGGCCTGGACCGCCTACGACGTGGGCTCGGGCGGCTACAACCAGGCGGTCGCCATCGGCAACGCGCTCAAGAACAAGCTGGGGGTGAACCTGCGCGTGCTGCCGGGTAAGAACGACGTCTCGCGCACCCTGCCGGTGCGCGAAGGCAAGGTGCAGTTCTCCGCCAACGGCGTGGGCGGCGCGTACCTGGCGCAGGAGGGCGTCTTCGAATTCGGCGCCAAGGACTGGGGCCCGCAGCCGGTGCGCTCGCTGGTGCTGAACAACTCCGACGCGCTTCTGACCATCGTCACGGCCAAGGACGCCAACGTCAAGACCATGGCGGACCTCAAGGGCAAGCGCGTGGCCTGGGTAGTGGGCGCGCCGTCGCTCAACCAGAACATCACGGCGCTGCTCGCTTTCGCCAATCTCACCTGGAGCGACGTGAAGAAGGTGGAATTCCCCGGCTTCGGCCAGGCGATGGACGGCATCATCGCCAACCAGGTGGACGCGGCGTTCTCGTCCACGATCTCGGGCCAGGCGTACAAGATCGCGGCGTCGCCGCGCGGCATCCACTACCCGACCGTGCCGCACGCCGACAAGGCGGGCTGGGCGCGGCTCAACAAGATGGCGCCGTTCTTCATCCCGTTCATGGGCACGGAAGGCGCCGAGCTGTCGAAGGACAAGACGGTCGAGGCCGCGACCTATCCCTATCCGATCCTGATGAGCTACGACAACGCGCCGGACGACCTGACCTACAACATGACGCGCGCGATGATCGAGCTGTTCGACGACTACAAGGCCGGCGCGCCCGGCAACAACGGCTGGGCGCTCGACCGCCAGAAGCTCGACTGGGTGATCCCGGTGCACAACGGCGCGATCAAGTACTTCAAGGAAATCGGCAAGTGGAACGCCAACCTGCAGAAGCACAACGACGGCCTCATCAAGCGCCAGCAGGTATTGGCCCAGGCCTGGGCCGCGACGGTCAAGTCCGCGCCGGCCGACGCCGCCGCCTTCGCCAAGGCGTGGATGAAGGCGCGCGCCGACGCGCTGACCAAGGCCGGCATGGAGCCGGTGACGACGGAGTGGTGATTTCGGGCGCGATCCTCGCCCTTCGACAGGCTCAGGACGAGGATCGTTTCAAAGCCCTCATGGTGAGCCTGTCGAACCATGAGGGCTCTGCCCATGCCTGACCGCCTGAAGGACAAAGTCGCGCTGGTCACGGGCGCGGGGTCGATCGGCCCGGGCTGGGGCAACGGCAAGGCCACGGCCGTGCTGTTCGCGCGCGAAGGCGCGAGGGTGTTCGCCGCGGACATCAACCCCAAGGCGGCCGAGGAAACCTGCGCCATCGTCGCCAAGGAGGGCGGCACGGCGGCCGCGCACACCGCCGACGTCTCGAAGTCGGACCAGGTGCGGGCGATGGTCGAGGCCTGCCTCAAGCGCTTCGGGCGCATCGACGTGCTGCACAACAACGTCGGCATCGTGCGGATCGGCGGCCCGGTGGAGCAGAGCGAGGAGGACTGGGACCGCGTCATGGCGGTCAACCTGAAAAGCGTGTTCCTGACCTGCAAGCACGTGCTGCCGGTGATGGAGAAGCAGGGCGGGGGCGCGATCGTCAACATCTCGTCGATCGCGTCGATCCGCTGGCTCGGCGTGCCGTACATCAGCTATCACGCGAGCAAGGCGGCGATAAACCAGTTCACCGCCGCGACCGCGATCGAGTACGCGAAGAAGGGCATCCGCTGCAACGCGGTGCTGCCGGGCCTGATGAACACGCCGATGGTGCACGCGGCGCTGCCCGGCTACTACTCGGGCGGGGACGTGGAGAAGATGATCGCCATGCGCGACGCCCAATGTCCCACGGGCAAGATGGGCGACGCCTGGGACATCGCGTATGCCTCGCTCTATCTCGCGAGCGACGAGGCCAAGTACGTGACCGGCCAGTGCCTGGTAGTGGACGGGGGCATCACGCTCAAGACCAGCTAGCGGGAAGCCGCGGCGGGAAAAGGCAAGTCCGCCCCCGGGTCCGCCCACATTTCGCCACAAGCTGTTAAGATGATCGGCGCGGGGGCAGGTCGCAAACGATAGGCGGGTCGCGATGATCGCAAAGACGGGAATGCTGGGCCTGGCGCTGGCGCTGGGCCTCGCGGTGTTGGCGCCTTCGGGCGCGCGCGCGCAGGAAAGCGTCGCCGGGCCGGTGCTGAAAGAGGCCTACGACCTGTACCAGGCCGGCAAGCTGCCGGACGCGGCGGTCAAGTTCGAGCAGGGCCTGCGCCTCAACCCCGGGCGCGACCAGGCGGCCGTGGCCTTCTTCCTCCTGGGCGAAACCTATCGGCAGATGGGCGAGGACTTCAAGGCCAAGGCCAACTACGAAGCCTCGCTGCAGGCCAATCCCAACAGCCAGGTGGCGCAGCAGGCGCGCGACCGCCTCGCCGGCAAGACGACCGATTCAGGCCAGGCTGCGCCGGCGCCCGCGGTACCCCAGCTTCCGAGCGCGCAGCCCGCACCGCCCGCGGCGCAACCGGCGCCGCCGCCCCCGGCGCAGGCGACGCCCGCGCCGCGTCCGTCGGTGCCGCTGCCGCCCGCGGCTCAGCCCAGGCCCGCGCCGCCGCCCCCGCAGGCCGCGCAGGCGCCGCGCCCCGGTCCGCCGCCGCAGCCGCCGGTCGACCTGTTCCGGCCGGGCACGGTCATCAAGGACTGCGAGATCTGCCCGGCGGTGGTGGTGATCCCGCCCGGCACGTTCCAGATGGGCTCGAATTCCGGCGACGGCGACGAAAAGCCGGTGCATCCCGTCACCATCCCGCGCCCCCTGGCGTTCGGGCGGTTCGAGGTCACGTTCGCGGAGTACGACGCCTGCGTCGCCGCCGGCGGCTGCCGCAGCAACGTCAGCGACAACGGCTGGGGCCGCGGTACCAACCCGGTGATCCATGTCACCTGGACCGACGCGATGGACTACGCGCGGTGGCTCAGCGCCATCACCGGCAAGCGCTACCGCCTGCCGTCGGAATCGGAATGGGAATACGCGGCGCGCGGCGGCAGCCCCGACGCCGACCAGTACGGCAAGGGCCGCGCCAACTGCGACGGCTGCGGCAGCGCGTGGGACAACAAGCGCATCGCCCCGGTCGGCCGCTTCCCGCCCAACGGCTTCGGCCTCTACGACATGCTGGGCAACGCCTGGGAGTGGACCCTGGATTGCTGGGTCGACAACTACCGCGGCGCTCCGGCCGACGGCACCGCGCGGGCCAACGGCGACTGCTCGCGCCGGGCGCTGCGCGGCGGCGGCTACAAGGACGGCACCGACAGCAGCCGCGCCGCCAACCGCAACAAGGACCCGATCACCGACCGCGACCCGGACAACGGCTTCCGCGTGGTGCGCGAACTGCCTTAGCTCAGGTGCCGTTCGGCCGCCGGCGCGAAAGCAGGCGGAAGGCGGGGGCGGCGAACGTCACCACGATAAGCAGCCGCGCGGCGTGGTGCGTGGCGACGAACGCCACGTCGATCGACAGCGCCAGCGCGACCAGGCTCATCTCCGTCACGCCGCCCGGCGCGTAGGCGAGCGTCAGCGCCTGGGTGCTGAGACCCGTGACCGGGTGCAGCGCCCAGGCCGAGAGCACGGCGATGCCCAGGAGAATGACGGCGAACGCAACGCCATGGCCGATGGGGCGGACCACCTCCTGCATCGTCGTGCCGGCGAAGCGGTTGCCGACCGCCACGCCCAGCACCACCTGGGCCGCCGAGACCAGCTCGACCGGCGGGCGCGCGGCGGTCAGCCCCGTCATGTGCGCGACGGCGCTCACCATCATCGGCCCCAGCATGTTGCCCGCCGGTATCCTGAGCCAGGTTCCCAGCGCGTAGCCGCCGACGGCGCATGCCCCGAGCTTCGCCAGTTCGTCCAACGGAATTCCGGTCAACCCGACGCTCACGGCCGCGCTCGCCTGCGGCACGTAGCCCGCGAACAGGCGGAACCAGATCGGGATCGTCATCACGGTGAGAAGAATGCGGACGGCGTGCAGCAGCGAAATGGTGCGCTCATCGCCGCCCATTTCGCCGCCGACGGCCGTCATCTCGGCCAGACCGCCGGGCGTGGCGGCGAAGAACGAGGTCGCACGGTCGAGCTTCGCTACCAGGCGGAAATACGCCATGCCGACCGCGAGGCTCAGCGCGCAATAGAGGAACAGCGCGGCGAGCGACACGGGCCACGCCTTCAGGTGCGACAGCAGGTCGGGCGTGAACGCGCTGCCCAGGAGCACGCCCAGGATCGTCAGCATCACCGACCGCAATCCGCGCCAGGCGCGCACCGGAAACCCCGCCACGGCGGCGGCGGTGACGACGGTCATCGCTCCGATCATCCAGGGCAGCGGCGCCGTCAGCTGCCAGCAGACGAACCCTCCCACGGCCCCGAGCGCCAGGGTCAGCGCGATGCGCAGCGGATTCAAGCGACGAAGCGGCCCAGCCGCACCGCGGTCAGCCCCGGCGCCAGGCGCTTGGACGGCATGATCAGCACGCACTGGTCGTAGGGCGTGCGCACCTCGCGCACGCCGTCGCGCGCGATCACGGTGCCCGCGGCGGGAATGACTTCGAGGCCCACGAAGTCGCCGGCGAAGGCGAAATCGGGCGTCTCGACCGTGACCGCGTCGGTCACGCGGATCACGCGTTGCGGGGGCGGCTTGGGCAGGGCGCGGTGGCGCGCGACCTCGCCGGCGTCGACGGCGCCGGCCGCGACCAGGAAACGCAGCACCGTGTCGATCGCCACCTCGACCGTGCTCTTCAGCCAGTGCTGCCCGCACTCCACCAAGAGCGCGTTCTTCGCGCTCGCCGGGTCGCCGAAGCCGCCGTAGTCGCGCATGCGCCGGCCGGCCTTGTGGCCCTCGTCGGCCACCACCAGCTCGGGAACCGCGACCTGCCGCGCCAGGGCCTCGCCCTTGTCGAGCGGGCCGGCGAGCATCAACGGCCGCGTCGCGGTCTGCATGGAGTGCACGTCGAGCAGCAGGTCGACCGTGTCCACGTAGGGGCGGAGCTCGCGCGCGCGGCGCAGCTCGACCGAGGTGCGCGGGCCGTCCAGCACCGCCGGGTCCCACACGCGGTTGAAGTCCTCGTCCACGAAGCGCGAGGCCGCGGCGTCCTTGGGATCGAAGCGCAGATACGCCTCGGTGTTGCAGAAGGCGAGCGAGAGCCGGCCGCGCCGCGGCCGGAAGCCGCGCTCGAACAGGAACGCGAGCGCGTGCGCGCCGCACAGCTCGTTGCCGTGGACCAGGGCCGCGACCATCACGTGCGGCCCCGGCTGGCCGCTGTCGAACGCGGTGACGTAGGGGACGCCGGTGTTGCCGGCGCGGTAGGCCTCGATGTCCGGCGCGGCGATCTCGACCACCGCTTGCCCGGCGGCGGCGCCGCTTGCGGCCGCCCCGGTCATGCCGCCGCGCGCCGGATCATCCGGCGCAGCATCGCCTCGCACTGCGCCACCTGCTCCAGCGCGATGAATTCGTTCGGCTTGTGCGCCTGCTCGATGCTCCCCGGGCCGCACACGATCGTGGGCAGGCCCGCCTGCTGGAACAGCCCGGCCTCGGTGCCGAACGACACTTTGCCGGTGGCGTTGGCGCCGGTGAGCTGCTTGGCGTAGTCCACCACGGGGTCGTCGGGCTTGGTGTCGAGGCCGGGGATGTGGCTCAGCTCCTCCCAGGCGAAGCCGGCCGTGGGCACGACGCGGCGCATTTCCGGCAGCAGCGTCTTCTCGGCGTAGCCCTTCGCCTCCGCGAACATCGCGTCCGGGTCCTCGCCCGGCAAATAGCGGAACTCGAACGCGAACTCGCAGCGCAAGGGCACGATGTTGAGCGCGGTGCCGCCCTGGATCGTGCCGGTATGCGCTGTGGTGTGCGGCGGCTCGAACATCGGGTCGTACGGGCCCCGGTCGCGGAAGCGCCGCGCCATCGACTTGAGCTTCGCCACGACCTCGGCCGCGGCCTCGACCGCGTTGACGCCGAGATGCGTCATGGCGGAGTGCGCCTCGTGCCCGGTGACGACGCAGCGCCAGCTTTTCTTGCCTTTGTGGCCGACGATCACGCGCATCTCCGTGGGCTCGCCCACGATGCAGGCCTGGGCCTTCAGGCCGCGCTTGACCAGCGCGTCGATCATGCGCCGGACGCCGATGCAGCCCACCTCCTCGTCGTAGGACAGGGCGAGGTGGACCGGAAACTTCGCCCTTGCGGCCTTGATCTCGGGCACCAGCGCCAGGCACACCGCGACGAAGCTTTTCATGTCGGACGTGCCGCGGCCGTACAGCCTGCCGTCGCGCTCGGTCGCCTGGAACGGCGCGGTGTCCCAGGGCTGGCCGTCGACCGGCACCACGTCGGTATGGCCCGACAGCACGATGCCGGGGCGGTTCGTGTCGCCGTCCGCCGGGCCGATGGTGGCGAACAGGTTGGCCTTGCGCCCATCGGCGCTCGGCACCAGCTCGCACGCGACGCCGTGGCCGGCCAGGTACTGGCGCACGTAATCGATCAGCGCCAGGTTGGAATCGCGGCTGGTGGTGTCGAACGCGATCAGCCGTTCGATCATTGCACGGCTGGCGGCGCTTGGCTGGCTCATGAATCCGACCGGGTTCCCGTCTGGCGCGGAGCCGAGTATGCCAAGGTCGTGCCCGGCAAGGGAAGCCGTGCGTATGAATGCCTTCTATGCGCGCGGGCGGAACCGGGCCATAATCCGCGGGGTTAAGGGGATGCCCGCCGGCCCCGGGGCGGCGGGAAGGGATGGAGGGAAAACCATGACCGGAACGATGCAGTTGCGCCGGGCGCTGGGCGCGGCCGCGCTGGCCGTCGCGCTCGCGGGCGCCGGCGCCGCGAAGGCCGCAGAGATCTCGATCGGCCTGGGCGCGGAAGTCACGTCGATCGACCCGCACTTCCACAACCTGTCGCCCAACAGCAACATCGCCCAGCACATCTTCAGCCCGCTGATCCAGCAGGACGAAAAGCAGCGCCTCAGGCCCGGGCTGGCGGAGAGCTGGCGTGTGCTCGAAGACGGCCTCACCTGGGAATTCAAGCTGCGCAAGGGCGTCAAGTTCCACGACGGCTCGGACCTGACGGCTGCGGACGTTGCCTTCACGGTCCAGCGCGCACCCAACGTGCCGAACAGCCCCTCGTCCTACGGCATCTACCTGGCGTCGATCGCCGAAACCATCGTGGCCGATCCCTACACGATCCGCTTCAAGACCAAGTCGCCTTATCCGCTGCTGCCGACCGACATCTCGAACATCTTCATCGTGTCGAAAAAGCACGGCGAGAAGGCGGCCACGGCCGACTACGACAGCGGCAAGGCCGCGATCGGCACCGGCCCGTTCAAGTTCGTGGAGTTCAAGCGCGGCGACCGCATCGTGCTGGCGCGCAACGACGGTTACTGGGGGCCGAAGCCGGCCTGGGACAAGGCGACGTTCCGCGCGCTCAACAACGACTCCGCGCGCGTCGCGGCGCTTCTCGCGGGCGACGTGCAGATGATCGAGAACGTGCCGACGCCCGACATGAAGCGGATCAAGGGCAGCAAGGACCTGAGCGTGGCGCAGGTAGTGGGCAACCGCGTGATCTACCTGCACCTCGACTCCGCGCGCGACAAGTCGCCGTTCGTCACCGACAAGGCGGGCAAGCCGATGGACAAGAACCCGCTGAAGGAGCTCAAGGTGCGCCAGGCCATGTCCAAGGCGATCAACCGCCAGGCGATCGTCGACCGCCTGATGGAGGGCCTCGCGGTGCCGGCCGGGCAGTTGCTGCCGGACGGCTTCTTCGGCACCTCGCCCAAGCTCAAGCCCGAGAAATTCGACCTCGAGGGCGCCAAGAAGCTCTTGGCCGAGGCCGGATACAAGGACGGCTTCGGGCTCACGATCCATTCGCCCAACAACCGCTACGTCAACGACGAGAAGATCGCGCAAACCGTGGCACAGATGCTGACGCGCGCGGGCATCGACACCAAGGTCGAGGCGATGCCGTCGAACGTGTTCTTCAGCCGCGGCTCGAAGCTCGAGTTCAGCTTCATGCTGGTGGGCTGGGGCTCCGGCACCGGCGAAACCTCCTCGCCGCTGAAGTCGCTGCTCGCCACTTTCGACAGGGACAAGGGCTGGGGGCCGTCCAACCGCGGACGCTACTCCAATCCCAAGATGGACGCCGTGCTGGACAAGGCGCTGATGACGGTGGACGACAAGGCCCGCGAGAAGCTGCTGGCCGAGGCGAGCGAGATCGGCATCGGGGACCTGGGCATCATCCCGCTGCACTACCAGATCAACGCCTGGGCGATGAAGAAGGGCCTCGCCTACGTCGCGCGCACCGACGAGTACACGCTGGCGCACGAGGTGAAGCCGGCGAAGTAGCGGCGAACAGCCTTCAGCCTTCAGCTTTCGGCCCTCGGCGCCCGGCCGAGGGCTGATCGCTGGCGGCTTCTTTTCACCCCACCATGAACTGCTCTTTCAGGATCCGCTCGCTCAAGTGCTGGTCGGGGTCGAACAGCAGCGTCATCGCGGTCTTGCGGTCGCACTTGATCTTGACCTTGGCGACGTCGCGCGCCTCGGTCATGTCGGCGACCGCGGAGACCGGGCGCTTGTCGCCCTCGAGGATGTCGATCTCCACCCGCGCCGAGCGGTCGAGCAGCGCGCCGCGCCAGCGCCGCGGGCGGAACGCGCTGATGGGAGTGAGCGCCAGGACGCTGGAGTTGAGGGGAAGGATCGGCCCGTGCGCCGAGAGGTTGTAGGCCGTGCTGCCGGCGGGCGTGGCCAAGAGAATGCCGTCGCACACCAGCTCGGCGATGCGCTCCACGCCGTCCACCGTGATCCTCAGCTTCGCCGCCTGGCGGGTCTCGCGCAGCAGCGAAACCTCGTTGACCGCGAAGGCTTCGGTGACGGTCCCGCGCATGGTGCGCGCTTTCATCTTGAGCGGATTGAGCCTGACCGTCGAGGCCGCGTTGAGCCGCTCGATCAGTCCCTCGGGGCGGTATTCGTTCATCAGGAACCCGACCGTGCCGCGGTTCATGCCGTAGATCGGCACGTTGCGCTGCATGTGCGCGTGCAGGGTTTCCAGCATCAGTCCGTCGCCGCCGAGCGCCACGATGACCTCGGCCTCGCGCGCGTCGACGTGCGGATAGCGCGCCTGGAGCTCGGCCAGCGCGGCCTGGGCGGCGTCGCTGCGCGCGGCGACGAACGCGATCTTGCTGAAGGCCATGGCCGCCGGTGTGCCCCCGTTGCCGGGGAGCGTGTTCCCCGCGCGCCGCCGGTTCATTGACCGGCCGTCCGGGGCCAGTATAGCTTCGCCCGCGTCCCGCACCAGCGCGCGGCGGCGCACCGGGCGGGCAGGACCAGGAGTTGGGCGATGCGGTATCGGGCGATGGCGCTGGCGGCGGCGCTGGCGGTGGCGGGCGGCGCGGGCCCGGCGGCGGCGGCCGAAAGGCACGCCGGCTATTACTATCCCGGCAAGGTGACGCACGAGGACTACATCGCGCGGGCCAAGCCGCTGCCGATCTACAGCCGGAAATCGCGGCTCGACTTCGTCAACCAGGTCAACCTGCAGCTCATCGCCAAGCCCTATCCGCCGCCCTTCGTGCTGTTCGCCAAGGGCGACGAGGCGGAGAAGGCGATCCTGGTCAGCGTCAACGCCGAGTTCGCCAACACGCTCTACCGCATGCGTGCGCTGCTGGCGCTGATGACCACGCTGTCGCGCCAGACCGAGCTGTTCCGCGAGTTCAAGGTGGACGACCTGTTCACCTTCTTCGACCAACTGCGGCTGTTGGGCTTCGAGCAACTCACGGTCAGCGACGGGCGGGACTTCGCGCACCGGATCGACTTCAAGTAGGGCGCCGCGCCGCCGCCGTTCGCCGCCCTTCCGCGCCCGGCGGGGCAAGGGAACGGCAGGCTTGACTTCCGTTTGATTATTCCATAAGTATAAAATAATGAAAACGACAGACGCGGTCGCCGCCCTGTCCGCTTTGGCGCAGGAGAACCGGCTCGACGTGTTCCGTCTTCTGGTCCAGGCCGGCCCGCAAGGGCTGCCGGCGGGCCAGGTGGCGGACCGGCTCGATCTCGCGGGGCCGACGCTGTCGTTCCACCTCGCGCAGCTGCGCCACGCCGGGCTGGCGGTGGCGCGGCGCCAGGGGCGGTCGATCATCTACGCGGCCGATTTCGCGGCGATGAACCGGCTGCTCGACTATCTGACCCAGAACTGCTGCGCAGGCGGCGCGTGCGTTCCTGCCGGCGCAAGCGCCATCGAGGGAGACGAAAATGCAGCGCCTGCACGTTCACGTCGCGGTTAGCGACCTCGAAAAGTCGGTCGCGTTCTACTCCACGCTGTTCGGGGCCGGGCCCTCGGTGCTGAAGCCCGACTACGCGAAATGGATGCTGGACGATCCGCGCGTCAACTTCGCGATCTCGGAACGCGGCGCGGCCGCCGGTGTCGACCATCTCGGCATCCAAGTGGAGAGCGACGAAGACCTCGCAGCCGTGGCCCGGCGCCTGAGCGCCGCGGGCGAGCGGGTGGCCGAACAGCACCAGGCCGCTTGCTGCTACGCGCGCTCGAACAAGGCCTGGGCCGAGGACCCGGACGGCGTTCCGTGGGAGACGTTCCATACCACCGGCCCGACCGCGGCCTACGGAGAGGACGGCGCCACCGAGGCGAAGCCGCGGGCCGAAGCGGCGGGCTGCTGCGGGGCGGGAGCGGGCAAGGCCGCCTCCTGCTGCGGCTGACACGGCGGCGCTTGCGCCATCGAAGCGGCGCGGGCGGATAGGCGGAATCCGCGCATCGGCCGGGCGCCCCGGCCCGGTATGATGCGGCCATGCCGCTGGACCTGACCGCACGCCGCTGGTTTGTCGTCGGCGCCTTGGGCGTCAACCAGATTCTCGCCTGGGGATCGTCCTATTACCTCATCACGGTGCTGGCGGAGCCGGTCGCGGCCGGCACCGGCTGGGGCCTGACTTGGATCGTCGGCGGCTTCACGATCGGCCTGTTGGCTGCGGGGATGGTGTCGCCTCTGGTCGGGCGGGAGATCGACCGGCGCGGCGGCCGGCCGGTGCTGGCGCTCGGCGCGGCGTTGATCGCAGCGGGGCAGGCGGGGCTCGGCCTCGCGCCCGGCCTGCCTTTCTACCTCGCGGCCTGGGTCGTGCTCGGCGTCGGCATGGGGGCCGGCCTCTATGATGCGGCGTTCGCCGCGCTGGGGCGGCTCTATGGGCAGCATTCGCGCGGCGCGATCACGGCGCTGACGCTCTACGGCGGCTTCGCCAGCACGGTGTGTTGGCCGTTGAGCGTGCTGTTGACCGAGACCGTGGGCTGGCGCGGCACGTGCCTGGTCTATTCCGCGGTCAACCTGCTGATCGTGCTGCCGCTCGCCTTCGCGCTGCCGCGCGAGGAGCGGCGCGAGCTGCCGTCGAAGACCGCCCCGGCGGACGATTCGGTGGATGCGCCGGGCGCACCGGCGCGGCACGGCGCCTTCGTCTACGTCATGCTGGCGCTGTGCATGACGCTGTCGGGCGTGATCTCGGCGGTCGTGTCGGTGTTTCTGCTCAATTTCCTGGAGGCGCGCGGCGTCGCGCTGGCCGCGGCGGTCGGCCTCGCCGCGCTGGTGGGGCCGAGCCAGGTGGGCGCGCGCGTGGTCGAGATGGTGGCGGGCAGGCGCCTGCATCCGGTCTGGACCATGGTGCTGTCGACCCTTCTGGTCGCGGGGGGCTTGGCGGTGCTGCTGGCCGGCCTGCCGCTGATCGCCGCCGGGCTGATCGCCTACGGGGCCGGCGTCGGCATCCGCTCGATCGCCCGCGGCACGCTGCCCATGGCGCTGTTCGGGCCGGTGGGCTACGCGACGCTGATGGGCCGGCTCGGCTCGCCCGCGATGTTCGCGCAGGCCCTGGCGCCGGCCGCGGGGGCGTGGCTGTTGGAATGGGGCGGAACCACGGCGGCGCTCGCCGCCTTGGAGGGCTTGGCGGTCCTCAACGTGCTGACCGCCCTGGCGCTCGTTCCCGCCGCGCGCCGCGGCGCCGCGCCCTAGAACTTGGTCCGGAAGCGCGCGTCGCCGTCGCGCGCGATCTGCTCGACCAGCGCCACTTCCCAATCCAGATAGGCCTTCATCGACGCCTCGACGGCCTTCTCGTTGTCGTAGGGCTTGTACCAGGCGTCGTCGGGCGTCTCGGCCCAGCGCCCGTTCTCGATTTCGAACGGCAGGCCCGCCGCGCGCCAGGCCTGCGTGCCGCCTTCGAGCGCCGCGGCCCTGTGCCCGGCCGGTGCAAGGTCGGCGGCCGCGAACTTCGCCAGGATGCCGTCGGGCGACGTCAGGACCAGCGTTCCCGCGGCCGGCAGTTTGCCGAGGCACTGCGGCAGGGTCGAGCGCACTGCGAACCACGCGCCCGGCACGTGGCCGCGGCGGTAAGCGAGGCTGGTGTCGAGGTCGACCACCACGACCTCGCCGCGGTCGATCAGCGCCTTGAGCCGCTGGGGCGAGACGGCTTCGACCGCGCCCGGATCGCCGAGGACCGCGGGCGGTTCCGGGCCGGTTTCCAGCGCCCGGCCTGCCAGCGCGTTGTCGAGCACGAAGACCTCCGGCCAGCCCATCTGGACCAACCATGAGGCGGTCATGGTGGCGCGCACGCCGTCGTTGTCGATCAGCACGATGCGGGCGTTCCGCGTTCCGGCGTAGGTGTCGGTTGCCTGGACCAGCTGGCCGCCGGGCGCCATGCGCGACTCGGGGAGGTGGCCCGCGCGGTATTCGTCGGGGGTGCGCACGTCGAACTGATAGAGCGTGCGCTGGGCGCGCTCGGCGCTGAACCGCGACAGCGTATCGTGGCCGATATGCCCGACCGCGAAGCGCCGGCCGACTGCGGTCGCCCGCTGCTTCGCTTTCGCGAGCCCTTCGGCCGAGGGAGCGGGGGCGTGGCGCGTCTCGCCGCGGGCGAGCTCGAAGCCCTGGAGATGCCAGCCCATGGTGCCGTTCTTCAGCGCCATCACCTTGTTGGGGATGCCGGCGTTGATCAGGGACTGCGCGCCGATGATGCTGCGCGTGCGCCCGGCGCAGTTCACGATCACCGTGGTGTCGGGGTCGGGCGCCATGTCGTGCACGCGGTAGACCAGCTCCGCGCCCGGGCAGTCCACGCCGCCGGGGATGCTCATGCGGTTGAACTCGTCCATCGGGCGGCTGTCGAGGATCACGAGGTCCTCGCCCGCCTCGATCTTCTTCCTCAGCTCCGCCGCCTCGATGCGCGGCGTGCCGCATTCGTGTTCGACGACCTCGCCGAACGCCTTGCTCGGCACGTAGACGCCGCTGAACAGCTCGAATCCCGCCCGCTTCCAGCCCTCGGCGCCGCCGCGCAGCGCCGCGATGTTGGTGTAGCCCAGGTCGAACAGCTTGCGCGCGGCGCGTTGGGCCAGCATCCCGCCGTCGCCGTCGGTCACGACGACGCGCGTTCCCTTGCGCGGCACCAAGGACGCGGCGCGCGTCTCGATGTGGCTCGAGGGCAGCGACGCCGCGAACAGCAGGTGGGCGCGGGCGAACGCGCCCTCCTCGCGCACGTCGAGGATCGCGAGCTCCTCGCCGTCGCGGATCATTTCCTTGAGCGCCTCGGGCGGGACCTCGAGCGTGACGATATTGGGGTTGGCGGGAAACGTCTTGTACGCGCCGCCTTCCGTCGACCCGAAGGCGATGCGGCCGGGCAGGTGCTCGAGGCTGAGCCCGTAGAGGTGCAGGTGCAGCGACGGCTCGCCGCCTCTGACCTCGATGGTGTGGAAATCGTCGGGCAGGAACGCGACCGCGTTGCCCTTGACCACCGTGAGCTCGCCGGTGCGGCACAGCTTGCCCCGCCCCGGCGTCGAGCGGTTGTCGATCCGCTCGTAGAACACGTTGTGCTCCTGCCCGTACACGCCGGCGATGCTGGCCCAGGTGGTGTGGTTGTGCGGCGGTTGCCGCTTGCCGGGCACGCCGGCCGAGGCGTAAAGCGCGAAGCGATGGTCCGGGTCCTCGGCCAGGCGGTAAATCACGCCCTTGGCGGCGCCGGGGACGCAGAAATGGTCCTTGGGAAACAGCTCGCCGCGCGTGGCGAGGCCCGTCAGCAGCGGCTTGATGCGGTCGAGCGCCCGCGGCGTCACGCCGTCCTCGGCCTCGATGTGCCTGACCTCGGCGATCAGCCCGGCGACCGCCGCGTGGCGTTCCTGCATGATCGACATGGCCGCTCCCCGGACAATGCGGCGTCAGCCGCCGGTCACGCTCATGTGGCGCGAAACGCTTCTGCGCGCGTTGCGGCGGTCGATGACGAAGTCGTGGCCCTTGGGCTTGCGCGCGACGGCCGCGCGGATCGCCTGCTCGAGCGGCGCGTCGCTTTCGCTGGCGCGCAGGGGCGCGCGCAGGTCGGCCGCGTCCTCCTGGCCCAGGCACATGAACAGCGTGCCGGTGCAAGTGAGCCGCACGCGGTTGCAGCTTTCGCAGAAATTGTGGGTCATCGGCGTGATGAAGCCGAGCAGCCCGCCGGTTTCCTTGACGCGGACGTAGCGCGCCGGCCCGCCGGTGCGGTAGTCCACTTCCTCCAGCGTCCAGCGCCGCTTCAACTGCGCGCGGACCATCGAAACCGGGATGTACTGGTCGACGCGCTGCTCGCCGATATCGCCCATCGGCATTACCTCGATGACGGTCATGTCGTGGCCCTCGGCGCCGCACCACGCCACCATGGCATCGAGCTCGTCCGCGTTGGAGTCCTTGAGCGCCACGGCGTTGATCTTGACGCGCAAGCCTGCGTCCTTGGCGGCGCGGACGCCCGCCATCACCTCGTCGAGCTTGCCCCAGCGCGTGATGGCGGCGAACTTCGCCGCATCCAGCGTGTCGAGCGAGACGTTGACGCGCCTCACGCCCGCGGCCTTGAGCTCCCGGGCGTGCTTGGCGAGCTGCGTGCCGTTGGTCGTGAGCGTCAGCTCGTCGAGCCCGTTGCCCAGGCGCGCGCCCAGCGCGCGCACCAGGCCCATGATGTTGCGGCGGACCAGCGGCTCGCCGCCCGTGAGCCTGATCTTGCGCACGCCCAGGCGGATGAACGCCGCGCACACGCGCTCCAGCTCCTCCAGGCTCAGCACCTGGGCCTTCGGCAGGAACGTCATGTCCTCGGCCATGCAGTAGACGCAGCGCAAATCGCACCGGTCCGTGACGGAGACGCGGAGATAGGTGATCGCGCGGCCGAACGGGTCGACGACGGCGGACATGGGGTTGCGGGCGGCTCCCGGGGCCGGTTCTGGCGTTATGCCCGAACCAATATAGCGCCCCACTATAGCGCCCGGGGCCGGGGTTTTCGCCCTCGATTTTGCTGGGGCTTTCGCGCCGGCGCAAGTGCTTGCGCCGCCGGCCGAATCGCGCTTCCCCGGCGGCGGGATCGGCGCTAGCGTGGCGCCATGGCCCCGCGAGCCGCGACCCGCAACGGCATCCTCGACGGCGCCGCGGCGCGCGTCGTCGCGGTGCTGGTGGCGCTGGCGGCCGCGGGTGCGCTCGCCTATCTCCACCGCGACGACATCCGCGGCGCGGCGGCGGTGGCGGCGGGCCAGGCGCCTGCCAAGGCCGACGATCCTTTCGCCAAGTGCATGGCCGACCACGCGGCGCGCGTCGAGCAGATGCTGAAGGACGGCCTGGTGCAGCCCGCGATGGCCGAGACGTTCAAGAGCCGCGCCGAGGGTCTGTGCCGCGCCCAGGCCACGGGCGCCACGAAGGCGCGATAGGCGTTACGCCGTTTCCCCGCCGTCCTTCTTCGCCGGTTCCGCGCGCTCCTTGAGGAGCTTGGCGCGCGCTTCCTCGATCTCGCGCTCGCGGAAATCGTCCTCCGACGTGCGCATGCGCGGCCGCGGCGGCCCGGCCAGCGGATTGTCGGTGGCCGCGAACTGCACGATCACGCGGCAATCCTCGCACATCATCAGCCGCAGGCGCGCATCGCCGCCCTGGAACATCGAATGCTTGCCCGCGAGCTTCTCGACGATGCGCTCGATCGCGCCGCGCGTGGCGAACGGCTTGCCGCAGCGCACGCAATGGAACGGCGGTTCGCGCTTGATCGTCGCGGGCGAACGCGCGTCGTCGGCGAAGTTGAACCGGGGCTTCAGCCGGATGACCTTCTCCGGGCAGGTCGCGCGGCAGATGCCGCATTGCACGCAGGCGTCCTCGGTGAAGCGGAGCGTCGGCATGTCGGGATCGTCGCCGAGCGCGCCGGTGGGGCAGGCGCCGACGCAGGCCAGGCACAGCGTGCAGCCCTTGACGTCGATCTCGAGCGTCCCGAACGGCGCGCCGTGGGGCAGGGGCAGGACCTCGGCGGGCTTCGGCGCGTGCTGCCGCAAGTGCCGCAGCGCCAGCATCACGAGCGTCCGCTTGCCGCCCATGGGCAGGAACGTGGCCGGCGCTGGCGCGCGCAGCTTCGGCAAGGCATACAGCGCGGCCTCGGCCCGGTCGGGGTCGGCGGTGTCGATGATGCCGGCGCGGCCCTCGCCGTAGCCCAGGCCCGACATCGCGGTTTCGATCAACCCGATCTGCTGCGCCAGGCCCGCGAGGTCGTCGCGCTGCTTCGGACCCACCAGGACGCGCAGCTCGGCCGCCCCGTAGGCCATCGCGCAGGCCATGAAGTCGAAGCCGACCTGCGTCGCCGAATTGACCGCGAACGGCAGCACCCGCGCCGGCAGGCCGCGGCCCGTGCGCGCGATCGCCGCGATCAGATCCTCGCCGTGTCCCTGGTCGTGGATCAGGAGCGCCGCGTCGCGCCCGCCGGCAGCGTGGTAGGCGCCGAGCAGCGTGCGCAGGCGCTGGAAGATCGCATCGCCCGCGGGCAGGGCGTAGCTCGCCGCGCCCGTGGGGCACACCGAGGCGCAAGCACCGCAGCCCGCGCATATCTTGGGGTCGATCGCGACGTGGTCGCCCCCGGGCGCGATAGCCGAAACCGGGCAGACGTCGAGGCAGCGCGTGCAGCCGGTGATGCGGTTGCGCTGGTGCGCGCACAAATCGGGCTTGAAGTCGACGTAGCGCGGCTTGTCGAACTCGCCCACGAGGTCGGCGAACGCGAACACCGCGCGCTCGACCGCCGCCGGGTCGTTGGGATCGGGCCTCAAGTACCCGTCGCGCTTCTCGTGCGCCGGGAACAGGGGTGTGCCGCCGGTGAGGTCGAGGATCAGGTCGCAGGCCGAACTCGCGCCCTTGCGCGCGGGCAGGAATGCGAGCGCGCGGCGCGACGAGGGCTGGACGGGCGCATAGTCGTCGACCGCGATCTCGAATCCGCCCAGCGCGCCCTTGGCGGCGACGATGGTACCCTTGAAGATCGGAACGTCCGCCACGCGCGGCGGCAGAACGTCCTTGGGTCGGTGCAGCAGCACCGTGACCTCGAGCCGGTCCTTGAGGCGTTTGGCGACCTCGATCGCCCGCTCGTCCGTACCGTAGACCAGCGCCACGCCCTTCGATTCCAGGGGCACGGCCGGAGTGGGCGGCAGGTCGAGCGCCGCCTCCGCCAGCAGCGCGGCGATCTTCGGCGTCGCTTGCGCGGCCTCGTCCGACCAGCCGGCGTGCTCGCGGATGTTGACGTAGGCGACCGGAAGCTCATCCGCGCCGGCCTCGGCGCGGGTTTCCTGGAACAGCGGCGCTTCCTGCGTGCAGGCGACCAAGAGCTTGCCGCCCTCCTTGCCGAGCGCCTTCAGCAGGCTCCGGAAGTTGCCGATCTGCGCGCGGCAGAGCTGGGTGTGCAGGTCGGGCGCGCCCGCGGCGCCGCAGGCCTTGGCCAGCGCCGCGCCGTCGAGCGTCATCGTGCCTTCGCAATCGCAGACCGCGACGGTCTTGCCGCCGATTTTCATTCTTTCCTCACCCCAGCCCAATCTAGCGGGAGCGGAGAGGCAATGCGACCCCAGGAAAGTTGGGGGTTTGGGCGCGGGCGGCCGCGCGGTGCGCCGGCGAAAACGCGGCCGGCCGGGCGTCGGGCGCCCGGCCGGCGACGGCGAAAGCCTGCGCGGTGCGGTTACTGGATGCCGAGGATCTTCTTCGCCTTGCCCAGGGCGTCCATGGAGTCGCCGTGCTTGCCGGCCTTGTGATCCGCCTCGCCCTTGGCGCGCTGCGCCTTTACGTCGTTCAATTGCTGGGCGGTGAGCTGTGGGCTCTTGGCGAGCGCCGCGTCGATGTCCGCCATGTGCTTCGGGCAGCTCGCCGCCATGGCCGGACCCGACAGGACCAGCGCCACGGCGCCGGCCAAGATTGCGCCTTTCGAGATGTGCATCATACCCTCCCCAGGGAAACAAGGATTTCAGGATCGCGTACGGCCCATTAACGCCGCCAGGCGGAGATTATTCCGGCCGTTTCGGCTCGACCACGCGGCCCTCGCGCGCCGTGGGTCCGGGGCGCTAGACTCCGGCCGGGCGGACACCGGGAGGCACCATGGCGGCGAGCAGAACGGCGTCGGCGGCGAGAACCAGGCACCGCGAGGCGGCCGAATTCACGCCGGCGGAGTTCGCCGGGCGCGTGGAGCGGGCGCGGCGGCTGATGACCGAACAGCGCCTCGACGGCTTGATGGTCACGTCGGAGGCGAATCTCGAGTACCTCTCGGGCTTCACCACGCAGTTCGCCTGGAACAGCCCGACGCGGCCCTGGTACTTCGTGCTGCCGCGCGAGGGCGAGGCCGCGGCCGTCATTCCCGAGATCGGCGCGGGGAACTGGCGCGCGACCTCGTGGTGCCGCGACATCGCCACCTGGCCGTCGCCCACGCCCGAGAACGAGGGCCTCGATCTCCTCGCGGGCCGGATCGCGCGCATCCCGCGCAGGTTCGGGCGCTTCGGCGTGGAGCTGGGCGCGGAATCGCGCCTCGGCATGCCGGTCGCGGACCTGCTGCGCCTGCGCGAGCTGATCCAGCCGGTCGAGACGGCGGACTGCATTCCGGTCCTGCGTGCGCTGCGGTTTGTCAAGTCGCCGGCCGAGATCGCGCGCATCCGGCACATCTGCCGCATCGCCAGCGACGCTTTCGACCGTCTGCCCAGGCTCGCGCGCATCGGCGACAGCGAAAAGGAGATCTGCCGCAAGTTTGCCGCCGACCTGCTGCTGCGCGGCGCCGACAAGGTGCCCTACACCTCGATCGGCACGGGCAAGGGCGGCTACAGCAGCATCATCATGGGGCCGACCGGGCGGCGCCTGGCCAGGGGCGACATCCTGCTGATCGACACCGGCGCGCGCTACGCGGGCTATTTCTGCGACTTCGACCGCAACGTGGCCTATGGCGATCCGGGCGACGCGGCCAAGCGCATCCACGACCTTCTGTGGCGCGCGACCGAGGCCGGGATCCGGGCCGCGGTGCCCGGCAATACCGCGGCCCAAGTGTTTCACGCCCAGGCCAAGGTGCTGGAGGACGCGGGGATCGCGCTCGGCAACGTGGGACGGTTCGGCCACGGCCTCGGCAAGGCGATGACCGAGCATCCCTCGAACAAGCCGATCGACCGCACGGTGATCGAGCCGGGCGCGGTGCTGACCATCGAGCCGAGCGCGATGTACGGCGACGGCAAGATCCTGGTGCACGAGGAGAACCTCGTGGTCACCGAGGACGGGCCGAAGCTGCTGTCGCGCCGCGCCCCGCGCGAGATGCCGGTGGTGCGCGTCTAGTAGCGGTAGGCCACCAGGTGGGCGGTGCCGGATTCCGGCACCCACACCTCGCCTTTGCAGCCGTAGATCTGGCGCACGTTGGAGCCGTGGCGCGGGCTGGCGAACGCCTCGAACTTCTCGGTCTTGGGATCGAATACGACGATGGCGTTGGCGGTCCAGTCCGCGAGCCACACCATGTCGCGCTCGTCCACGTAGACCGCGTAGGGGCGCGGCCGGTCGCCCGGTAGCTTCCACATCTTCCAGCTCTTGTCCTTCGGGTCGTAGCGGCTGACGTAGCCCGAGTTCCACTCGCTGACCCATACCAGGCCCTTGCTGTCGGACCACACGCGCCGCGCGCCCTGGTCGGGGTTGGGCGGCTGGATCACCGTGGCCTCGCCCGTGGCGGTGTCGATCTCGGCGATGTGGCTGCCCGCCAGCGAGGCGTAGAACACGCGCCCGTCCGGCGTCGCGGCGATGCCGTAGGGCCCGCGGCCCTTCGGCGACTGCCACAGCTTCACCTCGCCCGACTTCGGATCGACCTTGCCGTAATAGCCGGTCTGGCCGGTGAACCACAGCACGCCCTTGGCGTCGAAGGCGGCGGTGTTGAGGTTGGCGTAGGTCTGCGCCTGGGGCAGGGGATAGACCTTGACAACCTCGGTCCTGGGGTCGAGGCGGACGATCGCGTTCTGCCCGCCGTCGGTGAACCACGGCGCGCCGTCGGGCCCCACGATCACGCCGTGCGGCGCCGCGCCGCTGCCGAGCGGAATCACCTTCACCTGGCCGGTCTTGGGGTCGAGCTTGCCGGCCGCGCCCTTGCGCTGCTCGGCGTACCAGACCGCCCCGTCGGGCGCGCAGGCGACGTCGTGCGGGAACGCGCCCTGCGGCAACGCGTAGGCCTGGATTTTCACTTCGGCCCTGGCGCCGAAGCCGGCGGCGACGAGGATCGCCGCACCCGCGAAGACGCCGGCGAGCATGGCACGGAAGCGAGACGTTGCGGCGTACTGCATGGCGACATTCCCTCCACGGCTGCCCGCGGCGCGCGGGCTTGCATAATTAATATTGCATACTTTCCACATCGCCAATCGGCGGCGGTACACGATCGATTTACCGCCGGCCGCGCAACTTGGCAGGTCCGTCGCCGGCGCATTTGCGCTAGTATCGCCCTCAATGGTTGAAGAAATCGGCGGCGGGCCGCTGCACATCGTCGCGACGCGGCTGCCGCTCGAAAGCATCGACGATTCGGGCATGGCCGAGGTGCTTGCGCTGTGGAACCGCAGGCGCGGCGCCAACGCCCTCCCGCCGCGCGGCGCGTTCAGGCCCGAAGAACTGAAGCCGGTCCTGGGCAAGGTGAACCTGCTCGCGGTGCTGCGCGATCCGCTGCGGTTCGTGTTCCGCGTGCGCGGCAGCATCATCGCGCGCCTGCACGACCGCGACATGACCGGGCGCGACGTCGCGGAGATGCAGCCCCCGGAGTACCGCGACATGCTCGTCCGCCACTACACCGAGGCGGTCGAGCGCGCGGCCCCGACGCTCTACGCGATCCGGCAATCGCGCGGCGCGCACGACGCGCTCTACCGGCGCATCATCCTGCCGCTGGGAACGCCCGACGGCGCGGTCGAGATGCTGCTGACGGTTTCCGCCTGGGAGCGGGACTTTCCGAACCGTACCGAGAAGCTGGGTTTCAAGCGGCGATAGGCGGCGCGGCGATCCGGCCCGTTTGACCTGGGTCAAGGCCGCGCGACGGACGCCGGCATAGCGTTGCGCGCCAGCGCAGGAAAAACCCCATGCCTTATTTCCAGACCGTCGTCTGGCTCGACCATGCCCAGGGGCGGATATTCGGATCGGCCGCCGCGGGCGCCAATCCGACCGTGATCGACGCCGGAACCGATCCGCACGGCGACGCGCACGGCAGCCCGCGCGTCCACCACAAGGCCAACGTGATCGGGTCGGGCAAGGTGCGGAACGAACCCGCGTTCTTCGGCCGCATCGCGGCGGCGCTGGACGGCGCCGGCGAAATCCTGGTGCTCGGGCCCGGCTTGGCGAAGCGGGAGTTCGTCGACCACGTCAAGGCCCACGTTCCGTCGATCGCGCGCCGCATCGTGGCGGTCGAGACGGCGGACCGCATCACCGACAACCAGATCGTCGCCCGCGCCCGCCTCTATTACGGCCGCGCCGCGCGTTCCCGCCCGCAACTGGCCCCGCTGGGCGATTGACGGGGCGGCCGGCCGCCGGGCGCGATGCGCCCGCCGGAGCGGCAGGGACTATTGCCGCGCCAGGGCCGGCATCGCGCTCAGCCCGCTTCCTCGCGCCAGGCGCGGCCGTCGCGCGCGATCAGCGCCGTGGCGGCGGCCGGGCCCCAGCTTCCCGCGGGGTAGGGCTTGGGCGCGTCGCCGGCGGCGGCCCACGCGCCGAGGATCGGCTCGACCCAGCGCCAGGCCCATTCCACCTCGTCGCGGCGCATGAACAGCGTCTGGTTGCCGCGCAGCACGTCGGTCAACAGGCGCTCGTAGGCGTCGGGATGCCGGGTCTTGAACGCCTCGGCGAAGCTCAGGTTCAACGCCGCGCGCTGGAGCTTGAGCTTGCCCGGCGTCGGCGTCTTGGTGTTGAGCACCAGGTGGATGCCCTCGTCGGGTTGCAGGCGGACCACCAGCCGGTTGGGGACGATCTCGCCGGCCTCGGGCGGGAAGATCTGGTGCGGCACGGCGCGGAACTCGACCACGATCTCCGAGCGCCGCTCGGCCATGCGCTTGCCGGTGCGCAGGTAGAATGGCACGCCCGCCCAGCGCCAGTTGTCCACCGCCAGGCGCAGCGCCACGAACGTCTCGGTGCGGGTCTGCGTATTCGCGCCGATCTCCTCCGCGTAGCCCGGCACGGCTTGGCCCCGGATCGCGCCGGCTGCGTACTGGCCGCGCACCGTGTCGCGCGCGATGTCCTGGGGCGACAGCGGGCGCAGGGACTTGAGCACCTTGACCTTCTCGTCGCGCACCGCGTCGGCGTCGAGCCGCGCAGGCGGTTCCATCGCGACCAGGCACAGAAGCTGCATCAGGTGGTTCTGCACGATGTCGCGCAGCGCGCCGCTGCGGTCGTAGTAGCCGCCGCGGCCCTCGACGCCAAGCGCCTCGGCCACGGTGATCTGCACGTGGTCGATCTCGCCGGCGTGCCACAGCCGCTCGAACATGCGGTTGGCGAAGCGCAGCGCCATCAGGTTCTGCACCGTCTCCTTGCCGAGGTAGTGGTCGATGCGGAACACGCGCTCCTCGCCGAACACCGCGCCCACCTCGTCGTTGACCGCGCGCGACGAGGCGAGGTCGTGTCCCAGCGGCTTTTCCAGCACCACGCGCGAGCCGGGTATCGCGAGGCCCGCCGCGCTCAAGGCGCGGCAGATCGGCCCGAACAGGTCGGGGGCGGTCGCGAGGTAGAAGGCGCGGGTGCGGCCGGCGGCGGCGAGATGGGGCTTGAGCTTGGCGATATCCGCGGCGTCGGCGGCGTTGCAGGCCACATAGTCGAGCCGCTTCAGGAAGGTCGCGGCGACGGCGGCGTCGAGCGTTTCGGCCGGAACGTGCGCCTTGAGCGCGGCCTCCGCGCGCGCGCGGTACGCGGCCTCGCTCATGGGGGTGCGCGCGACCGCGACGATGCGTCCGTCCGCCGCTAGGCGGCCGTCGCGCTCGCGCTGGTACATCGCCGGCAGCAGCTTGCGCAGCGCCAGGTCGCCGGCGCCGCCGAACACCACGAGCTCGAACGGGGCTACGCGGTCCTCGTCGGCCATCAGCGGCCCTGCCGCGAAACGTTCACGGCACCGCCATGCCCTTCTTGACCGCGGGCCGGGCGCCGATCGCGGCGTACCAGCGTTTCACGTGGGGGAAGTCGGCCAGGTTCACGAGGTGCCACTCGTGCCGCGCGACCCAGGGGTAGGTCGCGATGTCGGCGATGGTGTACTCGCCCGCCAGGTATTCGCTGTTCTTCAGGCGCCCGTCCATGACGCCGTAAAGCCGCCGGGCCTCCTTGGTGTAGCGGTCGATGCCGTACTGGATCTTCTCCGGCGCCGCGCGCAGGAAGTGGTGCGCCTGGCCGAACATCGGCCCCACGCCGCCCATCTGGAACATCAGCCATTGCAGCGTGCGGTAGTGCGCCAGCGGCTCCTCGGGCAAGAACTTGCCGGTCTTGTCGGCGAGGTAGATCAGGATCGCGCCCGACTCGAACAGCGGGAACGGCTTGCCGCCCGGGCCGTCGTGGTCGACGATTGCGGGGATTTTGCTGTTCGGGTTGATGCGCACGAAATCTTCGGCGAACTGCTGGCTCTTGGTGATGTCGATCGGGAACACGCCGTATTTCAGGCCGGTTTCCTCCAGCATGATCGAGACCTTGCGGCCGTTGGGCGTGCTCCAGGTGTAGAGATCGATCATCAATCCGTCCTTCTCCGGCTTGGACTCAGGTCGCAGCGAAGGCCTGGTCCAGGTCGGCGATCAGGTCGTCCACGTGCTCGACGCCCACCGACACGCGCAGGAGGTCGTGCGGCACCGTGCTGTCGGGCCCTTCGACCGAGCCGCGGTGCTCCACCAGGCTTTCCACGCCGCCCAGCGACGTGGCGCGCACGAACACCTTGAGGCGCGAGGCGAACCTGAGCACGGCCTTGGCCCCGCCGTCGAAGCGCAGCGACAGCATGCCGCCGTAGCCGCCGTGCATCTGCCGCGCCGCGACCGCGTGGCCCGGCGAATCGGGCAGGCCGGGATAGCAGACCGCCTTCAGCTTCCTGTGGCGGCGGAAGCGCATGGCGATCATCATCGCGTTCTCGGACTGCTGGCGCACGCGCAGGTGCAGCGTGCGCATCCCGCGCAGCAGCAGCCACGATTCGAATGGCCCCAGCACCGCGCCGCCGAGCTGGCGCACGTAGCGCATGCGCTGCCAGTACTCGTCGTCCCGCGCCGCCACCAGGGCGCCGGCGATCACGTCGCTGTGGCCGTTGAGGAACTTGGTGGCGGAATGCATGACGATGTCGGCGCCGAGTTCGATCGGCCGCGTCAGCACCGGCGTCGCGGCGGTGGAATCGACCGCGAGGCGAGCGCCGGCCCCATGCGCGATCTTGGCGGCGGCTGCGATGTCGGTCACGCTCCAGCTCGGATTGGCCGGGGTTTCGATCCACACCAGCTTGGTCTTGCCCTTCCTGACCGCGCTGTCGAGCGCCTGGATGTCGCCGGTCGGGACGAACGACGGCTTCACGCCCCAGGGCTCGGCCCAGCCGCTCAGCCATTTCGGCAGGCCGTAATAGAGGTCGCGCTGCACCACCACGTGGTCGCCGGGCGCCAGCGCCTGGAACGCCGCCGCGGTCGCCGCCATGCCCGAGGCGAACAGCATGGCGCCGGCGCCGCCTTCGAGCGCCGCCAGCAGCGCCTCGGGCTGGAGATAGGCCGCGGACTCGTCGCGGCTGTAGCTGCGGCCGCCGATCAGCGTGTAGTCGGGCGCGCGGGCGTAGGTGGTGGAGGGATGGATCGGCGGCACGACCGCGCCGCCGGGATCGACCCAGCCCAGCGCGCGCGCGGCGAGGGTTTCGGGCCGTTGCCTCGGCGCGCGTTTCGTGGGCTGATCGGCCATCAGGACAGGGCGTCCGCGTTGCCTCTATGGGACGTTGCGCCAGGAGCCGTCGGGCTGCTTGCACGCCATGCCCTTCAGCTCGCGCTTCTCGCCGTCGATGATCACCGTGTTGGTGAAGCTGCGGCATTCCTGCTGCAGGCCGGGCGGCTGGGCCGCGCCGGGAACCACAGTCTGCTCCTGGCCCACCGGCACGGCCGCGAGCGTTCCGAGGACCGCGCCGGCAAGCCCGCCCACCAGCGCCCCCTGGCCCTGGCGGTATTGCGGCAGGACGCTGAAGGCGATGCCGAGATAGCTGCCGGCCTCGGCCCCGACCGCAGCCTCGCCGAGCGACGGATCCTGCGCCGACGCCGGCGCGGCCGGCAGCAGCGTCATCGCCAGGGCGACGGCGGTCTTGGCGAGTTTCATGGCGCAATACTAGCCCAACTCGCCCGGACTCTTGTAGTCCCACGTCAGCCGCTCTGGCTGCGGGCCACCATGACGACGCCGGCGAAGATCACCACGATTCCGGCGATGCGGAGCAGGGGCAGCGCCTCGTCCAGCCGCCAGGCCGCGGCCACGGCGCTGGCCGCGAGCGTGAGGCCGATGGCGACGGGGTACGAAACCGAAAGGGGCTGGCGCGCGAGGACCACCAGCCACAGCGCGAAGCTGACGGTGTAGATCAACAAGCCCGCGGCGGCCTGGAGCACGCCCGCGGCCGTCACCGGTCCGCCCGCTGCCATGGGCGTGAGCGCCGGCTTCAGCAGCAGCAGGCCCCAGACGCTGAGCACGGTGTAGCCCGCGTAGCAGGCGATATCGATCAACGCCGACATATCGTCTCCTCTGCGCCGGCCCTGCCGCGGCGCCGTTACGCCGGCACGATCTTGTCGCGCCCGGACTTCACCCCGCGCGTGGCGTTGCGCGTGTCGATCACCAGCCTGGCGCCGCGCACCGCGGCGGCGTAGTCCACCGCGTCGTGGTCGGTGCAGATCAGCACGGCGTCGTACCTCTTGAAGGCTTCCGGCCGCCATTTGACGCCCCTGATGCCGGCGAGCCTGGGGTGCTCGCGCGTGGCCGGGATCGCGGGGATGTAGGGATCGTGGAAATCGACGACCGCACCGTGGTCGCGCATCAGCTCCATGAGCCTGAGCGCGGGGCTTTCGCGGATGTCGTCGACGTTCTTCTTGTAGGCCATGCCGAGCAGCAGGACGCGCGCGCCGTTGAGCCCCTTCTTGAAGCGACGGCTGAGCGCGTCGGCCAGCACCGCGACCACGTATTCCGGCATCGCCTGGTTCACTTCGCCCGCAAGCTCGATGAACCGCGTGGCGACGCCGAACTCACGCGCCTTCCAGGTGAGGTAGAACGGGTCGATCGGGATGCAGTGCCCGCCCAGGCCCGGGCCGGGATAGAACGGCATGTAGCCGAAGGGCTTCGACTTCGCCGCCTCGATCACCTCCCAGATGTCGATACCCATGCGCGTGAAGATGACCTTGAGCTCGTTCACCAGCGCGATGTTCACGGCGCGGAAGATGTTCTCGGTCAGCTTCACCGCCTCGGCGGTCTGCGTGGACGACACCGGCACCACGCCCGCCACCACCTGGCCGTAGAGCGCCAGCGCGAGCTCGCGCGCCTCCGCGCCGTCGCCGCCCACCACCTTGGGGATTACGCGGGTGTTGAACCTGGGATTGCCGGGGTCCTCGCGCTCGGGGCTGTAGGCGAGGAAGAAATCGCGCCCGGACTTCAGGCCCGAGGCTTCCAGCACCGGCTTCAGCTCCTCGACCGTGGTGCCGGGATAGGTCGTCGATTCCAGCACCACGAGCTGGCCCTTGCGCAGGTGCTTCGCCACGGTCTTTCCGGTCTCGACCACGTAGGTCATGTCCGGTTCGCGGTGGCGGGTCAGCGGCGTCGGCACGCAGATCAGAATCGCGTCGGCGGTTTCGAGCTCGGCGAAATCGTCGGTCGCGCGGAAGCGGCCGGTCTTCACCATGCGCCGCACGCGCCCGTGGTCGACGGTCTTGATCGGCGAGCGGCCGGCGTTGAGCCCCTTCACCTTCGCCGCGTCGATGTCGCAGCCCAGCGTGTCGAAGCCCTGGTCGTTGAACGCCTCGATCAGCGGCAGGCCGACATAGCCGAGGCCGATGACGCCGATGCGCGCCGTCTTGTCCTGGAAACGCCGCTTGAGATCGCGCGAGGGCATGGGGTCTGGCGCCTTGGTCGGCCGGCCGCGACGGGGCCGGGCTTTCGCCGGGGATGGGGATTGCCGGGACGGCGCTTGGATAGCGGCGCAAGGGCTTGTCCGTCAACCGATTTTCCGCTCCGGCGGGCTGGACAGGCGCGGCAAATCCGGGCATCCAAGAAGCCGATGACCGGCGTCCCCGCAACCCTGCCGCAGCGTCCATGGCCCAGGGCTTAGGCGCGCGGGCGCCCGCTCCCGCCGACGCGCTGGCGCTGGCGCTGTTCCTGGCGCCGCCGCTGGCGGTGTATGCCCCGGCCGCGGTCGCGCCCCTGGCCGCGCTGACCGCCGCGGCGATCGTGGTGCTGGATGCGTTCGACCGGCGATGGCCGAGGCTCGGCGCGCCCGCGGTCCTTGCCGTGCTGCTGGCGACGGCGGCGTGGGGCGCCGTGAGCGCGCTGTGGTCGATCCGTCCCGATGAGAGCCTGAAGCGCGCGATTCAGATCGCGGGGATTTTCCTCGCCGGATCGGTCCTGATTGGCGGCGCGTCCAGGCTCGGCGCGCCGCAGCGCCGCAACCTGGCCGCGGCCGCGGCCCTCGGCATCGCGGTCGCGCTCGCCCTGGTGTTCGTGGAACGGACCACCGGCGACGCGCTGCGCCGGCTGGTGGAGCCCGGGCACGCGTTCAACGACTCGGCGATGAAGCGCGCCGCGACCCTGCTGGTGCTGCTGATGGCCGGGCCGGCCGCGTGCCTGTGGCGCGACGGCTACCGCTGGGCGGCCGTCGTGTTGGCGCTGGCGGTGGGCGGCGCCACGCTGGCGGTCGAGAGCATCGCCGCGCGCCTGGCCTTTGCGGCATTCGCCGCCGCCGCCGTGTGCGCGTGGTACCTGCCGCGGGTGGCCGCCATCGCGATCGCCGCGGCGATCGCGGCTTTCGTGCTGCTGACGCCGGCGGCGATCCGGCTGTTGCCGAATCCCGACCCCGGCGACGCGGCGAGCCGCGCCGGCTTGCCGGCCTCGGCCGCGCATCGCCTGATGATCTGGCATTATGCCGCCGGCAAGGTTGCGGAGCGTCCGTGGCTCGGCTGGGGCCTCGATACGGCGCGATCGCTGCCCGACGCGCGCAAGGTCGTGGCCTGGGACATGGGTTCCCACTTGCCGCCCGCGGGGCGCTACAGCACCGTGGTCGTGATGCCGCTGCACCCGCACCACGCGCCGCTGCAATGGCGCATGGAGCTGGGCGTGCCCGGCGTGCTGCTCGGAACCGCGGCCGGGCTGCTGGCGCTGGCCTGTGCCGCGGGGCGCGGGCTCGCGCGGCCGGACCGCGCCGCGGCGATCGGCCTGGTGGCGGCCGGCATGACGGTCGCGGTCATCAGCTACGGCGCGTGGCAAAGCTGGTGGCTTTCGACGCTGTTCCTGGCCGCCGCGGGCATGACGGCGGCGGCGCGGTCGCCTTGAATGGGCGGCCGGAAAGCCCTATGACGGGCCGGTTCGGCGCGGGGCAGGGACTGCATCGATGAGCGATCCGCTGCTGGTCACCGGCGGGGCCGGGTTCATCGGCGCGAATTTCGTGCGCCGGCGCGTCGCGGCCGGCGACACGGTCGTCGATCTCGACGCGCTGACCTATGCCGGCAACCGCGACTCGCTGGCGGGGCTGCCCGAGGCGCGCCACGTCTTCGTTCGCGGCGACATCGCCGACCGCGGGCTGGTGTCCGCGCTGCTGGACCAGCGCCAGCCGCGCGCGATCGTGCACCTGGCGGCGGAAAGCCACGTCGACCGCTCGATCGAGGACGCCTCGCGGTTCGTGGCGACCAACGTCCTGGGCACGCATGCGCTGCTCGACGCCGCGCTCGACTACTGGCGGGCGCTGCCGGAGGGGCGCCGCGGCGCGTTCCGCTTCGTGCACGTCTCGACCGACGAGGTGTTCGGCTCGCTCGGCAGGACCGGGCGGTTCGACGAAGCGACGCGCTACGACCCGCGCTCGCCCTACGCCGCCTCCAAGGCCGGCGCCGACCACATCGCGCGCGCCTACGCCCACACCTACGGCCTGCCGGTGATCGTCACGAACTGCACCAACAACTACGGGCCCTACCAGTTCCCCGAAAAGCTGATCCCGACCCTGATCCTGGCGGCGCGCGAGGGGAAGAAGCTGCCGATCTACGGCCGCGGCGAGAACGTGCGCGACTGGCTCTACGTCGAGGACCATTGCGCGGGGCTGGAGCGCGTGCTGGAGGCGGGCAAGGCGGGCGAAACCTATTGCCTGGGCGGTCGCGCGGAGCGGACCAACTTGGAAGTGGCGCGCGCGGTGTGCGCGGCGCTCGACTGTCTCTCCCCGCGCGGGGACGGCAAGAAGCACGACAGCGCCATCGAATTCGTGCCCGACCGGCCCGGCCACGACCTGCGCTACGCCATGGACGCCGCCAAGGCCGAGCGTGAGCTGGGCTGGCGCCCCGCGGTCGCCTTCGACGACGGCATCGAGCGCACCGTGCGGTGGTACCTGGAAAACGCGCCGTGGTGGCGGGCGATCCGCGCGCGCGGCTTCGCGGGGCAGCGCCTCGGCCTCGGGAGGGCGGCGCGATGAGCGGGCGCAAAGGCATCGTGCTGGCGGGCGGCGCGGGCACACGGCTGCATCCCATGACGCTCGCGGTCAGCAAGCAGATGCTGCCGGTCTACGACAAGCCGATGGTCTATTACCCGCTGAGCGTGCTGATGCTCGCGGGCATCCGCGACGTGCTGGTGATCTCCACGCCGCGCGACCTGCCGCGCTTCCGCGAGCTCCTGGGCGACGGCCGGCGCCTCGGCCTTCGGCTTTCCTACGCCGAGCAGGCGGAGCCGCGCGGCATCGCCGAGGCGCTGGTCATCGGCGGCAAGTTCCTGGGCGACGCGCCCTCGGCGCTGATCCTCGGCGACAACCTGTTCTTCGGCCACGGCCTGCTGGAAATCCTGAAGCGGGCGGATTCCCGCCGCGAGGGCGCCACGATCTTCGCCACGCGCGTGAAGGATCCCGAGCGGTTCGGCGTGGTCGCGTTCGACGCCAAGGGCCGGGCGCTCTCGATCGAGGAGAAACCGAAGAAGCCGCGCTCGCCCTATGCCGTCACCGGCCTTTATTTCTACGACGCGGACGCGCCGGCGCTGGCGCGCGGCCTGAAGCCGTCGCGGCGCGCGGAGCTCGAGATCACCGACCTCAACCGGCTTTACCTCGAACGCGGCCGGCTCGCGGTCGAGGCGTTCGGGCGCGGCATCGCGTGGCTCGACTGCGGCACGCCCGCGGCCCTGCTTCAGGCCGCGCAGTTCATCCAGGCCATCGAGGAGAACCAGCAGCTCATGGTCGCCTGCCTCGAGGAGATCGCCTGGCGCCAGGGATGGATCTCGGCGGCGGCGCTGAAACGGCTGGCCGCGCCGATCCGCGCGGGCGCCTACGGGCAGTACCTGCTGCGCCTCGTCAGCGAAGGGCGATGACGCCGGCGATCCAGCCGGTCGTCCTGTCGGGCGGCGCGGGCACGCGCCTGTGGCCCAAGTCGCGCGGATCGCTTCCCAAGCAGTTCCTGAAACTGCTCTCGAAGCGCAGCGTCTTGCAGGACACGCTGCTCCGGGTCGCGGACCGCAGGCGATACCTGCCGCCGACGATCGTCGCGGCCGAGGAGCATCGCGCGCTGGTCGAGGAACACCTGCGCGAAATCGGCGCGACGGACGCGGAGATCGTGCTGGAGCCGGCGGCGCGCAATACCGCCGCGGCGGTCGCGGCGGCGGCGGCGCTGGCCGAACGGCGGAATCCCGAGGCGGTCCTGCTGGTGCTGCCGTCGGACCACGCGATCCGAAACCCGCGCGCGTTCCACCGCGCGGTCGCCCGGGCGGCGGCGGCGGCGCGCGCCGGGCGCCTCGCCGCCCTGGGCGCGGCGCCGGACCGGCCGGAGCCCGCCTTCGGCTACATCCGGCGCGGCCGCGCGCTCGGCTCCGGGGCGTTCGCGATCGCGCGCTTCGTCGAGAAGCCGCAGGCCAAGCACGCCTCGGCGATGGTCAAGTCCGGCGGCTGGCTGTGGAACGCGGGCATCTTCGCGCTGCTGCCGCGGACCTATTTGGCGGAACTCGGCAGGCATGCGCCGGGGATCGCGGCCGCCGCGCGCCGCGCCGCCGGGCGCGCGACGCGCGAGGGCAACATCGTGCGGCTGCATGCGGCGGCGTTTTCCGGATCGCCGGCGCGATCCATCGACAAGGCGGTGATGGAGAAAACGCGCCTCGGCGCCGTGGTGCCGGCGGCGATGGGGTGGAGCGACCTCGGGTCGTGGGACGCGCTGTGGCGCGCGCTGCCGCGCGACCGGCGCGGCAACGTGCTGCGGGGCGGCGCGGTGGCCTTCGACGTCGCGGATTCCTATGTCAGCGCCGAGGGGCCGGCGGTGGCGGTCGTCGGCCTCAAGGACGTAGCGGTGGTCGGCACGGCGGACGCCGTCTTGGTCGCCGCGCGCGGGCGGGAGGTCGGGCTCGGCGACGCGGTCGCGCGGCTTCGCGCGCTGGGAAGCGGGCAACGGCCCGGTCCGCGGCCGGTGCGACGCCCCTGGGGCAGCTTCATGTCCATCGATTCCGGCCGGGGGTTCCAGGTCAAGCGCATCGCGGTCGATCCGGGCGCCGCGCTGTCGCTCCAGATGCACCGCCGCAGGGCCGAGCATTGGGTGGTGGTGCAGGGCGTGGCGCGCGTGACCTGCGGCGGGCGCGTGTTCGGCCTCAAGGCCGGCGAGAGCGCCTACATTCCGCTGGGCGCCAAGCACCGGCTGGAAAATCCGGGCGCCCGCCCGCTGGTGCTGATCGAAGTCCAGGTCGGCGACTATCTGGGCGAGGACGACATCGTGCGGTTCGAAGACCGCTACGGCCGGGCCGGCAAGGATTGACCGAGGCGGCCGGCGGCATTAATGTAGTGATGTCACTACAAGGTGGCCGGGTCATGAAAGCGGTATCGAGCCGCGAGGCGAACCAGAAATTCTCCAAGATTCTCGCCGCCGCCGAGAAGGGCCGCGAGGTGGTGATCACCAAGCGCGGCAAGCCGGTGGCGAAGCTGGTGCCGTACTCCCCGGCGCGGATCAGTCCCGAGCGCGAGGCGGCGATCAGGCGATTGATGGCCATGCTACGCAAGGGGTGGGACCTCGACTACGCGCACAACAAGATGACCCGCGACGAGATGCACGAGCGGTGAGATTCGCGCTCGACAGCAACATCCTCGTCTATGCGCACGACCGCCGGGAAATCCAGCGGCGCGACGCGGCGTTGCGGCTGATCGACGGCGCGGCGCGGGCCGACTGCGTGCTCTTGTTGCAGAGCCTGGCGGAGTTCTACAAGGTTGCGACGGGCAAGCTGCGTATCGCTGCCCCGGATGCCAGGGGGGCGGTGCGTGCCTGGAGCGGCGCTTTTCCCGTTCATGCCGCGTCGGAGTCGACGTTGGCCCTGGCGATGGAGTTGGACGGGGAACACGGAGTTTCGTTCTGGGACGCGATGCTCGTCGCCGCCGCGAGAGAAGCGGGTTGCGGGGCTTTGCTGTCCGAAGACATGCAGGATGGGCGCCAAGTCGCGGGCGTGCTGACATTCGATCCGTTCGTCGAGAGGAACGCCGGCCGGTTGGCGCAATTGTTGGCCAATTCTTGATCGTCGGTATTTCACAGCCCCCGCTGATCCCCCGCATCCCGCGCGCCTTCGGGCGGCGGGGTATATCGTAGACGTGGCGGCGCGCGGGCTTAAGGCGCCCCGCGCAGTGCCTCGTCCACCGCCCTCGGGTTCCGCTCGATCACGCGCAGATAGGCGCGCGCCGGCCCTTCGGGCGACCGGCCGCGCTGCTCCCATTTCCGCAACGTATGGAGGCTGATGCCGAAGCGGGCCGAGAACTCGTGCTGCGACAGGCCGAGGTTCCGCCGGATCGCGCGGACGTTCACGCGCCGCGGCACATGCACGCGGCAGCCCGCGCGGCCGGCGGTGCCGGCGGCGAACGCGCGGGCGCTGTCGACGCCCCGCATGATCCGGTCAAACGCGCGCTTAGCCATGTGTCGGTTTCCCGTAGGTTCGCGGAATTGTCTTCACGGCCGCAGCCAGCAGGCGGCGCTCTTTGATGGTGAGGTCGGAGCGCTCGTTCTTGGCGAAGCAGGCGAGCAAGAAGAGCGGTAGTTCCGTCGAATGCACGTAGCAGATCACTCTGGCGCCACCGCGTTTTTCTCTTCCCGCCAGCCCGACCCTCAACTTCCGGATGCCGCCGCCGCCCGGAACGAGGTCGCCGACAAACGGATTGGCCGCCACGAGATTGACGGCGTTCTGCTACTCCGCCTCCGTCATGCAATGCGCCGCGTCGTGCAGATAGGGCGGCGTTTCGACCACCGTCAGCAGCCGGTCGAGCATGGCTGTATGTAGCCCATTGGGCTACGCATGGCAAGCCGGCTTTCCGGTCTGGCGCGGCCTAAGCCGCCTAAACGTCCAAATCCTTCGCGAACTTGGCGTTCTTCTGGATGAATTCGAGCCTGAGCTCGGGCTTGCGGCCCATCAGCGATTCCACCAGCTTCTCGGTCGCCCGCGCCTCGGCGCGCTCGGACTCCTTCTTGCGGCTGGGCATCAGCACGCGCCACAGGCCCCGCTTGCCGGGGTCCATCGTGGTCTCGCGCAGCTGCGCCGCCGGCATCTCGCCCAGGCCCTTGAAGCGGCTGATCTCCACCTTGCCGCGGCCGTTGAATTCCTTCTTCAACAGCTCGTCCTTGTGCTTGTCGTCGCGCGCGTATATCACCTTGCCGCCCTGGCTCAGGCGGTAGAGCGGGGGCGCCGCCAGGTAGAGGTGCCGGTTTTCGATCAGGCCCGGCATCTCGCGGTAGAAGAAGGTCATGAGCAGCGAGGCGATGTGCGCGCCGTCCACGTCGGCGTCGGTCATGATGATGATCTTCTCGTAGCGCAGCTTGCGGTCGTCGTAGTCGCCGCCGATGCCGGCGCCCAGCGCCTGGATCAAATCCGTGATCTCCTGGTTGGCGCGCATCTTGTCGACCGTGGCCGACGCCACGTTGAGGATCTTGCCGCGCAGCGGCAGCACCGCCTGGGTATTGCGCTCGCGCGCCTGCTTGGCCGAGCCGCCGGCGCTGTCGCCCTCCACCAGGAACAGCTCGGTGCCCTCGGCCGCGCCCGCGCTGCAATCCGCGAGCTTGCCGGGCAGCCTGAGCTTGCGCGTGGCGGTCTTGCGCGCGAAATCGCGGTCCTGGCGCTTGCGCAGGCGGTCCTCGGCGCGCTGGATCGCGCGGTCGAGCAGGTCCGTGGCCGCGTCCTTGTCCTCGCTCAGCCAGTGGTCGAAATGGTCCTTCAGCACCGCCTCGACCATGCGTCCGGCCTCGACGCTCGCGAGCTTCTCCTTGGTCTGGCCCTGGAACTGCGGGTCCTTGACGAACAGCGACAGCATGATCGCCGCGCCGCCGATCACGTCGTCGGCCGTGACCTGGGCCGCGCGACGGTTGCCCACCAGCTCGCCGTAGGCGCGCAGGGAGCGCGCCAGGCCCGCGCGCAAGCCCTGCTCGTGCGTGCCGCCCTCGGGCGTCGGGATGGTGTTGCAGTAGGTGTTCTCGAACCCGTCCTCGTCCACGGGCCAGGCGATCGCCCACTCCACCTTGCCGGCGCCCTCGGGCAGCGCCGCCTCGCCGGCGAACGGCTTGGGCGTCAGCGTGTCGCGGTCCTTGAGCGTGGCGGCCAGGAAATCGGTGAGGCCGCCGGGGAAGTGCATCGTGGCTTCGGCCGGGGTTTCGTCGTCCTTCTCGATCAGCGATTTGTCGCACGACCAGCGGATTTCCACGCCGCGGTAGAGATAGGCCTTGGAGCGCGCCATGCGGTAAAGCCGGTCGGGCCGAAAGCGCGCGGCCTTGCCGAAAATCTCGGGATCGGCGTGGAAGATCACGGTCGTGCCGCGCCGGTTCGGCGTCGAGCCCTTGGCGGCGAGCTTGCCCGTCGGCTTGCCGCGGACGTAGCTCTGGGTCCACAGCTTCCGGTCGCGCGCCACCTCGACCGTCAGGCGGTCGCTGAGCGCGTTCACCACCGACACGCCCACGCCGTGCAGGCCGCCCGAGGTGGTATAGGCCTTGCCCGAGAATTTCCCGCCGGAATGCAGCATGGTCATGATGACTTCGAGCGCGGACTTGCTCTTGTACTTGGGGTGCGGATCGACCGGGATGCCGCGGCCGTTGTCGGAGACCGTGACCGAGCCGTCCTTCGCCAGCTCCACCTCGATGCGCGTGGCGTGGCCGGCCACGGCCTCGTCCATGGCGTTGTCCAGCACCTCGGCGACGAGGTGGTGCATGGCGCGCTCGTCGGTGCCGCCGATGTACATGCCCGGGCGCCGGCGGACGGGCTCGAGCCCCTCCAGCACCTCGATGTCCTTGGCGGAATACTCCGCGCTGTCGCGGGGGGTACGCTTGCGCGCCACGGCGAACAAATCCTTCATGGGCGGGCGATTATAGGCGCAAACCCTTTCAAAACAAGGGCTATGCAGCCGGGGCCGCGTGAGCCACGAAATCTAGTATAGTGACCGGCGGCAGTCCGATGGGCGAGGCGGGCGATGGCGGGCAGGACCGAGGTTGGCAAGGCCGAGGCGGCGGGGCTGGGCAACGAGCCGCGCGGCGAGCTCGTCATCCGAACGCTGGCGATGCCCGCCGATACCAATCCCAACGGCGACATCTTCGGCGGCTGGGTGCTGGGGCAGATGGACATCGCCGGCGGCACGTTCTGTTTCGGCTACGCCAAGGGGCGCGTGGCGACCGTGGGCGTGGAATCCATGAGCTTCCACGAGCCGGTGCGCGTCGGCGACGTGCTGTGCTGCTACGTCGAGCTGGCGCGGGTCGGGCGCACGTCGATGACCACGAACATCGAGGCCTGGGTCCTGCGCCGCGCCTCGGGCGAGCGCGTGCGGGTGACCGAGGGGCGTTTCAGCTACGTGGCGATCGACGACCGGGGCCGGCCGCGGCCGGTTCCCGCGCGCTAGCGCCGCGCCATAATCCGGCCGATTTTGGGGCCTACACAGCGAAGCCCCGCCGGCGCGAGGAGTATCCCGTGGGCGGGGCTTCTATGGATGACCACTTGGGTTCATCGCCCGGCCATACGGTCGGGCCGTCTTCCAGGTGCTGGTTACCATTGAGTCGGCGGAGTCATGCTTGTTACACACCCTCCGGTCATGGCCGCACCGTGGAAAAGCCTAATCCCGGCCGCTGTGGAAATGCAACCGGGAAACGCTCGCCGGACGCGGGGCCGCTTGCCCGGCCGGGCGATTGAACCTAAGGATGTACGCGGGGCCGCGGCCTAGCGTGGCGCCCCCTGAAGCGATGGAGCCGACGCCGATGCAGGGAATTCCGACGACCGCGATCCTTCGCCGCATCGCCGCGGGGGCATGGATGCTCGCCGCCGCGTCCGGCCTTGCGGCCGGCCACGCCTTCGCCGGCTATGGCGAAGGCAAGGCCGCCTTCGACAGGAACGACTTCGACACCGCCTGGCGGGAGCTCGAGCCGCTGGCGAAGAAAGGCGACGCCAAGTCGATGTTCCTGATCGCCAGCATGTATCACACCGGCCGCGGGGTGCCGGTCAGCTACAAGGACGCGGCGGAGTGGTACCTGAAATCCGCCAATGCCGGCGAAGTCCAGGGCGTGTTCATGATGGGCGTGGTGCACGAAGGCGGCATCGGCCAGCCGCGCAGCATCGAAGAAGCGTTCAAGTGGTACAAGAAATCGGCCGACCGCGGCTTCTATGCCGGCATCATCAAGGTCGCGAACATGTACGGCAAGGGCCAGGGCACGCCAAAGGACAACGCGGCGGCCTATCTCTGGTATTCGATCGCCGAGCTGCGCGTGCCCAAGGACTCGAACGACCGATTCGAGCTGCCGATCGTCAAGGACAAGCTCGGCACCTTGCTGACCAAGGAGCAGGTCGCCGACGCCGAGCGCAAGGCCAAGGCCTGGAAGCCCGCGGCGAAGTAGGTGGCGTTTCGCCGGCCCGTGTGCGCGCCGGAAACCGGCGGAGTTCCATGCCTTTGAAGTTTTAGCCAAATATGGTAGAAGAGTGGTTAAGTTCGTCTAGATATAGGGTTTTCACCATGGCCGACGCGGCTAAAGTGTTGACCTCGAACGATCAGGCCTATGTCAGCCCCTACCTGATGCGACCGCTCCGGCGGCTCGCCGACGTGGAGCGCAGCCGCCGCGCGTCGCCCGACGCCAAGGCCGACCCGGCGGACCGGCGCCCCGCGCGGCGCCAAGCCTCGGCCGACCCGGAACCCGCCGGCGAAACCCGGCGCGGTTAGTCGCGCAAGGCCTTCGGTTTCCCGCGCCCGCCGGCAAAACGAAGCCCCGCCGGGTTGCCCCGGCGGGGCCGAAGGCCCGGGGGATGCCGGGCCTTCCGTCGGAACCGTCGCGGCGCTTTGAGTAGCGCGGCGCTTTAGGCCGAGTAGTACATCTCGAACTCGATCGGGTGCGGGGTGTGCTCGAACTTGTACACCTCCTCCCACTTGAGCTCCATGTAGGCGTTGATCTGGTCGTCGGTGAACACGTCGCCCTTCTTGAGGAACGCGTTGTCGGCGGCGAGGCACCCCAGCGCCTCGCGCAAGGAGCCGCACACCGTCGGCACCGCCGCCAGCTCCTCCGGCGGCAGGTCGTACAGGTTCTTGTCGATCGGATCGCCGGGATGGATCTTGTTCTGGATGCCGTCCAGGCCCGCCATCAGCATCGCGGCGTAGCCGAGATACGGGTTCGCGGTCGGGTCGGGGAACCGCACCTCCACGCGCTTGCCCTTCGGGCTCGACACGTAGGGGATGCGGCACGAGGCCGAGCGGTTGCGCGAGGAATAGGCGAGCAGCACCGGCGCCTCGAAGCCCGGGATCAGCCGCTTGTAGCTGTTGGTGCCGGGATTGGTGAACGCGTTGATCGCCTTGGCGTGCTTGATGATGCCGCCGATGTAGTGGAGCGCGGTTTCGCTCAAGTCCGCGTAACCCGAGCCCGCGAACAGGGGCTTGCCCTTCTTCCAGATCGACTGGTGCACGTGCATGCCGCTGCCGTTGTCGCCCTTGATCGGCTTCGGCATGAAGGTGGCGGTCTTGCCGTAGTTGTGCGCCACCATCTGCACCACGTACTTGTAGATCTGCATGTTGTCGGCGGTGCGCACCAGCTCGTCGAACACGAAGCCGAGCTCGTGCTGCGAGGGCGCGACCTCGTGGTGGTGCTTCTCCACCTTCAGGCCCATCTGCGCCATGGTGGACAGCATCTCCGAGCGCAGGTCCTGGTAGCCGTCCACCGGCGGCACCGGGAAGTAGCCGCCCTTGATCGGCGGGCGGTGGCCGGTGTTGCCCTCGGGGAACTTCTTGTCGCTGACGTAGGGGCCCTCGTCCGAGTCGATCTCGTAGAAGGCCGTCTGCATGGCGCATTTGTAGCGCACGTCGTCGAACACGAAGAACTCGGCCTCGGGCCCGAAATAGGCCACGTCGCCGACGCCCGAGCTCTTCATGTAGGCCTCGGCCTTCCTGGCGATCGAGCGCGGGCAGCGCGCGTAGGCCTGGCCGGTGCCGGGCTCGTAGGTGTCGCACACCAGGATCAGCGTGGGCTGCGCCGCGAACGGGTCCATTACCGCGGTCCTGAGGTCCGGCATCAGCACCATGTCCGACTCGTTGATCGCCTTCCAGCCGGCGATCGACGAGCCGTCGAACATGATGCCGTCGGCCAGGAAGTCTTCGGTGATCGTGCTGATGTGGTGCGAGAGGTGCTGCCACTTGCCGCGCGGGTCGGTGAAGCGGAAGTCGACGTATTTCACGTCGCCGTCCTTCAGCATTTTCATGACCTTCGCCACGTCCTTGTTCGATTCGGCGCTCATCGTTCCGGTATCCCCTTTCTCTGGTGGTGCGTTCGTTCCGACGGAAGCAGCAAGTTCAGATCGCCTCGGGCCCGCGTTCGCCGGTGCGGATGCGGATGACCTCCTCGATCGGCGAGACGAAGATCTTGCCGTCGCCGATGCGGCCGGTCTTGGCCGCGGCCTGGATCGCCTCGACCGCGCGCTCGACCTGGCTGTCCTCGATGATGATCTCGAGCTTCACCTTGGGCAGGAAGTCCACCACGTACTCGGCGCCGCGGTAGAGCTCGGTGTGGCCCTTCTGGCGTCCGAAGCCCTTGGCCTCGGTCACGGTGATACCCTTGACCCCGACCTCGTGCAGGGCCTCCTTCACTTCGTCCAGCTTGAAGGGCTTGATGATGGCTTCGATCTTCTTCATCGCGTCACCGATCCCGGATTGTGCTCGACCCAAAGCGGACCGCGCCGGCGGGCGCGGGCGCGCGAACGGCGCTTTGCCCCGGCGCGGACGCATGGCTGTACGCACGGGCCATGCCAGAGCGCAGGGCGGAACAAGGGGCGCGGGAGCGCAAAAATGCGCCACACCGGCGCGACCTATATGCCTCTTTTTTGTGCATTCGGCTATGTGCTGTGCAGGTTTTTCCCGGAGTTGCCGCGTCTAACGGCCGTTCAGGCAAGCCGCCACCCGGCGGATCGCCTCTTTGATGTTGTCCAGGCTGTTGGCGTAGGAGAAGCGCAGATAGCCCTCGCCGTACGACCCGAAGCTGGTGCCGGCGACCGTCGCCACGCCGGCCTCTTCCAGCAGCTTGGTCTGCGCCTGCTTGGCGGTAAGCCCCGTTCCCGCGACGTTGGGGAACACGTAGAACGCGCCGCCCGGCTCCACGCAGCTCAAGCCCGGAGTCTGGTTCAGCGCGCCGACGATGTAGCGCCGCCGCTCGTCGAACGCCTTGACCATGCGGTCGACCGCATCCTGCGGCCCTTGCAGGGCCGCGATGCCCGCCCACTGCGAGGCGGCGTTGACGCAGGAATGGCAGTTGACCGCGAGGCGCACGGCACCCTCGATCATCGCCTTCGGCCACAGCGCGTAGCCGACGCGCCAGCCCGTCATGGCGTAGGTCTTGGAGAAGCCGTCGAGCAGGATCAGCCGGTCGCGCAGGGACTCGAACTCCAGCAGCGAGACGTGCTCGTTCCGACCGTAGACGATGCGGCCGTAAATCTCGTCGCTGAGCACCGCCACGTCGGGGTGCTTTTCCAGCCCCTGCGCCAGCTTCTCGACCTCCGCGCGCGGGGTCACGCCGCCGGTCGGGTTCGCCGGGCTGTTGATGATGATGAGGCGCGTGCGCGGCGTGACCAGCTTCAGCACGTCCTCGGCCTTGAACGCGAAGCCGTTCTTCTCCAAGAGGGGCAGGGGCACGGGCGTGGCGCCGGTCCACCTGATCACCGACTCGTAGATGGGAAAGCCGGGATTGGGATAGACGATCTCCGCGCCCTTCTCGCCGGTCATGGCGATGGCGAAGAACATCGTCACCTTGCCGCCGGGCACCACGAGAATGCGCCCGGGGTCGACCGCGACGCGGTGGCGCTTCAGCCATTCCGCCGCGATCGCCTCGCGCAAGGGGAGGATGCCGTTGGCGGGGGTATAGCCGTGGTGCCCGTCGCGCAGCGCCTTGACCGCGGCCTCGACGATGTGCTCGGGCGTGCGGAAATCGGGCTGGCCGATGCCGAGGTTGACGATGTCGCGCCCCTGCGCCTTCAGCGCCTCGGCGCGCGCCAGCACCTCGAACGCGGTCTCGGTGCCGAGCCGCCCCATGCCCTCCGCCAGATGGATCATGACCCTCCCCAAAGTACCCCGTCCCGGCGGGCGGGGCCGGCGGGTGTTCTAGCGGACTCCCGCGCCCGGGTCACGCGCCTTGCGGCCGCAGGCGCGGGGGCGGGAAAACCCGGTTCCGGCGCGGCTTCGGCGGCGCGGGCCGCCGTCCCTTGACCCCCGGGCACCGGGCGTCTACATCCACGGTCGGATGGCGGGCGTAGCTCAGTTGGTAGAGCACCGGATTGTGGTTCCGGTTGTCACGGGTTCGATCCCCGTCGCTCGCCCCATTTTCCTTTCCATCGCGTGCTGAAATCCGAAGCCGCGCGGGGGCCGGGCGGGCGCGTGCTGCTGCTCGATTCCGTCACCAAGCTCTCGCCCGAGGATGCGGGCGCGATCGTCGTCACCGGCTCGCACGGCGGCACGAGCGCCGGCGAGTTCGCGCTCGCGGTCAGGCTCGCGCTGGTCGTGTTCAACGACGCCGGTGTCGGCAAGGACCGCGCCGGAATCGCGGCGCTCGACATGCTGCAGGCCAAGGGCGTCGCGGCGGCCGCGGCCGCGCACACCAGCGCGCGCATCGGCGACGCCCAAGACATGTGGGAAAAAGGCGTCCTGTCGCACGTCAACGCGCTGGCGGCGGGCCTGGGCCTCGCGCCGGGCGCGGCCGTGCAAGCGGCGCTTCGGCGGCTGATCGGGGCTTGAGGCGCCCGCTTGGGGCATCTTATAGGATTGTCCGTAACGACCGCCGACCAGCCAATCTCACCGGAGGAACGCCGCATGGCCATGAAAGGCGTCGTCTTTCTCGGCGACCGCAAGATCGAGTTCCGCGACTATCCCGATCCCGTGCCGGGGCCGGGCGAGGTGGTGCTCGAGATCAAGTCCTCGGGCATGTGCGGCAGCGACCTCAAGTTCTACCGCACCGCGGGCGGGCCGGCGGCGTTCGGCCTGGGCGGCAAGGGCGAGCCGGTGATCGCGGGCCACGAGCCCTGCGGCGTGGTCGCGGCGGTGGGGCCGGGCGTGACCGCGAAGCAGGCCCGCGTCGGCCAGCGCGTGATGTGTCACCACTACCGGGGCTGCGGCGTGTGTCCGCATTGCGCGACCGGCTGGATGCAGCTCTGCGTCGAGGGCGTGGCCGAGATTTACGGCGTCACCGGCCACGGCGCGCACGCGAAATACATGAAGTGCCCGGCGCGCACCCTCGTGACGCTGCCCGGGGAGCTGTCGTTCGACGCGGGCGCAGCGATCTCGTGCGGCACCGGCACGGCCTGGGGCGCGTTGCAGCGCCTCGGTCTCCAGGGCGACCACACCATCGCGGTGTTCGGCCAGGGCCCCGTGGGGCTTTCCGCCACGCTGCTCGCTTCCGAAATGGGCGCGCGAGTGATCGCCCTCGACACCTCGCCCGAGCGGCTCGATCGCGCCAAGGAGTTCGGCGCGGCGCACCGCGTCAACCCCAAGGACACCGACGACGTGGTGGGAGCGATCAAGGCGCTGACGCACGGCCGCGGCGCGCACCTCGCGCTCGACGCCTCGTCTTCGCCCGAGGCGCGGCGCCAGGCCGTGCGCTGCGTTCGCACCTGGGGCAAGGCGTGCTTCGTGGGGGAGGGCGGCGAGGTGACGCTCGACGTCAGCAACGACCTGCTGCGCCGGCAGGTCACGCTGATCGGCTCGTGGACGTTCTCCACGGTCGGCCAGGAGGATTGCGCGCGCTACGTCGCCGACCGCGGCATCGACCTCGACCGGCTGTTCACCCACCGCTGGAAGCTGGGCGAGGCCGAGGAGGCCTACCGCGTGTTCGACCGCCAGAGCGACGGCAAGGGCGTCATCCACCCGTAGCGCGCTTGAGGTACGCGATCAGGTCGGCGCGCTCCTTCGCGTCGGCAATGCCGGCGAAGCCCATGCGCGTGCCGGGCACCAGCGCCCGTGGCCCGGCGAGAAAGCGGTCCAACGTCGCGGTATCCCACACGATGCCGGACTGTTTCATTGCCTCGGAGTAGGCGAATCCCGGGACGCCGCCCGCCCGGCGGCCGAACAGCCCCTGGTGGCGCGGGCCGACGCGGTCGCGTTCGATGGAATGGCAGCCCCCGCAGCGCTCGTAGAGCTTCTCGCCGCGGACGGGATCGTCCTCGGCGGCCGACGCGGGGGCGCCGAGCGCCGCCGCGCTCAGCGCGGCGCAAAGGATCGGTAACACGCGCATCGTCGAGGACCGTCTTCTGGAAGGGGACGGCGCCCCGCCGCGGCCGGAGCAGGAGACCGGACCGGCCACGCGCGGGGCGCCGGGCTTCGCGAGGGTGGCAGCGAAGCCTTAGGAGATCGCGAACGCGTCGGGCAGGCCTTCGCCCAGCGCGTTCTGCAACACCACCCAGTGCATCGACTCGTCGGCCACGAGCCGCCCGGCGGCGGTCTTCAGATCCGGCGAGCGGAACACGGGGATGGCGCCGAGATAGGCCGACGCCGCGCCGCGTTCGAGTTTGGCGGCGAACTTCAGCACGTCCTCGGCCTTCTTCAGCTTCTCGACCGGGAACTTGTAGTCGGCCACGGTCTTGGCCTTCACCGGCCAGCCGCCCAGCTTCTTCACGGTCTTCTCCAGCAGCTCGGCGTGCTCCTTGTGGTGGCCCTGGAACGTCTTGGCCACGTCCAGCACTTTGCCCTGCAACAGGCCGCTCTGCGCGCCCACCTGGTAGGCGGCGATCGCCTCCCATTCCAGGCCCAGCGCGGTGTTGAGGATCGCGATGTCGCCCTGCATGTCGCCCTTCGGGGCGGACTGGGCCAGCGCCTCGCTGCCGGCGAGCAGCGCGACGGCGGCCGCCGACAGCGCGGCGGTCCCGCCGTTCGCTAGGAAGCGCCGGCGGCTCGGGATTATCAGCTCGTTCTTGGTCATGCTTGTTCTCCTTCTCACCTCTTCTTGCCGGGGGAGAGCCGCGCCAGCGCGGCCCGCGTCGATCTCGGCGTTCGACTTGCACGCGCGAATACGCGGCCGTTGGCGCGGCGGATGCGGCCGTCACGGACTTGTTATCGCGGAGTGCAAATTCGTGAGCGGGTAGGCCGAGGAGTTGTCAGGCAGCCAGCGTCCCGCGGATGAACAGGAGGGCGCCACGGCGGCTGTGGATCCGGTCGTGCGGTGCGCCGGGCAGGGCGACGTGGAAATCGCCGGCGGCGAGGTGCAGCTCGCCGATGTCGATCGCGCCCTCCAGCACCAGGCATTCCTCGCTCTGGGGATGCTCGTGCGCCGGCAGCGTGGCGCCGGGCAGCAGGCGCAGCAGCACCGACTCGCGGGCGTCGCCCGGCTCGCGGTAGAGGCGCTTCATGGTCACGCCGGGCGCGATCTCGGTCCAGTCGCCGGAATCGGCGCGGATCGTGCGGCTGCCTTCCGCCGAAAACTCAGCCTCCAGCCGGCGCTCGATCGCGGCGCGAGCGCCCGCGGGCGGCGGCGCCGGCGGCACGGACTCGGCCAGCGGCGCCAATCGCCGCTCCCAGGCCGCGACCAGGCGCGCGAGCGCCGGGTCCCGCGCCAGCCGCTCGGCGAAGCGCCTGCGCGCGTCGCCGCGCAGGGTGCCGAGCACGTATTCGCCCGCGAGCAGGTCCAGGCTGTCGGCATCCGGTTGGTTCATTGGTCCAGACATGCCTTCAGTTGCATGAGGCCGCGCCTGATCCAACTTTTTACCGTCCCCACCGGGGCGTCAAGGCGGCGGGCCAGCTCCTCGTGGGTATATCCGTCCAGGAAGGCCATTTGGATGCAGCGGCGGCTTTTTTCGTCGAGCGTCCGCAGGCATGCCTCGAGCGCCCGCGCCTCGGCCGTCAGCGACGGCGCGGCCGGGGCCGGCTGGCGCTCCAGCGCGTCCTCGTCCAGCGCCGTTTCGCGGTCGCGCCGCAGCAGGTCGAGCGCACGGTAGCGCACGATCGCCGCCATCCACCCGAACGGCGATCCCTTGGCCGGATCGTAGCGGCCGGCGTTGCGCCAGATGCTGAGATAGGCGTCTTGCAGCGCCTCGTCGGCGAGGTCGCGGCGGCGCAGCAGCCGCAGCGCCACGCCATAGAGCCGGCCGGCGCTTGCTTCGTACAACCGTGCGAAGGCCCGGCGGTCGCCCACGGCGACGGACACCAACAGACCGGAGATCGGATCGGCCGAGGTCGTCTGCATCCCCTTGGGATCATGCGGGCGGGATTCCGGGGCGTCAAATCGACGCGTCGAGATGGTGTCGAGCCCCGCACCGGTCGAAGCGCGGCGCCGCAGGGGATATGGTACCGTTTTCCGGTGCATCGGAGGACGGGTGAGGATCATGTTCCGGCAAAACGCGTTGAAGCAGCGGCTCAAGAAGGGGCGGAAAACGTTCGGCGTGTTCCTCGACCTCGGCCATCCGCCGGTGGCCGAGATCGTGGCGG
>Ga0233425_10001610_pt1 | contig 49530 bp, 45 predicted proteins | sample Watercolumn_Towu_2_FD_181712 | JGI IMG/M metagenome (GOLD analysis project Ga0233425, IMG submission 181712) | Freshwater microbial communities from Lake Towuti, South Sulawesi, Indonesia - Watercolumn_Towuti2014_140_MG | ecosystem: Environmental > Aquatic > Freshwater > Lake | place...
CCACCCGGAGACGGTCGGAATCCCCCAACTTCGCGACTCTCAAACCCCCGGCCTGCACCTGCACCAGGGCCACGTCGAACTTGGTGTGGTGGCCCATCACCTTGCCGCTGAGTTCCCGGCCGTCGTGGAGGCGCACTTTCAGCTCCTGGGAGCCGGCCACCACGTGGCGGTTGGTGAGGATGTAGCCCTTGGTGTTGATGATGATGCCAGAGCCCTGGCCCATCTGGCGCTGCCGCACCACCGGCCGGTTAAAGTCCCGGAACGCGCCTTCATAAGGGGTGCCCCGGAAGAACTCTTCCTGACTCCCGTATTGTTGGCTCACCACCTTCACGGCCTTGAGGCTGACCACCGAAGGCATCACCTGCTCCGCCACCCGGATGAAATCTTCCTGCAGGCCCACCGCGGTGACGCCGTAGGCCTTGGCCGGCTGCAACTGCCAAAGACCGAGAACCAGGGCCGCGGCCCCGAAAATCAGGCATATCGTTTGTAAATGTCGGCGCATATCCTTACCTCCAGCCGCCTCGGCAGGGGAGAAAAGCCTTACAGGCTGTTTTCCACATAGATCGCTAATGATTAGATGTCATTCTAACTGAAAACGCTAATCTACTGAATCACCGAGGCAGAAATCGCACAATATTAATTTTATCTGAAATTTTGCGTTTCAGCCAGGGGAGTCGTTTATTAGCCGGGGTTCAACCCAAAAGGTGATGGAGGGAGGGCTATATAATATAGCACATGGCGGTCGCCAAAAGAATTTCTAAGGACATTTCCTCATGGGCAATATGGCCCGCCCGCAAAGAATGCAAAGACTGGTGGGGCGGGCGTCCCCGCCCGCCAACCTCTATGGCGGCCAGGGACGGCCGCCCCACCGATTCACTGCTTTTTGGTATGTTCTTGCGTCTTGCTTTGCGCCTTTGCGTCTTTGCGTGAGGCTTCTTTTCGGAAAGGAACTTGGAACTCCAGAAGATTCTCAGACCAACAGCAGGATTTCCCGTTCTTTCCCGGAAGGCGCAGGACCGATAACTTCCAGGACCTCCCAGGGGATCAGGCTTTCGGCCAGGGCCAGGAAGGCGCGCCCCTGGGCCGGGGCGTCCGGGTCCGAAAGATTCCGGACTTGTAAACCGTGGCCGCCGCCGATGGCCAGAACGACCGGAGGCCCATGGGGGTGGTGTCTGGTCCAGAAAATGCGGAGCCGGCACGGCTCACCCGGTTCAGGGCCGGATAAGCCCCGGAGAGTGTGGATCGAGCCGTCGGGGTATTCCAGAAGCAGCATTTCGCCCTGCCAGACGGGAGAGAGCACCTCGAGCCGCTGACGGGGCAGGCCCGCGGGGACATTGGCGCAAGGGAGGACTTCGTATTCTATCGTGTTCTCCATACTGTCACTCAATATGGATAGTGAGCGATAGGGGTAACTTGGGGGAAATGGGGAAAAGGGAAAAGGGGAGTATCGAAGTTAATTTTATTCCCCTTTTCCCCTCTTCCCCTTTTAACCCCGATAATCTTTTCAACACTCCAATAATACCTTCAACACCCCCGGTCGTTGAGCCCACTCCAAGGCCTCCAGCCCCTGAGAGAGGGGGAAGCGCCGGTCGATCAAAGCCCGGTGGTTAATCAGCCCCCGGGCCAGGAGGCGCAGGGCGGGTCCCATGGGGCCGCAGCGGCTGCCGATGAGACGCACCTCGGGCACCACCAGGTTGGCGGAGTCCAGGGGGTAGGGCTTGACGTAGGTGCTCTTCATGATCACGGTCCCTTTGGGCCGCACCCGGGCCAGGGCCAGGTCCAGTCCCGCGGCCGCGGCGCTGGCCTCCACCACGACTGCATAGTCCCCAGGGGGTAGATCTTTTTCCAGGAAAGTAGCCACCCCATAGGGTTGGGCCAGAGAGAGATGGTCACGGTGGTGTCCCACCAGATGGACCTCAGCTTCGCTTAAGGCCAGGGCAAAGGAAATCAGCAAGCCCAGGCGGCCGTCTCCCACCACCAGCACCGGGGTTTTGCGGGGCAGGGACACGGCGTCCATTGCGGCCAGGGCTGCGGCCAGGGGCTCGGTGAAGACCGCGGCCTCATCCTCCACCTGCCGGGGCACGGCCAGGAGGTTGGCCTCCGGCAAAGTCAGGTAGGGGGCGAAGGCGCCGTCCCGGTCCTTGATGCCGATGACCCGCCGGGTGCGGCAGTGGCGGGTCGATCCTTTGCGGCAGAGGTCGCAGTCGCCGCAACTGACATTGATCTCTCCAACCACCCGTTTCCCCAGCCAGGAGGAACCCGGCGGCCCGGCCACCACCCCCACGAACTCATGGCCCAAAACGCCCTGGAAATCATGATAGCCCCGGAGAATCTGGAGATCGGTGCCGCAGATGCCCGCCAGGGTGACGCGGATCAGCGCTTCCCCGGGGCCCGGTCTAGGCTGGGGCAGTTCCCTTAAAGATACTTTCCGGTCGGCACCGCAGTATAAGGCGAGCATTTCTAATAATTACCCATACTTCACCATACATTAAAGAGAACTATAAATAAAATGGATTTCGCTAGTAAACCTTAAGCTCCTGGCCTTGGGAAAAGACCCTCACTGAACAGCCGCCGCCATCAGTACCTCGATGGTCCGGGCCACGGTCTGCTCCCAACTGAGATGGGCCACGGCTTGCTGGGCGGCCTGGCGCACTTTCGGGTCCCGGCCCCGTTCCAGGTATTCATCCAAAGCCTGAACCAGCCCGGGGACATCATGGGGTCGGGCCAACACCGCGCCGTTGGCTCCGGGAGTGATAAATTCGGACGCACCGTTGGTCGCAGTGGTCACCACCGGGCAGCCGCAGCTTAAGCCCTCCAGGACCACGTTGCTGCAAGGGTCATAGATGGTGGGCAGCGCCAGCACCGCGGCGGCCTGGTAGAAGGGCGCGGTGTCCGCCTGGGGCCCCCAAAACTTTACCCTGGCAGCCACCCCCAGGCGCCGGGCCAATTGCAAATAAGATTTTATGGGACCTTTGCCCACAATCCAGAGAAAGCTTGATTGATCCTTTAAACCCCCGAAGGCCTCCAGGAGAAAAGCCAGGCCCTTGCGGGCGAAGCCGGAACCCACGAACAAGACCACCCGGGAGTTTTCTTCCAGACCCAATTTGTTTTTCAGGGCCATGGTCCCGGGTACCTCCAGGGGCCGGAATCTTTGATGATCCAGGCCGTTGTAAATGACCCTGATTTTTGCCGGGTCCAAGCCGTAATGGGACTCAATTTCCCGCTGCACCTGCAGGGAATTGGCGATCACCCGGAGCAGATGGGGATCGGTGAAGAGACGCTGCTCCAGCCCCAGCAGCAGCCGGTGAAAGGGGCTGTAATCCTGGGCCAGCCGGGCCGCGGGGGTAAGATAGGGCCGCCGCCTTTTAAGCCACTCCCGGTGGCAGCCGTCTCCGGCCCGGTACACGTGTTGGTAAATAGTCCGCTCTAAGCTGAAGACCAGGCGGCCGGGGGTCTGCCGGAGGAGCTTCCGCACGTTCAGGGCATAGGTGAGGACCCGGCCGGTTTTGCCCCCCAGGACCGGCACCGGCACGTAGTCCACTCCCGGCCCCAGGAGGTTTCGGACCGCGGCTGCCGGGTCCGTGCCGTAGACGGCCACCTCATGGCCGGCTGCAGCCAGGCCCCGGGCCAGGTTGATTAAAGTGGCCTCCGCACCACCTGGTGCGGTTACCCGTTGTCGGAGTAGGGCAATTTTCATGTAGTCTTTAAGGGGTAAAAGGGGAAGAGGGAAAAAGGGGAAAAGGTTTAAGTCTTATAAATCAATAAGCATGGTATGATTTTCCCTTTTCCCCTCTTCCCCTTTTCCCCTTTTCACCCCAATTTAAGCCCTTAACCCTTTCCATGCATCCATTTTCTCTAAAACCTCTGCCGCGCTCAATTCGATGAGGCAGCGGCTCTTTTTCGAACCCTCGCAACCGTCCCGGCCGCAGGGCAGGCAGTCCCAGTCCTTCTTGACCACCAAATGGCCTTCGCCCCAGGGGCCCCAGTTGAAGTCTCCGGAGGGGCCGAACAGGGCCACGGCGGGGGTGCCCACGGCCGCGGCCAGGTGCATGGGCGCGCTGTCCGCGCCGAAAAAGAAGCGGGCCTGGGCGATCAAGGCCCCCAGTTCCTTGAGGGTCAGCCGGCCCACCAGGTTGAGGGGGCGGACGCGGCATTCTTGCAGAATCGCGGCAATCAGCTCCTGTTCATGCGCGGCCCGGGAGCCGGTGAGGACCACCGGCAGGTTTTTGGTATTCTGGAGAAACTCGATGACCCGGGCGTACCCCTCGGGCGTCCAGCATTTGAAGCGCCAGCCCGCGCCCGGGTGCATGAGAGCGAACTTTTTCGGACTGAGAGCATGGGCGGCCAGCAACTCCTGAATCCGGGTTTCCACTTCCGGCTTCCAGAAGAATTGGAGTCTGGGATTCCGGGTATTAATTCCCAAAGCCCGCACCATCTCCAGGTTGTGCTCTACCAGGTGCAGGCGCAAAGGGGGCGGGGGCAGCAGCCTGGTAAAACAGAACCGGTGCCAGAAGGCCCGGCCGCCGTAAGCGAATCCCAGGCGTTCCTTCGCTCCGGTAAGCAGGGCGTAGAAGGCCCCCCGGTCGCCGCCGGAGAGTTCCAGCACCAAATCAAATTCAGCCCGGCGCAATTCCCGGAGGAAAGAAAGGGTGCGGCTTAGGCTCGCGCCCCGGCGCTCCGCGACGTATACCCGGTGGAGCAAGGGATGGTCAATGATCATCTCCTCCGTGCCCTGGGGCACCAGGTAGCTGACTTGGGAATGGGGCCAGGCCTCCTTCAGAGCCGCGAGCACGGGGCTGCTCACCAGCACGTCCCCGGGCTGCTTCAGTTTGATGACCAGGATGCGACTATGGTTTAATTTCATGAAAAATATGTTTGCGCCTTACTTTGCGACTTTGCGTCTTTGCGTGAGGTATATCTTTTCCAACAAAAGAGATATTAAAACTCATCTTCATCCCGCCTCTGCTTCGGCCCCATGGCCACCCCGCGTTTGGAGGCGCGGATGAATTCCAGCAGGTGGGTCACTTCCGGGGTCAGGGGCACCTCGGCCTCCACCTGCTCCAGGGCCTGCTTCAGGTTGGTGCGCCGGCCGAAGAGGATGCGGAAGGCCTGGCGCAGCGGCGCGATCCGGTCCGCCTTGAACCCGGCCCGGCGCAGGCCCACCAGGTTAACGCCCTTGACAATATGGGTGCCGTCGATGTTGGCGTAGGGCGGCAGGTCCCGGGAAGCCCGGGCGCCGCCTCGCATCATCACCAGGGTCCCCACCCGGATGAACTGGTGCAGCAGGCAATTGGCGGAGATGAAGGCCCGGTCGGCCACCTCCACGTAGCCGCCCACCAACGCGCCGTTGACCACGATGACGTGGTTCCCCAACACCGCGTTGTGGGCCATATGGCTCAGGCCCATGAGAAAGCAGTGGTTCCCCACCTTAGTGGCGCTCCCCGGCTTGGTGCCCCGGTGGATGGTGACGTATTCCCGGATCAGGTTGTGGTCGCCGATCAAGGTGTAACTTTCCTCCCCCTTGAAGGCGTAATCCTGGGGTTCATGGCCGACGATGGCCCCGAAGCCGATGAGGTTGCCTTCGCCGATGGTGGTATAGGGGCCGATGTAGGCGTGGGCCTGGATGCGGGTGCCCGGGCCGATATGGGTGGGACCGTCGATGATCACCCCGGGGCCTACCTCCACGTCCGCGGCCAGTTCCACGTTCGAGGCGATTTTGGCGCTTGGGTCAATGGTCATAATTAACAAGTTCCCGCAGGTAATGATATTTCAAAAAGTTGTATCGGCTGGATTGGAACGCCAGTTTTAATCCCAGCGCGCCTTCCAGAAAGCCGAGTTTCAAGAAGAACAGGTTGAGAAAAGTGAGGGACGGCCGCCAGAGCAGCTCGCCTGGCACGGGCCGGCGGCCGGCTTTGCGCATCTCCCGGGCCGCCAACCTGGCGTAGCGGTCCTGCCGCGCCGCGTATTCCTCCAGGCTCCGGTAGGAATAGTGCTCCAGGGGGGTGCGCAAAAGACCCACCTTTCCTTCCACCTCCACTTCTTCGTGCACCTCCCGGTCCTTAAACCGGCCCCGGTCCCGGCGGAAGAGGCGCAGGGTATAATCCGGGTACCAGCCCAAATGCTTGATCCAGCGGCCGCCCACATAATTTTTCCGGGGTATGCGGTAACCGGTCAAGGGGCCGTCAGCTTTGACGACTTTAAGTATCTCCTGACGCAAACCCTCGGGCACCCGCTCATCAGCGTCCAGAGAGAAAACCCAGTCGCCTGTGGACCGGTCCAGGGCGAAGTTTTTGGTTCCTGCAAACCCCTGCCAATCAACGGTGAAGATGCGGCCGGTATAGTTCCGGGCCAACTCCAGGGTGCGGTCCGTGCTGCTCGAATCCACCACCACGATGATTTCATCCGCAAAACGCACGGATTCGAGGCAGGGGACGATGTTTTCCTCTTCATTGAGGGCGATGACGGTGACGGAAAGCCGCATAAGGATGGTTTTTCGTTTTTCGTTTTTCGTTTTTCGTTTTGTACTGCCGCATTTCACCGAAATGGTTGCCCGGATAGCAAGCAGCTTTTACGAAAAACGCAAAACGAAAAACCCAAAACGATCATTTCAAGGGTTTGGCCTCTTCGATGAGCATAATGGGAATATCGTCCTTGATCTCATAGAGCAGCTTGCACTGGTCGCAGATGAGGCCGTCGCCTTTGTCGTTGAGGCGGATGTCCCCCTTGCATTGGGGGCAGGCCAGGATGTCCAGCAGTTCCTTGCTGATGGGCATGGTTCCTCCGTCCGAAGCAACTAAATTTGCTGGGTAGTGTCAGTTGGTCAAGTTCCTGGATGATTTATCATATATTTTATCGCTTACTTATAAATTACCATCATATAATTTTTGCTGATGGGACCCCAAGTCATCGAATGCAATTCCCATAGTTCGAGGAATTCATGGAAAGAAACCTCGGATAATCCCTTTTTGTTAGGATCCCGCATATAAATCTTTTGCTTATCGGCGTCATATCCGATCACCACTCGAGCATGAGAGGCTCCCTGTCTTAATTTAGAATCCATGTTCAGCCATTGGCGGACGATAACGGGCCTCCCCTTGGCGATATTAACGGCGAGGTCATTGATGGTGCCCTTTTCTTTATCTTCCACCTTGAATCCCAGGGATTTTGCATACTCCATCAAACTGATCATAGAGGTTCCACGACTGCTGGTGTGGAGCCCATCCACAATCTCTTGATTGGTTGTTTTAACGCCATAATAGGCCACTACCATCTGCAAGGAGGAAGGCACGCAAGATTCGAAAGTCAACTTACCTCCATAATACTGCGGCACCGCGTCCAGCACCTGCTTCCTGGGCAGGTCGGGAGAGATCGCAGTTGAAGAAAGGTTGGAGGTGGAAGAGGCGCAAGAAGCGGCGAAAATAATGATCCCCAAGGAAATCGCCAGTCTGTAACTAAACATACGCGTCCTCCTCCCATGCGGTTTTTTCCCTGCAAAAGAGATAGCGGCGCCGCTCACCACTACTTATTGATCACCCGTATCCAGTTATTCGATGGCAAAGCTCATAATATCAATTCTTTACATCGGTGGACAAGATTTTCTCACACGCGGCCCGGACCGCGTCCGGAGTGAGGTCCAGCAGGCATCTGGGCTCCGGGCAGCGCCGCTGAAAACAGGGGCTGCAAGGAAGCTCCAGGCGCACCACCCGGTGGCCTGGGCCGAAAGGACCGGTGCGGGCCGGCGCAGTGGGACCGAAGACGGCCACAACCTTTGTCCCCAGGGCCGCGGCCAGGTGCATGGGGCCGGTGTCCGCGGTGAGGGCGAGGCGGGCTTGCTGCATGATGCCGGCCAGTTCCGGCAAGCTGGTGCGCCCGGCCAGGTTCCAGGGCTTCTCGTGCATCCGGGCGCAGATTTGGGCCGCCAGTTCCCGGTCCGCGGCGCTGCCGGTGATGGCCACCGCCAGATTTTTCTCTCGGATGAGCCAGTCGGCGACCTCCGCCCAATACGAGGCGGGCCAGAGTTTGGTAGGCCAGCGCGCGCCGGGGTGGAGGGCTACCAGGGGCCGGTCCTGATGATGCAGGAATTTAGGCAGCACCGGCGTCAACCCCAGCCGGAACCGGGGCGGGGCAGGAGGGGCCCCCAGGTGGCGGGCTACATTGAGGTAACGCCAAACTGCATGGGCTTCCGGGTCATAGGGGGCCAGCCTCTCGGTGAGGGCCAGGTAGCTCAGTTCCCGGGTGCGGTCGTAGCCCACTTTGCGCTTACCTTTGGCCAGGGCCACCCACATGGCGCTTTTCAGCAACCCCTGGAGGTCGATGACCAGGTCGAAGGCCGCGGCCCGCACCCGCCGGGCCAGGCGCAGCAATTGCAGCAGTTCATCCTTTCCCGCCTTCCGCCCCGGACGCACCCGGGGCACGGGCCAGACTTCATCCAGGGCCGGGTGTCCCACGAGCAGCGGTGCGAACTGGGCTTCCACCAGCCAGGTGATGTGGGCCGCCGGGAACGCGGTCCTCAAGGCCTCCAGGGTGGGGAGCGCATGCAGCACGTCGCCGAAGGAGCTGAGTTTGACTATTAATATTCGCTGAGTGTCGCTCATGTCCACCAGGAAAATGGAATTTGGGAACTTATGGTCTATTCCTCATGATACCAAGTCCCACCCATTAATCATGAAAATGCCGGTGGGGCGGACGTCCCCCCCGCCAACCTCTCGGGCGGCCAGAGACGGCCGCCCCACCGATTCATGGTAAAGTTTTATTTAAGTCCTTAATAATCCACGCCGCCGCGTCCAGAAGGTCCTCGGCGACATATGCGGGCTGTTTCTCCCAGGTGCGGGCAAAATGTTCGTATTCCCCCCGGCCATAGCCGCTGAGGACCAGAATCCCTTTGACCCCGGCCTTGGCCCCGGTCTGGAGGTCCTTATAGCGGTCCCCCACCAGGTAGGAGCGGGCCAGATCCAGGTTTAGCTCGGCCGCGGCCTGGAGGAGCAAACCCGGCTGGGGTTTGCGGCAGTTGCAGCCCTCACCGGGGCCGTGGAGGCAGGTGTAAATGGCGTCCAGACGGGCGCCTTCGCTGGCAAGCAAATTCCGGAGCCGGCCATGCACTTCCTCCACCAGAGACAAGGGAAAGTAGCCCCGGGCCGCGCCGGATTGGTTGGTGACCACCACCACCTTGAGGCCCGCCTCGTTGAGCCGCCTGACGGCCGCGGCAGTCCCGGGCAGGAGCACGAAACGGCTCAAATGGTTGATGTAGCCCATCTCTTCGTTAACGGTGCCGTCCCGGTCCAGAAAGACCGCAATCTGTTTCATAATCCGTCCCTAAGCCAGGGGGCTTGAAGGGCGCTCCGGGCCCGATCCAACCCATATAAGATTTGAGAGTAATGATCAAATAAACCGGCCCCTGACCCCTGGTTCCTAAAAATAAAGGGCAAGCTTGCCCATTATCCTCCGGGCCGGGAAAAAGCTGTCAAAGGTGACAAACTCCCTCTGGAAGAAAAAGTGCCGGTTGAAGATGTTGGCCACCTCCACTTGGGCCAGGCCTCGTTTGCCGGGAAATTCATAGCCGATGCGGGCGTCCACCAGCCCGAAAAAGTTATCGGCGCGGTCCTTCAGGTGTTGGTCCACCAGGAAGGTATTGATCCCGCCCTGCCAGCCGGAGCGGTGTAGAAAATTTAACCCCACCAGCCCGAAGTATTCATTAAAATCCTGGGCCAGGGGCTGGAAAACGGGATTGGGATCAGGGAGGAATCTCTTGGCGGACACCCCCAAGGTCAGGCCCAGGTAAGGGGTGAGGACCCGGTTCACTGCGAAGGTGGCCAGGTATCTCTTCCAGGTCCACCAGACCCGGCTGGCATTCAAATCGGCATCGACTTCGTATTGGGGGACGGAAATGCGATGGATATTCAGGCGCAGAGTGGAAAAGGTCTTGGGATTCCATTGGGCTTCCCAGGCCGCGCCGAGTTCCCGGACGATGGCGCCGTCGTCCACGTTAATGGCCCAGGGGAAGCTGGCCACTTCCACCGGAACCAGGGTCGCGGGCTGGAGCAGGTTATGGGTGCTGAGGTGCTGCTGCAGGGCGAACCGTAAGGTATGCCGGCTGTTGACCTGGTAATTGATCCCGAAGCGGGGGCTCCAGAGCGAGGTGCTCAATGGCGCCGCAAATCCCACCCGGGAATTGGTAGTATAGTCCTTGAAAATACCGATCTCTATTAACAGATTAGGCCGGAGCCGCCAGTAATCCATCAGATAAAAACTATAGGAGCGGTCCGGCGGCTTAAAATCGTCCTTAAGCTCCGCGCTTAAGATAGGTATTCCCAGAAAGGCAAACCGCAAAAATTCGTCCCGGCGAAATTTGAGATGGCCGTGCAGATAATCGAACCCGCCGATAAACGTATGGTTTCCCAGGATCAATTGCTGCTGCACCTGGACGTTGAGCATCTCCCGGTCGGCCCGGCGCTGCATTTGGTCATCCAAAGTCAGGCCGGGAATCTCGAAGACATCTTTAAAAAAGGTCCGGTCAAAGGAATGGTTTTGGAAGGTTTTATAATTGAAATAAGCAAGAAACGCGGATGCGGGACTGAATCGATGAGCATACCCCGCTTCATAATTCTGGGACCGGAAAAATTGGCGGAAATTAGGGGAATTTTGAAAGGCGAAGTCATTCAAGCTCCCGATATCGCCGGCTTCCCGGTCAAAGTAACCATAACTGGCAAAGAGGGAATCTTTCACCGTGGGTTCCCATTTGGCCATTCCTATCAGACTATAGGCTTTCTGGTCATTATTGCGGAGCCGGAAACCCTGATCTTCATCGTAGCCCGCGAAGACATCGAAAGCGACCCCGGGCACCCCGCCATATGCCTCGACGTTATGGTTCTGGATGGCCTTTCCTCCGCCCCAGGTGCCGACACCCCCCTGGATCTGCGTCCGGATATAGGGCATCTCGAACATGGGGGTATAATCGTTGAACACGGTGAAGGTATTCTGGTTGGCCGGGGACAGCAGGCGATACAACAACAGCGACGACCCCGCGGAACCCAGCCGCTGCCGGGTGGCAAAAAAGGCATTGAACAGAAATAGCTGGGCGGAACTGTTGAGGGGATCGTTTTTCACCGCGGTGACCGCCTTGCTGTAGGCCCAATCCCCCAGTCCCAACTGGGCATAGGACCGGGCCAGGTTGTAGTTGCGCACCGCCAGGTCCCGGTCCAGCATGATCCGGGAACGGAAGATGGCGGTATTGTCGTTCAAGTCGATGGAACGGTTGATCTCTTCAATGGCTTCTCCGGGCCGGTTGAGATCGGTGAGGGCGATGCCCTTGTAAAGGTAAGGGGTGGGGTCCTGGGGGTCCAGGGTCTTGGCGTAATCATAGACCTCCAGGGCCTTGTCAAAGGACCGCACCTGGTAGAGGGCCTTGCCCAGGGAGGTTTGATAGAGGGAGACCCGGGGGTCCAGCAGCGTGGCGGTCAACATCGAGGCCAGGCCCAGATCGAAATCCCGGTACCGGAAATGGTAGATCCCCAAGCCGATATGCGGTTCTCCCAGGCCCGGATTTTCCCGGACCGCGGCCTTAAACAACGAAAAGGCCTGGGAATAATCCCGGTAACCCAGGCGGATAAACCCGGCCAGGGCCAAAACTTCCCCCTCCCTGGGAGCCAGCCGCAACGCCTTTTCAATGGTCTTCCAGGCCCGGTCCAGATAGTCGGAGCCCAGCCAGATCTTGGCCAGATAGACGTAGGCGTCCACGAAGTTGGGGTCCAGACTCAGGGCCTTTTCCAGGCGTTCCCGGGCGGCGTTCAGATCAAAGGACGCGATATTCACCAGGCCCATGGTCAATTGGGCCGCAGGGGAGGCGGGGTTTTGGGCCAGGGCCTGGGCCGCCGCGGCCCGGGCCGCGTCTTTGCGGTTTTGCACCAGATAGATTTGGCTCATCAGGGCCCGGGGCAGAGCCAGGGACGGCGCCTGCGCGAATGCTGCCTCCAGCAGGTTCCGGGCCTCTTCCACCCTTCCCGCCAGCAGGGAAAAATATCCGGCCATGGTGATGAACAGGGGCGTGGGTTTGAGTTTCTTAAGAGACGCCCGCATCAGTTCATAAGCCCCGGCCGCGTCTCCCGTGCGGTAGCGGGCCAGGGCCAGGCCGATTACCGCCCGGTCATCCGCGGCCCGCACCCGGCGGAAATAAATCAGGGCTTCATCCGCCGCGCCTGCTTGCAGACTGATCCAGCCCATCAGGACGAGAGCCCGGTCGTTTTGCGGGTCTTGCTTCAAGGCTCCTTCCGCTTCTTGTTGGGCCTGGGCCAGGCGTCCCTGGTCATAAAGGGCCTCCCCCTGGACCACCGCGGCGGCCGCGCCTGCCGGCGCCCCGGCCTTCTCCCCGGCGGCGAGGGGCAGGTCCCGGTAGCTGATGATGCCGGGATAATAGAGGGACCATTGCACCGCGTCCGCGGGTTGCATCAGCACCCGTTTGCTGGGCGCCTGCCCCGGGCGGGCCAGGCCTTCTTCGCCGGCTTGCAGCAGCAGTTCCCCCAGGGAATTATGCAGGCGCAATCTGCCTTCCAGGAGGATGACGGCCGTGGCCCCGTCCCCGGCCACCTTCAGGTTGAACTCGGTGCCGCGTATGCCCGCGGTAACCGCCGGGGTTTCCACGTCGAACAGAATTTTCTCGTTCTTATTGCGCAGCCACACCTCTCCCTGAGACACCGCATAGAGGCCGGCAGCCGCTTCTTTAACAGCCGCGGGCGCCACCTCCCAAAGGCGCAGGCGGGGTGAGGGGGTCACGCTTTTCAGGGTGACCACCGTGTTTTCGTTGAGCTTGAGTTGGCTCTCATCCACGCAGAGGATGGCAGCCCGGGAGACCGCCCCGGTCTTCACCGTATCCCCGGCAAAAAGTTCTTGGTTGACTCTAGCCACATTCCAAGCCGTTTGGTCTCCGGAGAGGACCTCCACCTGGCCTTGGAGAAAAACCAGTTTCCCCACCGGAGAAGCGGGGACCACGGCCGCGGGCCAGGCCGGCCCGCCCCCGAGGAGACACAAGAAAAGGAGAAGAAATGCTCCACTTAATCTGGGAAAGTTTGCGAAAAAGTTCATCTAGATATCCAATACATATCCATAATTTTTTGCAGGCAATGCAATATCCAGGCCCGCGATTAACGGTCGTGAAAATCAATAAAGCCTTACTTTTCTTGGACCTCGAGGGCGGATATACTCAGGAACTTATCACGGCTCTGAAAACTTTCCATCTCCATATCAGGACGCTAAGGTTTTATTATAAGATGTTCCCTATCATCTCTGGGAAAAAACTCTCAGATGTGATATGAATTTTCCGCCTTGGCAAGTCGAATCGTGCCAAGATTCATTCTACCTTGATTGAGTATTCCAAGATGATGACCTCCCTCGCCCAAGATTATGCCGCCCTGGATGTCCCGGAAGTGCTCCTGCGTCTTTTTCACCCCCGCCCGGAATTAGCCTTATATAATCCGCCCACCTCCGGCCAAGAAATCATCATACCGGTGGACCCCGGGGTGGTTATCGGCGGACGCTTTTATGCCGCAGACACCAAGGCTCCCACCCTGCTGTTCTTCCATGGCAACGGGGAAATCGCGGCTGATTACGAGGAGCTAGGGCCGCTATATAACCGGCAGGGGCTAAATTTTCTTCCCGTGGATTATCGCGGTTATGGCCGTTCCACCGGTGAGCCTACGGTGAGCAACATGATGCGCGACTGTCATGTTATTTTTGCCTTTGCCCAGGAATGGCTAAACCAAAAGGGATTTTCGGGCCCCCTGGCGGTCATGGGGCGCTCTTTGGGGAGCGCCTCGGCCCTGGAGTTGGCTGCCGCACATCAAGACCGGCTTGCCGGCCTTATCATTGAGAGCGGCTTTGCTTACGCCGGGCCTCTACTCAAACTTTTGGGAGTGAACGTGGCAGCCCTGGGGTTCATAGAAGAGACGGGATTTCGAAACGTGGACAAAATCAGGCATTGGCGAAAGCCTCTCCTCATCATCCATGCCGAATTTGACCACATCATCCCTTTTGCCGAGGGCCAGGCTCTTTATGAGGCGAGTCAATCCCTGGAAAAGACTTTTCTCAAGGTGCCGGGAGCGAACCACAACGATATCCTGGCAGTCGGCTTTGCCGCTTATCTGGAGGCGGTGGCTCGTTTGGGCGCCCTGCTGAAACGCGAGAAAGCGTTTTCTATCCCCATTACTGCTGAAAGCTGAACGCCTGCAGTTAATCCAGAAGAAGCAATGGGAAGATGGCGTCAACTGGATTTGGCCTCAAGGCCCGCAGCACCCCTCCATAATGCGTCCCGGCGTATATAAATCCCGAGTTTCCGGGCGCCAAATAAATCCTTACAGATCTTACCCCACTTCAGTGCCGACATATTAGTGATACCGAAGTACCTGTCAAGTTTAATATGGCAAATGCTAGCCATGAAATAAAAAAAGGGCCGCTCACTTGAGCTAACCCTTTGAAATCAGTGGTGGCGGGGCCCAGAATCGAACTGGGGACACGCGGATTTTCAGTCCGCTGCTCTACCGGCTGAGCTACCCCGCCCCCAAGCGAACTGTTTATCCCGGCAGGCGGGTTTTGTCAAGAGCCAATCTTGGTCTGATGCGGGCTCGGAGCAAAAATATGCCTGATAAAACTGAACAAAAAAGATGTGGACAGGGGCATAAAAGAGGGGAAGAGGGTAGGGGATGCCCACCATTCGGCTTACCGGTCCCAGCCCTGCTGCTCACCGCTCACTGCTCACTGCTAACTTCCTTCAAAATGCCTTTTTGCTGTCCAGGAGCAGGGTCACCGGGCCGTCATTGATTAAACCCACCTCCATCATCTGCCGGAAACGGCCGGTGGACACTGGAACGCCATATCCGGCCAGGGCCGCGGCCAGGTCTTCGTACAGCTTCTCGGCCAGCTCCGGCGGGGCCGCGTGGTCGAAGGAAGGCCGCCGGCCTTTGCGGCAGTCGCCCAAAATGGTGAATTGGGAGACCACCAGGGCCTCGGCTTGCAGGTCCAGGAGCGAGAGATGCATCAACTTGCCGTCTCCGGCAAAGACCCGCAAATGGGCCAGCTTCTGGGCCATGTGGGCCACGTCCTCGTCCCCGTCGTCAGCGGCCACTCCCGCCAAGATCAGCAGCCCCTGGCCGATGCGGGCCACTTCTTCCCCCTCGATCAGCACCCAGGCCTCTTTGACCCGCTGCACCACCGCGCGCATATTATCTCCAGTTTGTATAGTTCAAGGTTCAAAGTTCAAAGTTCAAAGTTCAAGGTTAAGAGCAATCCATTCCGGAATGAAGATCAGGATAAAGGAAGGGTGGGGACTGTGTCAAGCTGATGGCTGGGGCTGTCCAACTTTGAACCTTGAACGTTGAACCTTGAACCTTGAACCTTGAACCTTGAACTTTGAACCTTCAGATCAGTTGCATCCCCCGGTTAAATGAGCTAATTTAAAACGGATAATTCAGCATAAGGAGATGTATTCATGGCCCTGATTGCGCCCTCCATCCTGTCCGCGGATTTCGCCTGCATGGGGGAGGAAATCAGCAAGGTGGCCGCGGCCGGCGCGGATTGGATCCACATCGACGTGATGGACGGCCATTTCGTGCCCAACATCACCTTGGGGCCGCCGGTGATCAAATGCCTGCGCCCCACCACCCCCTTGTTTTTCGACGTGCATCTGATGATCTCCCAGCCGGAGCGCTACATCGAAGACTTCGCCGGGGCCGGGGCGCAATTGATTTGCGTGCAGGTGGAGGCCTGTACCCATCTGCACCGCACCTTGCAGCAGATCCGCCAGGCCGGGTGCCAGGCCGCCGCGGCCCTGAACCCCGCCACCCCCCTGGAAGCAATTGAGTACGTCCTGGATGACCTGGACATGGTCCTGATCATGAGCGTCAACCCCGGTTTCGGCGGCCAGAGCTTCATCCCGGCCATGCTCCCCAAGATCCGCCGCCTCCGGGAGATGATCGACACCTATGGCCTGCCCGTCAAAATCCAGGTGGACGGCGGCCTGAACGGCGATACCGCGGGCCCCGTGGCCCGGGCCGGGTGCGACGTCTTTGTGGCCGGCACTGCCATCTTCGGAAAGAAGGATTATGCCGCGGCCATTAAGGAACTACGGCAAAAAATCGACGCGGCCCTGGCCCCCAAAAAGAAATCCAGTTAACTACCCATGTGGTTCTATCTCCTCAAAAGACTGCTCCTGATGTTCCCCATGCTCCTGGGGATCACTCTGATTTCTTTCACTGTGATCCACCTGGCCCCGGGCACACCCGTGGAGCTGCAAACCACCATGGACCCCAAGGTCTCCCTGGAGGCCCAGAAACGCCTGAAAGAACTGTACGGCCTGGACAAGCCGCTCCACGTGCAGTATTGGGATTGGCTGAAAAGGGTGGCCTTCCTGGATTTCGGCCGCTCCTTCTCCCCGGACCGCCGGCCGGTGTGGGACAAGATCATGGAACGCGTCCCCGTCACCTTGAGCCTCAATCTCCTGAGCATGCTGATTATCCTGTCCGTGGCCGTGCCCATCGGCGTGATCGCCGCGTACCGGGCCCACTCCTGGTTCGACAAGGCCACCACTCTCTTGGTCTTTTTCGGCTTCGCCATGCCCAGTTTCTGGCTGGCCCTGCTCCTCATCCTGTTCTTCGGGGTCTACCTGGACTGGCTGCCCATCTCCGGGCTGAGGTCCTTGCAGTTCCCGCAATTCACCTTCTGGCAGAAAGTGCAGGACCTGTTGGCCCACGTCACCCTGCCGGTCTTGGGCGCGGCCTTCATGGGGCTGGCCGGCATGTCCCGCTATATGCGGGGATCCATGTTGGAGGTCATCCGCCAGGACTACATCACCACCGCCCGGGCCAAGGGCCTGCCGGAGCGCACGGTGATTTTCAAGCACGCCTTGCGCAACGCCCTGCTGCCCGTGGTCACCATGCTGGGGCTGAGCGTCCCCGGCCTCATCGGCGGCAGCGTCATCTTCGAGAGAATCTTCGCCATCCCCGGCATGGGCCAGCTCTTCTGGCTGGCGGTGATGGCCCGGGACTACCCGCTGGTCATGGGGGAACTGGTCATCGGCGCGCTCCTGACTTTGATCGGCAATCTCCTGGCCGATGTCAGTTACGCTCTGGTGGACCCGCGGATCAGGACGGGGTGAAGTTTATTGTTAATGTATTATTTGAACAACTTACCCTTAACGTAGCTATAACGAATTTATGAGACAAGAAGACCCCATCCTCGCTGAGATCGTCTCCCGCCTGGTAGCGGCCTTTAATCCGGAAGCCATATACCTTTATGGCTCCAGAGCCCGGGGGGACGCCCGGGAAGATAGCGACTACGATCTGCTGATGGTGGTGTCCGCCTCCGATCTTCCCCGTTATCGCCGGGACCAGGTGGCTTTCCGCGCTCTCTATGGGGTGGGAGCTCCCAAGGAGGTCATTGTTCTGACTCGGGAGGAGTTCGAAGCCAAGCGAACGGTCATTTGCTCTCTGGCGGCGACCGTGTTGCGGGAAGGATTGCTTCTTTATGCAGCCTGAAAAGATTGCCGAAGTGCGGTCCTGGCTGAAAAAGGCAGCCGACGATCTCCGGGGGGCGGACATTGATCTGGCCGCATCGCCGCCTTTCATCGAGGATGCCTTGTTTCATTGCCAGCAGGCGGCGGAAAAGGCCATGAAAGGCTTCCTCACCGCGCATGACCGGATTTTTCGCAAAACCCACGATCTTGATGAATTGGCAAGGGCATGTGAAGCCGTAGATTCGGACCTAAAAGAAGTTTTGGAAGCGGCGCGGGAACTCACGGTCTTTGCCTGGGAATTCTGCTACCCCGGCGACGCGCCGGTTCCTCCTTTAGAGGAAGTGCAGGAATACCGTCGAATTGCGGGCCGGGTCTATCAGACTATCCGGGAACGACTCCCGTTTGACATATTATCTTGAATCAGTAGCTTACGCCAAAGCGCAAAATAAGCTTCTATGCAAAAACGCGAATTCTGGTCCCGTTTCCGCAACAACCGCCTGGCCATGAGCGGTCTGGTCCTGGTCTTGGGCATGTTTGTGGTGGCCCTGGCTGCCCCTTGGCTCGCGCCCTATGACCCCGGCTTTATCAATCTCAAGGAGATGCTCATGCCCCCCAGCCAGGCCCACCTGCTGGGGACCGACACCCTGGGTCGGGACGTCTTGTCCCGCATCATTTACGGGGCCCGGGTCTCTTTAATGGTGGGCTTCGTGGCCGTGGGCATAGCCACCTTGATCGGGGTGATAGTGGGGTGCCTGGCGGGCTATTACGGCAGGTGGATCGACCAGGTGTGTATGCGCCTGGTGGACGTGATGCTCTGTTTCCCCACCCTGTTTTTGATCCTGGCGGTCATCGCCGTTTTGGGGCCCAGCATCTGGAACATCATGGTGGTCATCGGCCTCACCAGTTGGATGGGGGTGGCCCGGCTGGTGCGAGCGGAATTTTTGTCCCTGCGGGAGCGGGAATTTGTGATCGCGGCCCGGTCCCTGGGGGCGTCGGATGCCCGCCTCATCTGCCGGCACCTTCTCCCCAACGCCTTAACACCCGTGATGGTCTCCGCCACCCTGGGGGTGGCCGGGGCCATTCTCGTGGAGAGCGCCCTGAGTTTCCTGGGCTTGGGCGTGCAACCCCCCACTCCCAGTTGGGGCAATATCATCACCATGGGCCAGGACAACATTGAGATCGCCTGGTGGCTCTCCTTCTTCCCCGGCCTGGCCATCCTGGTGACGGTGATGAGCTACAATCTCCTGGGGGAAGGAATCCGGGAGGCCATCGATCCCCGTTTAAAGGAGTAGTGCCGTTTTCCGTTAAATAAATAGATTTTTATGCCTCGTCATCTCAGCCTATGAACCGCTCCCCAAAACGGTGGAGCGTCTGCCACTTGCTCGCCTGCACCTCCTCGTCATCAAAGTCCTGACGCCGCCAGAGGATCAGGTTTTTTTCCCCCGGGAAAATGGGCCAGGGCCGAAAGGGCTGCAAATCGTAGCGGCGGACTTTGAGCCAGCTCCTGACGTAGCCCAGCCCGCGCAACTGCTGCCGTTCGCAGCCGTGGAGGTCCTCCTGGAGCACCAGCTTCGGGCGCATGGAAACTATCATGTCCTCCCAGCGGCAATCCGGCTCCACCCGCTGACAGACCACCGCGGCGCAAGGAAGATCCCGGAGCTCCTCCACCCAGGTGTTGGGGAAGACTTTCAGCGCCTCCCGGAACCTTTGAGGCTCGCCCCGGTAAATTTTCGCCAGCAACTTTTCCATGCCCTCCGGGTCTGAAAAAAGTTCGCTGTGCGAGAGAGCGACCTCCGAAACCCGGTCGATTCCCACATAGAAGGTGAGATTTAACGCGGCCATCAGGCGGAGGTGGTTGTCGATGCGGTTAAGCAAGGAGCCGCAACCCAGGCTGACGATGGAAGTGCGCCCGTAGAGGCCGAGGAAGGTGACAGCGGAGGGTTCATCATCTTGAAGAGCAGACGATAATTGTGGCATTAGGCTCATAAGACTCCCTCCCGACTCATGCGGTAGCCCTATTTGCTTGGTTATGTTGATAAACTTTTAAAGCAAAAATTCCAGCCGCCGTCAATCAATTTCCCCATATTATATTACAGATTGGTGGAAATTGTCTGATATTTCGACAGTTCCGTTTTATTCAACAAAATAGCTAAATTATCCGGAGGTATTGGGGGCAGGGATTAAGGCCTTGCAAACCCCTATGGTCCGGCAGAAGTCAGGTCCCCGGTCTTCCTTCCTTCGTCGCCTTCCGGCTTTTATTCAGTGAAAAATATTTCTAAATGACAAATATGTCACCGTATCTAGGTATTCCATACATTATTGTAAACTACATATTTTGTAACATATTGAATTAACAGCAAAAGCTTCTGGCACAATTTCTGATTAACCGATTGTTGATAGAGACTTGGGTCTTAAAATCACTGGCCACCCGTACGGCTTGGTTCAGGCCGCAGTTTGCTAAAATGTTCCCAGGGGCTTTAAGGAACGGGGCAAATGCGGGCTGTTACGGTATGGGGGCCGATAACTTTCAGGAGGGGGAGGGATGAGCAATCCCATAAACAGCGGCGACACCGCCTGGCTACTGGTTTGTTGTTCTTTGGTGCTGTTGATGACGCCGGCCTTGGCTCTTTTTTACGGGGGAATGGTCCGGCGCAAAAACGTACTGTCCACTCTGACCCTGAGCTATGTCTTTATGGCCTTAATCGGGGTGCAGTGGGTCCTTTACGGTTATTCCCTGGCCTTTGGGGAATCCATCGGCGGCCTGATCGGCGGCTTGAACTTTTTGGGGCTCAACGGCGTGGCCGGCAACCCCAACCCGGATTACGGCAAGACCATTCCCCATGGCCTTTTTGCCGCGTTCCAGATGATGTTCGCGGTGATCACCCCGGCCTTGATCACCGGCGCCTTCGTGGAGCGGGTGCGGTTCAAGTCCTTTCTGCTTTTCGCCTTGATCTGGGCCACCCTGGTTTATGATCCGTTGTGCCACTGGGTCTGGGGCAAAGGCGGCTGGCTGGGTGCCTTGGGCGCCCTGGACTTCGCCGGCGGCACGGTGGTGCACATCGCCGCGGGCTTTTCGGCCCTGGCCTTCGCCTTCGCCATCGGACCCCGGAAGGGCTTCGGCAAGTCCCCCATGGAGCCCCATAACATCCCCCTGACGGTGATCGGCGCGGGGCTGCTGTGGGTGGGCTGGTTCGGCTTTAACGCCGGCAGCGCGCTGGCGGCCAACGGGGTGGCGGTCAATGCCCTGCTCACCACCAACACCTCCGCGGCCACTGCCGGGCTGGTGTGGATGGTGCTGTCCTGGCTGGACGGCCGGCCCAGCACCCTGGGATTGGTGACCGGCATGGTGGCCGGCCTGGCCGCGATTACCCCCGCGTCCGGTTTCGTCACGCCCATGGCCGCCATGGTGGTGGGCGCGGTGGCCGCGCCGCTGTGCTACTACGGCATCCGTTTCCGGGACAAACGCAAATGGGATGAGTCCCTGGACGTCTGGGCCTGCCACGGCCTGGCCAGCACCTGGGGCATGTTCGCCACCGGTCTGTTCGCCACGGTGGAGGTGAACGCGGCCGGGGCCAACGGCCTCTTTTACGGCAACCCCGGACAACTGGCGGTGCAACTCCTGGCCATCGGGGTCACCATGGCCTTCTGCTTCGGGATGACCTTTCTGGTGGCCAAGCTGCTGGATTGGAGCATCGGCCTCCGGGTCACCACCGTGGAAGAGGAAGTGGGCCTGGATATCAGCGCCCATGGCGAACGGGCCTACTCGTAGAAGGATACTGCCATGTTGAAAAAGATTGAAGCCATCATTCGGGAAGACAAGATGAACGATGTCAAGGACGCCCTCAAGGAACTGGGCATCGTAGGCATGAATATCTTTGAGATCCGCGGCCACGGCCGCCAGGGGGGGATCACCCTGGCGGGACGCTCCGGCACCTACCAGGTGGATATGCTCCCCAAGATCCAGGTGAATATCGTCTTGAGCGACCGCAACCTGGAGGAGACCATCGAGGCCATCCTCAAAGCGGCTTATACCGGGGAGACCGGGGACGGGCTGATCTTTGTCTCCCCCGTGGAGGAAGTAATCCGCATCCGCACCCGGGAACGGGGGTACGACGCGGTAATGTATCCCGGCGACATTGATGAGAGAAAGGGCCGGGGGACTGCCAAGTCTTGAGATCGGTTTTTTGCGGGTAGGGCCGGCGCCGCCCGGAGAAGGAAAGCCGGGCCGCCGGCCTGCCCGTCTGTCTCCCGGATTCTTCCACCAGCCTTTATCGGTTGTTATTACTACAATTATGTCAACATAACAGTGGAAAACGCACATTAATGTCAGAAAGAAGTCGGCTAACATATTGAATTAATAAGGAAAGAGATTGGCATAATTTCTGATTTAACAAACACTGCCAGGCAGTTTAGGTCCTGAATTCAATGGCTGCCGGTTCGGAGGCGATGCAGGAGAGGGTCCATGCCGCCGGATTTCCCCGCCGCCGCCCCCGAGTTGCAGGGATAAACATGGTGCATAACGAATATAGCGACAGGGACCTGGATGTCTTCATTTCAGAAAAGGTGATGGAAAAGAAAGGCGCGCTTTTCTACACCTCCAGCATCACGGAAGCCTGGCAGGTGGTGGAAAGGATGATGCGCAAGTACTTCTGCGAATTGAAGCTGGATGTCTTTCTCGGCGGGGTTTCCGGGGACCTCTGGGTGGCTTCGTTTTACAATCCCATGAAGTGCAAAAGGTTCGAAGGCAAAGGGAGGACCGCGTCCCTGGCCATCTGCCGAGCCGCCAGGGAGGCCTATTCCGGCCTGGTTAGAAAATAGTTCCGAGTTCCGGGTTCATAGTTAAGACCTGGAATCCTGGAACTTTTTCCATCCTGATAGATTCTCGGGTCCCTTCCCCGCAAAAAGAAACGCACCGGCACCCTCAGAGGGGAGGCGGTGCGTCGAATTGAGGTTATGCAAGCGGCCACCTGCCCAGGGCAGGTGGCCGTTTTTTCAGGCCGGAGTATCAGGGTCCGGGCCGGGGGTCGAGGCGGCCGATGATGTGACCGGTTATGGGTGAGCCAAAGGCTCAGGTTCAACTGCCCTTGCCGGGAACGGAAGGGTTGCGCATCCCGGGGCCGCGCTTCTTTAAAGTGCAGGCTTAAAAAGTGAATACCTTTGATTGGTCGGCAAGGTCGATCAAGGTCATGCCGGTGGCGATCTTCGCTCCGGGTGGCAGGTCGTCTTCTCCCACCAGGCGCGTCTCCGCGCAGGGTTTGCACACCAAAATAGCGGCTCCTTGGTCCACCAGGAACTTCCAGTAAGTGATGAGTTCATCCCCGGTAGGGGCCTTGACCCGCTCCGCCAGGGCAAGGTTGGTGAGATAAACCGCGTCGTCCACCAGGAAGACGGTCACCTCGTGCCCCTTGTCTTTGGCGATCTTGGCGAACTGGAAACACCTCACCGCCCGGGTCGGGTCCTCCGGACCGCGGGTTAACACAAAGAGAAACTTGCTCATGGGCTCCCCCTGAAATGACCGTAGATTTGTTAATGGCGGGAGTATAGCGCAGCTCGGACCAAATTTAAAGGAGAGAGTCCGGCTCAAGAGCTGATATGATTACCGCTCCCTGATTAATTATCAATATCCCTGTAATTATCAATTTAATACCGCGAATAAGTAATACTGTCCTTCTCAAACTCCACGCTCACTTCATCCGTCAGGGAGGCCCGGATTTTGGGCATGATTTCGAAGATGGTGTCGGTGGTTACCCGGTAGTCGTGGTGGGTGGCCAGTTCCTGTTCGAACGCGTATTGGGCCACCTGCTGGAAGAGGTATTCGATGTCCGCGGGGGTAAATCTGGCCGTCATCTTGACGATGCGGTTCAGGTCCACTTCCCCGGTGTTCAATTTGCCCAGGTAGTGCTCCAGGATATTGGCCCGCTCGTCTTCGTTCAGGGTCCCCACCGGAATGATGCAGTCGAACCTTCCGGGGCGCAGCAGGGCCGCGTCGAGCTGGCGGATGTAATTGGTGGCGCAGACCAGCAGTGAGTTGTGGGCCTGGCTCTTGAACAGGGGCACCTGTTTTAAAAATTCGTTGGTGATGGATTTATCCACCCGGGAGGCCTCGTCCCTACTGCCTGCAATCTCTTCGAACTCGTCGATGAAGATCACCGCTTCCGTCAAGGACCGGGCTTTCTCCATGATTTTGCGCAGATTGGCCCCCAGCTTGTCCGCGCCTTCCGCCATCAGCATGCTGGGGACGATCTCGATGAACCACCAGGACAGGGCCCCGGCGATGGCCTTGGCGAAATGGGTCTTGCCGGTGCCCGGAGGCCCGAAGAAGATGATGGCCTTGGGGGGCACCACCCCGTGTTTTTTCGAGAGGTCCGCCCGGGTCAGAGGCAGGATGATGCGCTTATGTACGATCTGCTTCGGGGGTTGGGAATCGGAAATGGTGTCCCAGACCTCCGGGCTGATGGCCAAGCCCCCCATCTCGTTGAGGAGATCATGCTGCTGCAGGGCCAGGAATTCCTCCCGGGCCTGCTCCATGTTCTCCAGGAAATCGATGCACGCCACTTTCAGGCCCACGTCCCGGGCCAGTTTTTCGGACATGACCCATTTATGCTGGAGAATCCTGGGCCACAGCTCCGCGGCCACCTCCGGCTCGAAGCGGGTGCTGCAAATCTCAAAGATTTTTCCGGCGCACATCTCCGGAGACATTTCCTCGGGCAAATCATTGTTCACGGCTTAAGTTCTCCATATTTCCGGTACCTTCCAAAGCCTCCTTCTTCGGCCCCGCTGCCAGGTTTCCGGCGGCCTCAGGAAGCTACCTTAGCACGTTTCTGAATCGGAAAATATCTTGATTATATGGTTGCAGCGGCTGTTGGTCTTGCAGGGATCGACGCAGCAAAAGGCATTCAATCTATGGTATCTTACCATCTTATGAATGATGAGCAAGCTAGATTTTCGTTAGATCAAGGCTGAAGCCACCGGTCTGCCAACCGCAGCAGGCGTCCGTCCTCCTCCCCGGCGCTGACCACCTCCAGGAGGGGCGGATGGCCCGAGAGACGCGGGATAATTTCCCGGAAATGGGCGGCGGGGAAGCCCCGGCGCCATGCCCCTTCCCAGAAGGTTTCGCCGCCGCTCCTGATCAGCCAATCCGCTACCAGGGAGACAAGAGGGGAGGGGAGTCCCACCAGGGCCCGGGCCGCCTCCCGGCGCACGGCTCCGGCCCGCACCCTCAGAAATCCTTCGGCCAAGCCGTAGCGCACGGCCGCGGCCTTACCGCCATTGTGGATTAAAAGCCCGGCCTGTAAAAAATTCTGCACATACTCCCACGCGGTCTTGCGGTCTATGGCGAAGTGCTCCTGAAAATCCCGGAGCTTAAACCAGGCGCCGCCGGTCGCGGCCAAAAAATCCAGCAGCTTGGGGCCGGTGAGTTTGCTCCGGGGGCGCCGGGGGAGGATCTGCCGCAAACGGTCCAGGGCCTCAACCAGATGCTCGCCATGCACCCCGCGGTTATCGGCAAATGCGTCTTTCGCTCCCGGAGCCGCGGGTTCGGGAAACCCCGGTTTTTCCGCCGGCCGAGGCAACAGGGACGAAATCAGGGGAAGATAGAAGGAAAAGGAGCGGTCCAGAGTGAGGATCAGGCCCCGGAAGCGGTCCAGGGTGATGCGGCCGGCCAGATGGGCTAGCAGGACCTCCTGCACCCTTCCTTTCAGCTCCCGGCCCCGGGCCTGGGGATCAGGGGGCCAGGACGAGGTCCCCAGGGCCGCGTCCAGCATCAACCCGGCCACCAGGGCCCGGTCCAGCGGCTCGTCACCGCCACCGAACCAATGGCCCCTGCACCCTGCCCGCGAACCGAGTCGCCCAGCCATGATTATTAAGGCCTTTCTCTCCGGAACCGCGGTTCCGGCCGTTTTCTTTTACTGGAGAATTCCCCGGGGCCCTGCTTTGAGGCTCCCAAATTCAGCAGTGCAAAGGCGCGGCCAAGGCTCGTAGCGAACAAATGCTTATAATTATTATGGGAAATCTTCAAGCGATGGGACAGGACCGATGGCCCATGTCTTAGGACATCCTGGAGCAGAAAGCGGTGAACGGTGAGCAGTGAGCAGTGAGCAGCGCGTGGTGAGGTGTGAGCGGTTAGGTATTATTTCAGCCGGGGCGCAGAACGCCCCAACCAGAAGTAAACAGTGTTAGTTTCTTTGCTGGCTCCTAGCCCCTGCTCACTGCTCACCGCGCACCGCTTTAATAATGGCCCGGCAAAACGCGGGCAGGTCTTCGGGCTTCCGTGAGGTGATGAGATTGCCGTCCACCACCACTTCCTCATCCACGAAGTTGGCGCCCGCGTGCACCAGATCGTCTTTGATGGCGAAAAACGCGGTCACGGTTTTGCCCCGGATGACCTCCGCCGAGGCCAGCATCCAGCCGCCGTGGCAGATGGCGGCCACCACCTTGCCCTGCCGGGCCGCGTCCTTAACCAGGGAGACCATGGCCGGATGGCGGCGCATGTGGTCCGGCGCGTAGCCTCCGGGGATGATCAGCGCGTCGATGTGGTCGGCCTTGACCTCTTTGGCGGCTTGATCCACCTGCACCGGGTAGCCGAATTTGCCGTGGTGCACCTTGCCCGCGGCCGGACCCACCACCACCACTTCCGCGCCCTCCTCTCGGAAACGCAGCAGGGGATACCAGAGTTCCAGGTCCTGATACAAATCTTCGGCAAGGATGGCGATGCGTTTGCCTTTTAGTTTCATCCAAGACCTCCGTTTATTAGCTGTCAGTGGTCAGAGATCAGCTTTCAGCTTAAGAAGTTCAAAGTTCAAAGTTCAAGGTTCAAAGTTGGTTAGGGGGCATACTGCTTACCATGTTAATTTCATTTCCTCCCAAAAGCTATTTTTTGAAGGCGAACCTTGTGTTAGCCCGGCAGCCTTGGGCGAACGCAAGGTTCGCCCCTACCTGGGTAATAGCTTCTTGCTCGCAATTCAGTGTAAGACCACCGGTTATCTAAGATAAGAGCCGGGAATGTTGCAATCAAGATAAATGGAGGGAAATATGGGCCGTAATCATCCGCGCCCGATGCGCACCAATTCTTAACCTTGAACCTTGAACTTTGAACTATTTAAGAGATCAGGCTACCAAATGATGCGGATTTTCGTCAGGCGGGGCGGCTGCGCGTACCGACGCCTTCCCGCTGGGCCAGCGCCAGTAGGGGCGCTGCTTTAAGAAGGGCAAGAGAAGCAGGGACCGCAAGCCGTTATCCCCGGGCAGAAGATAGCCGGCCACGCCGATGACCACCTGCCCCTGGGGCACGTTGACCCGGAGGCTGCGGGCCAAGCGGTCCCACCAGGAAAAGATGACGGAGTAATTGGAATTGGTCTCCCGGCCCACCGCCGAATGGTGAATGCCGTGCATCCGGGGGGTGACCAGGACCCGGTTCAGCCGTTGCTCGAGGTCGATGGGCAGCGCCACGTTGCTGTGGTGGAACATGGTGGCCAGGTTGAAGAAGATCTCATAGACGAGATAGGTCAGTGGCGTGATCCCCGCCAGGGCCACCTGCAGGACACGGAAAACGGTGGAATAAAAAGTTTCCCCGAAATGGAAGCGGAAAGAGGTGGTCACGTCCAGGTCCGGGTCCACGTGGTGGACGTTGTGGAAGCGCCACAGCAGGGGATAGACGTGGTTGGCCCGGTGCCACCAGTAGAAGGTGGCGTCCATCCACAGGAATCCCAGGAGAAATTGGGCCCAGAAGGGGAGGGCCAGCCAGGGGAAAAGTCCGAAGGCGTTGGCCTGGGCCCAGTTCGCGGCGGCCAGGGCCAGGGGCCGGACCACGGTCACCCCCACCCCGAAGGAAAGCCCGGTTACGGCCAGGTTGACGGCCCAACGCCGGGGACGGCTCCGCTTGGGGCGGCGCAGGGGCCGGACGGCCTCCAGGACCACCAGCAGCACAAATAAGACTACCAGAAATTCCGGGACCCAGGATGAGAAAGTCAGAGGACGGGGCATTTACACCTCCCGGTCCCATCCTACCCGATATTCTCCCGGAACTCAATTCTTCGGCGTTTTTTGCACGGTTCTAATAGGGCCGGAACGATTTCTCGAAATCGCCCAGCTTGGTCCCGAAGGCCTGGTAAAAGGCGGTTTCCGGACCGGTGTTCTTCAGGTTGCGGAAATAGGCGAACAAGGCCGGGTATCCCCGCCACTCCACCAGGGTGAGGACCGCCAGGGACGCGGTGTCATAGGCCAGGGGAACCAGCATCTGGTTAGGGCTATGTAAGTTTTCCAGCCTGGGGAAATTGGGGATGCTTTTAACTCTCTCCTGCCAATACTTTTTCCAGGCGCCCGGGCTTTGTCCGCCCGCGGTCTCCATTATGTGCGCGGCAATGACGTTGGCCACCCCTTCCGACATCCACCTTACCGGCCCATGCCGGTCATTGCTCTCCTGGCCCTGGTAAAAATGGACGATTTCATGGCAAAGGATAAATAATTGCAGATAGTTGCCCTTAATCTCCCCCAAATCGACAATCAGGGTTCCGCCTTTGGCCAGGCCCGAGGTATGGGATAAAAACGAGGCCTGGGCCTCACTGGCCCCATACCAATCCTTGATGGCCTTCTTATAGTTGAATCTGTCGCAGGAGAGCTTGATGCGGATATCCCGCTGTATGGCGATCCCGTAAGTTCTATGAAAAAAATCGAAAACCCCGTTGATGGTGGCCCTGGCCTGGTCTTCGGCGGTTTTCTCCACGCCGTGGTCCACCACCACGTCCACCCGGGCGGCAAAGGCAGCCGGAGAGAGGCAGAATTGAAGCAGGAAAAGACAGACGGCCAGAGGCAGAAACAGAAGTTTGGTCTTCACGGGATCTCCATCCTTAAGATGGTTAAATGCGGTATCTTGAGCTAGTAATCGGCAGTTTTGGGTGCATATTGAATAACACTAATTTGCATCAAACGTATTTTTTGTAGGGGCGAACCTGGTGTTCGCCCAGATGCTTTCGGGGCGAACACAAGGTTCGCCCACAACTAATTGCCTTTTGATTGTGAGTCGGTATCAGAGGCGGCCTTGGAGGCCTCGTCCCGTCCCATCTTCTGCCAGAAAGCCCAGGACTTGAGGTTCCGGCCCAGGTGGTGGCGCAGGAAATTATGGATTACGTTCAGGCTCTGGTCCCGTTGGGCCGGGGGAAACCGGAGGCGGGTGAGTTTTTTGAGCGGCAGTTCCGCGGCCAGGCGCAGCAGTTTCCAGACCCCGGGATTGAGGGGCAGCAGCGGCCCGGCTGCTCCCCGGCTGCACCCGGCGCAGACAACGCCCCCTTGGGGAATGCTGAAAACCAGCGGCGCCGCGGGTTCCCGGCCGCAGACCCGGCAGCTCTCCCAGCGGGGGCCGTAGCCCCCCAATTGCAGCAGATGCAGCAGAAAAGGGGGCAGCAGGGAATCCGGGTCGGCTCCGGCGTCCAGATGTTCCAGGGCTTGGTTCAGGGTCTTAAAGATGGCGCCGGTGGTCTCCGGCGGGGTGGAGAGTTCCCCGGCCAATTCCGCGAGCACGGCCGCGGCCGCCAACCGCCTTAAGTCCCGGCGGAGGTTGGGAAAGGAATTGACCAACTCGGCTTGCTGGAGGAATTCCAGGTCGCCCCGGGGCTTAGGGGAGAGGTGAAAAACCACCCGGTTCAGGGGCTCCAGACAGTTGGCGAAGCGGCGGCGGCTCTTCTTGGCGTGCTTGGCTATTCCCGTGAGCCGGCCCCCGTCCGGGGTAAGAAAATTCACCAACCGGTCGGCTTCGCCGTAATCGCGGATTTGCAGGACAATGGCCGGGGTCTGCCGGGCGGTCATGAGAAATGATTTACCACAGAGACACCAAGATCACCAAGAGGCACAAAGATTTATTTTATAAGGTTTCTTGCAAAGCAGGAGACCTTATAAACAATCTCTTTGTGAATCTTTGTGCCTCGGTGTCTTTGTGCTTAAGTATTTAAATTAGCTTATACTTCTCCCGCAATCTCCGGGAAATATCCTTCAGCCAGGCAAAGGCCATGGTCACCGTCTTTTCCCGGTCCGGGTTGATCAGGCAGCAGGTGGCCGGGGTAATCAGGCTCTGGGCGAGCAACTGGTCCCGGTCGATACCGGCCTTGGCCAGAAAATCCCACAGGTCCTCCAGGAAGGCCATCAGGCCTTCCGTGGTTTCGCCGCCGAAGACGTCGCAGCCGGTGGGTACCAGGCCCCAGGAGAGCACCCCGCCCTTATCCAGGAACCTGCGGATGCTGGGCACGTAGGCCTGGAAGACCTCCTTGTTGGTGTAGATATCCATGGACAGGATATCCAGGTCCCGGTTCAGCAAAAATTCCCAGTCCGGGTTGCCGCAGAGGTGGATGCCCCGGGGCCGCTCGATCTGGGCGAAGAAGCGGTCCAGGTCCTCCTTGGCCCGGAGGTCCGTATACCCGGAGATGGAGCTGAAGATAAACTGCATGCCCGGCTCGTCGATGAACATGAACGCGCCGGGGTGCTTCTCCTTCAGGCGGTGCAACTGGCACCGGACCCGGCGGGCCATGAAGTCGATCAAGATGGACCGCACTTCATCATTAAAAATCAAGGGCCGGTCGTTTTCGTCCAGGATCTTCAGGCCGAAGCTCACCGGGCCTTCGAGCTGCCCCCGGATGGCGGGGTATTTGCTTAAATCCAACTCCAAGAAGCGGTGATAGACCGCGGAATAGGCGGGTGAGATGTCGAAATAGTCCAGATCGTCCCAATGTTCCAGCAATGCGGGCAATTCGTCATAGAATTTGTTGGTGTCGAAGCGGATGGACTCCGTTTCCGGAAACAGCAAAATGCCCGGAAAATGCTCCGCGGCCTGGACGTACATATCCTCGTAAAAATTCAGGTGGGGCAATTGGGGCCAGAAGGGAATATCCAGGGACAGGGCCAGCTCCAGGGCGGGCTCCGCCCGATCGTGGGGCAGGATGGCCATGGCCGTGGTCAGAAGATTGCCGGGGATGAGGGTGGTCATTAGTTACGATGCTCACTTGTACGCGTTGGGATTCCAATAAGGCGCGGTGTACCAATGCCTCAGGGTCGGGTCGTAGTCGTAGAACTCGGGGGGCACGTCCGTGATATAAGGATAGTCCGGGTGCGTCGATGGATAGTAGCCCCCGGAGGCGCAGCCAAAGTTTAAGGCCAATAAGGCCAAAGCCGCGCAGAGGAGTCTGGTCATAGGTTTCTCCGATTTCTCCAGGCAGGCGGAAGCTGGTGGGGCGGGCCTCCGTGCCGTGGGGCGGGCGTCACCGGACATTCTCGGGCGGCCAGGGACGGCCGCCCCACCGATTTACTGTTTTTGAGTATGTTCTTGCGTCTTGCTTTGCGCCTTTGCGTCTTTGCGTGAAACTTCTTTTGGGAACAGTCCCCCAACTTGGAACTTGGAACCTGGAACTCGGAACTGCTCATCACACCGCGGATAATTTTTGACTCTTCACCTCCGCGTGCCATTTCCACAGGAAGTAAACCGCGGGATAGACCAGCAGTTCCAGGAGCAGCGACGTCACCACCCCGCCCATGAGGGGCGCGGACACCCGTTTCATCACCTCCGCGCCGGTGCCGGTGGCCATCATTACCGGGATGAGGCCCAGGATGTTGGCCAGCACCGTCATCAGCTTGGGACGCAGGCGCATCAGCGCTCCGGTTTTCACCGCGTCCACCAGGTCCTCCCGGGTCTGCATGCGGCCCTGGGCGATACGCTCCTTATAGACCAGGTCCTGATACAGCAGGTTGATGACCCCGGTCTCCGCGTCCAGTCCCAGGAGGGCGATGATGCCCACAATGGTCCCCAGGCTGATGTTATAGTCCAGGAAATAGAGAAGCCAGATGGCCCCCAGCACCGAAAAGGGCAGGGAGCAGACGATGATGGCCACCTGAATCCAGGAGCCGGTGCTGAAATACATGAGGATGAGGATCAGGGCGATGGTGATGGGAATGATGATCCAGAGCCGGGCCACCGCGCGTTCCCAGTATTCGAACTGGCCGCTCCAGACCGCGCTGTAACCCGGGGGGAACTGCAAGTGGGACTTGATGGCCTCCTTGGCCTTGGTTACGTAAGTCCCCAGGTCCACGTCCCGGATGTCCACGAAGACCCAGGCCGAGCGCCTGCCCCCTTCGCTCTTGATCATGTCCGGGCCCTGGTGAATCCGGATCTTCGCCACCTGGCCGATGGGGATCTGGGCCCCGTCCGGGGTGGGGATGAGCAGGCGGTGCAAGGCCGCCATGTTGTCCCGGTAGTCGCTGTAGTAGCGCAGGTTCACCGGATAGCGGGCCAGCCCCTCTACGGTCTGGGTGAGATTCTGTCCCCCCATGGCGCTTAAGATCACGTCCTGGATATCCCCCACGGTGAGGCCGTAACGGGCCGCCTCCGCTCGGTTGATTTCGTAGTCCAGGTAATAGCCGCCCAGGGTGCGTTCGGAAAAGACGCTGGCCGTGCCCGGGACCGCCCTGAGGACGGCCTCCGCGTTTTCCGCCAGGTTGTTCAGTTCTTGCAGGTCCGGCCCCAGAAACTTCAGGCCCACCGGGGTCTTAATACCCGTGGAGAGCATGTCGATGCGGGTGCGGATAACCCCCAGCCAGGAGTTGCCCAGCCCGGGGAACTTCACCGCCGCGTCCAGCTCGTGGATGAGTTTTTCCTCGTCGTATCCCGGACGCCATTGGTCCCGGGGTTTCAGCTTGATGGTGGTCTCCAGCATGCTCAAGGGCGCGGGGTCGGTGGCGGTTTCGGCCCGGCCCGCCTTGCCGAAGACAAACTCCACCTCCGGGAAGGAGGCGATAATCCGGTCCGTCTGCTGCAGGACCTCCTTGGCCTTGGTGACGGACAATCCCGGCATGGTGGTGGGCATGTACAACAGGTCCCCTTCCTTCAAGGGCGGCATAAACTCGGAGCCCAGCTTCAGGAAGGGATAGATGCTGATCACCAAAACGATTAGGGCCATACATACCGTGAGTTTGGGCCAGTGTACCACCGTATTCAACACCGGCCGGTAGATGGCGGTGGTGATCCGCACCGGCAGGATGCGTTCTTCCCGGGGCAGTTTGCCCCTAAGGAAAAAATACATCAGGATGGGCACCAGGGTGATGGAGAGGATGGCGCCCCCGAACATGGCGAAGGTTTTGGTATAACCCAGGGGCTTAAAGAGCCGGCCGCTTTCCCCCTGGAGCGCGAAGATGGGCAGAAAGGAGACGGTAATCACCAGCAGGGAGAAGAACAGCGACCCGCCCACCTCCTTGGCGGACTCCAGGATAATGGGACCCCGGGTGGCGTCCGGAGGGGCGTTGTTGATCTTGTGATGGGCGTTTTCTACCATGACGATGGACGCGTCCACCATGTCCCCCACCGCGATGATGATCCCCGAGAGGCTGATGATGTTGGCGTTGATATTAAAGAGATACTGCAAAATAATGGAGATGAGCACCCCCAGGGGCAGGGTGATGAAGGCCACCAGCGCGCTTTTCCAGTGCACCAGGAAGAGGCCGCAGACGATGCCCACGATAATGACTTCCTCGGTGAGGGCCTCCTTCAAGGTAGCGATGGAGCGTTGAATCAGCCCGGAGCGGTCGTAGGCGGTGACGATCCGCACCCCCGGAGGCAGCCCCGGTTTCAGGTCCTCCAGTTTCTGCTTCACCCGGTTGATGACCTGGAGGGCGTTTTGCCCGAAACGCATGACGATAATGCCCCCTACCACTTCACCCTGGCCGTTGGCTTCGGCGATGCCCCGGCGCAGTTCCGGCCCCAGGCGGACGTTGCCGATGTTTTTGATGAGGATGGGGGTGCCGGTGGACTTTTCCGTGCCCACCACGATATTTTCCACGTCATAGACGCTTTTTAAATACCCCAGGCCCCGGACCATGTATTCGGTTTCGGCCATCTCCAGGAGACGGCCGCCCACGTCGCTGTTGGACTTCTGGATGGCCTCCTTGACCTTGGACAGGGGCAGGTTGTAGGCCGCCAGCTTATTGGGATCCACCCGCACCTGGTATTGCTTGACAAACCCCCCCAGGCTGGCCACCTCGGCCACCCCGGGCACGGTCTGCAACTGATAACGGAGATACCAGTCCTGGATGCTCCGGAGTTGGGCCAGGTCGTGTTTGCCGGTGGGGTCTTCCAACACGTATTGAAAGACCCAGCCCACGCCGGTGGCGTCAGGTCCCAGGGCCGGGTTGATGCCGGCGGGGAGTTTCCCCCGGATGTAGTTCAGGTATTCCAGGACCCGGGTCCGGGCCCAATAGATGTCGGTGCCGTCTTCGAAGATGACGTAGACGAAGGAGGTGGCAAACATGGTGTAGCCCCGGACGCTCTTGGCGTGGGGCACGGCCAGCATGGCGGTGGCCAGGGGATAGGTTATCTGGTCTTCCACCACCTCCGGGGCCTGTTCGGGATATTCGGTGTAAATGATTACCTGGACGTCGGAGACGTCCGGGATGGCGTCCACCGGCAGCTCGTAGGTGGCATAGATGCCTCCCGCCAGCAGCATTACCGTCAGGAGCAGCACCAGAACCCGGTGCTTCAGGCAAGTTTCAATGATCCAGTTGGTCATGGGTGGGGCGTCCTTAAAAACCCGAGTATTCTATCCTGGAATTATTTTGCATAAATAACGGCGTATAACGGTTAGCTTTTAGCTTTCAGCGGTCAGCTAAAGAAAAAATATAAAAGTTTGAGGTTGATCAGATCTCAGCCCTGCATTCATTTTCAGCTTTCTCTTTTAATTAAAAAAGCTGAAAGCTGACCGCTGATAGCTGATAGCTTCTTTCACCTAATGCCGGTGCGGGGCTGCTGGGGCAGGCGCAGGACCTGCGGGTTTTGCCGGGGCTCCTTCCTGGCCCGGGGCCGGTGCCTGCTGGCTCTTCAGCATCTTGGCCACCGCCTCCCGGGTGCGGGATTCGGAATCCAGCAGAAATTGGGCCGAAGTGACGATTTCTTCCCCTCCTTTAAGACCTTCCGTCACCTCCCGCCAACCGTCCGCAGCTTCCATGCCCACCTTTACCTGGCGGGGTTCAAACCGCCCCTTCCCCAGGGCCAGGAAGACCAACTGCTTCTCCCCGGAATCCAGCACCGCCTCGGTGGGCACCGCCACCACCGGCTGGTCCATGGGAGACTGGATCACCACCTGGCCGTACATCTCCGGCTTGAGCTTCAAGCCCGGGTTGGGCAGGGCCAGGCGCACCCGCGCGGTGCGGGTGGCGCCGCTGAGATAGGGATAGATATACTCCACCTTGCCGCGGAAGGTCTCTCCGGGGAGATAGGCCAGGGTCATTTCCGCGCTCTGGCCGAGCTTGACCCAGGGCAGTTCGTATTCATAAACTTGCGCGTCCACCCAGACGGTGGACAGATCCGCCACTTCCAAAAGCGGCATGCCTGCGGTCACCATCTGGCCCTGGGTCACGTTGCGCTTAATGACGATGCCGTTGGCCGGAGAACTCAACGTCAGGTCCTTTTTCACCTCGCCGGTTTTTTCCAGGTTTTGAATCTGGCCCCGGGGGATGTCCCAATACTCCAGGCGGCGGCGGGAGGCCTCCACCAGGCGCTGGGCCGATTCTTTGACTTCCGGATAGGGAGACTTCTCCAAGGCCTTCAGGTTCTTCAAGGCCAGCAGGTATTCCCGCTGCGCGGAGACCAAATCCGGGCTGTAAATGCTGATCAGGGGCTGTCCTTTGCGGATGGGCTCCCCGGTGGCCTTGGGATAGAGGCGGTCCACCCAGCCGTTGATCTTGGTGGTCACTACCGCCAGCTTCTTTTCATCGTAATTGATGATGCCCACCGCCCGGATGGTGCGGTTCAGGGGCCGCACCTCGGCCTTGGCGGTGCGCACGCCCATGGACTGCAAGGTGTTGGGGTCCACCGCGATGGTGCCTTCCGCGGCGGCGACCTCCCCCTCGGTCTCATAGACCGGCACCAGGTCCATGCCGCAGGGGGCTTTACCGGGCTTATCCCGCACGTAGCCGGGGTCCATGGGGGAAACCCAATATTTGATTTTCCGTTCCTTCGGGGCCGCGGCCGCAGGAGGGAGTCTTTCCTCCCGCAGGGGCACCAGGTCCATGCCGCACTTCGGACACTTGCCGGCCGCGTCCCGGACGACGTCCGGGTGCATGGGGCAGGTCCAATATTGCTTCTTGGCCTCTTCCTTGGCGGCCGCGGCTCTAGGAACCCCGGCAGTGGGATAGACCGGGACCAGTTCGTTCCCCTGCTCATCCTTGCCCGGAGCGAAGCGGATGTAATTGGGATCTTTGGGGGAGACATAGCACAGGGGTTTCTTGGCCCCGGGAGCCTCCGCCGGAGGCGGAGCCAGATGGGCCACGTGGAAGAGATGGTAGCCGGACAGGTGCAAGCCGGCCGCGGCCAGCAGGCAGAGGAGGACCCCCAGTGCCAGGCCCCACCACAGGAAACGACGCGGGGAAGGTTTCATTTCTTACCTCCGGGCCGCCGGGGCAGCTCGTTGCCCACCAGCCACTCCAGTTCGGCCCAGTTTTCTTCAAAATCCTTGAGATATTCCTGTAGTTGCATCTCGGCATTATAGACCGAAATCTGGCTCTGGTAGAGCTGCGCGAAATCCAGGCCCCCCACTTGGTAGGTGGACAGGGTCGCGGCCGCGGCCTGCCGGGCCTGGGGGATAATCCCCTGGTCCAGGAGGGAGATCTGCTGGGACAGGCGCTGCAGCTTGGCGTACCGGTCCTTGATCATGGCCGCCAACTGGTTCGAGGCTGACTGATGGCCCTCTTTGGCCGCGTTCTGTTTGGCCTCCTCCTCCCGGATTCTGGGCTTAATCTTGGCATCGTGCCAGATGGGCAGATTAATCATCACCTTGCCGCCCACCATGTCGGCTCGATTCAGGTCTTGCCGGTTTTGCCGCAGGGCATAATTGAGCCCGAAGGTAAAATCCGGATAATATTCCTTCTTGGCCAGCTCCACGGCTTTTTCCTGTTTGGCGATGAGAGCCTTCAGGGCTTGAAGCTGGGGGCGGGCTTCGGCCTGGGCCAACAGGTCGTCCAGCTTTAAATAATTGGGCCTGGAGGTCAGGGGCTGGGGCCTGGGGATGGCGGTCCGGGGCGGTTGGGAGCGCAAGGCGTTCAGGTCCGCCCGGGCTGATTCCTGTTTCTGGGTCCATTGAAAGAGGCGGTCCAGATAATTGCCCAGTTCCACCTGGGCCTGGAGCACGTCCGCCTGTTGCCCCTGCCCCACGCTGTAGCGGGTCTCCGCCACCTGCACCACCTGCTCCCAGAATTGCTTGTTTTTCTGGGTCAGGTCGAAATTGGCGCAAGCCAAAGACAGGGTCCAATAGCCGATAATCACCCTGGACCGCACTTCGTTGGCCTTATCCTGGTAAACATGGCCGTCGGAGCGGGATTGCTCCTCGGCCACTTCGGAGCGCAGGCCGCGTTTCCCGGGGAAGGGGAACTTCTGGGTCACCTCGAACATCTTTTGGGTCATGTCGTCCTGGGAAAATCTCCAGGTGTCGGTGGGCAGGTTGTTGATGGAAAAGGAGGCCTCCGGATCGTCCAGGGCCCCGGCAGAGCGGATGGTCTCCTTGGCAGCGGTGTGCAGCGAGCGCATCTGCTTCACTTCCGCGTTGGCCTTCAAGGATTCGGTGACCAGGGCTTGCAAATCCGGCGGCAGGCCGGTGTGGTTTTGGGCCGGCAATGGGCTCGGCAAGAGGAGCATCCCGGCCAGATACAGGGCCGGTAGAAGTAACCTGCGGAAAAATGGCCTTCGGTAACCCATCTCTCCCTCTGTTTTTAAATGAATTTCTGGAACTATAGGCACAATTCTCATCCTCAGACAAGCTCTCAAGATGCTGCGGCCCAGCCCGGCAGCCCAAGATGTCAGGCCGGGATTATTATCGAGTTCATCCATATCTTAAAAACCACCATAATCATCTTTTTCATGATTTCATCTCCTGATTATGAAATTTTGTTAATTAACCGAAAGATTTCCTGCCCTCCCCGATCAAGCCGGCAGCAAAGCAAACTCCTGTAAAATCCCGGAATTCAGGGAAGCATGAGGTTGCCGTCCTTGCCGGGCAAACCCGAAAAGGCGCGCTCCAGGGGGCGCCAGGCTTCGCGGTCTCATTAACGGCTAAAGCCGGAGAGAAACGGAAGCGGGCAAATTAGACGAGGTTAAAAAGGTGCGTCTCGGGAGGATGAAAGATGCTGGGGGGAAATAGTTTTATGGAGGCTATTATTGGGGACAAGCAGTAAGACGAAACCTGCCAAGCCGGGGTATTCACTACTGGAAGGGAAATGAACGCCGGGTTACCGCCGCCGCGGCAATGGCAGCCAAAAGCACCGGTCTGTCCGGAAGAACCGCATTTGCCGGGCGCGCCGGACTGACAGCAACTGCCGGAGGAAATGCCGGGTTCCCCGCTCCCGCAATGTCCGCAGCAAGGCGTGGGCGCGGCCAGGGCCAAATTTCCCCAAGGCAGGAGAAGAATCGCCGAGAGGATGACGATGGCAGTCAAGAAAGTCCTGCGGTGGCCGGCGGCAAGTTTCATATACCCAAAATATCTTCCAGGCCTAAGACAAAGTCAAGGGGAAAAGAGGACATTACCTGTTTTCCTAATAAATGACCCTCCATCTCAATTCCGGCCGGCGCTCAGGGAAGCCAGGTGCGGCTTCAGCCCCTCCTTGATGGCGGCGGCCGCCAATTGCGAGCCCCGTTTGGTGAAATGCACCAGGTCGTAGATGTATTCCCGCTCCTGGGGCACGGCCCGGGCCAGGTCGATGGCCAATACCCCGTTGTTTGCCGCGGTGCGGCGGATAGCCTGGTTGAAGAGATCAAAGATTTCTTTATATTGCCGGTAAGTGATGCCGTGATCCTTCTCCAACCCTTGGGTCAGTTGGACAATCAGAGGGTCCGGGTTGTCCTTCAGCCGGTTGGCCATGGTCATTAACACCGGCGTGATCTTCCGGGCCCGGCACATATTAATGAACAATTGCAGGTTCATGTTAAATTCTTCCAGCAGACGGTCTTTATCGATAACTATCTTTTTCCCCCGGAGATCCCGCAATTCGTCTTCCTGCACTGCGGCCTTCTTGGGCCGCAAGGCCCGGCGCACCTTTTTCTCCAATTCTTTTGAGGCGTTATACAAATGGGGCAGATAGTCTTCCACCAGCAGCCGGAAGTCGAAGTATCTCTTTTTCAGGACCACTATGGGTGAGGTATTTCCTTTCTTAAAATCCTGGTCCCAATAAGACCTGGCGAACATCAAAACCGTCAGGTCGTTGATATTGTGCATCATGACCGCCAGGTCGGGTTGCATGGGCATGACCTTGTTGAGGAGAATGTCCAGGGAATGGAGGGAAAAGTTGCCGCCCACCCCGGAATTATATGAGTTTACCTTTAACCCGGCCTCCTTCTCCAGGAGCCGGCCCGCCAGATAAGGGAAACGCTCTTCTTCGTCCACGTAATAGCAGGCGGTGGTGGAGCCCCCCAGAAAGACCAGGCTCAGGTCGGGCCGGTCGTGAATCCGGGCGGGCTCGATAAAACCGTCGGCATCGGTGCGGACCCGGTAGCCCTTATTGACCAGGGTATCGGACATGCGCATTTCATCTTCAGTGGGCGCAAATTTCCCGAAAAACCGGGGCTGGACTTCCCGGAGGCGAATGACCCGGGCGATGCCGGAATGGTAAGTGTCCGATTTCCAGGCCAGGACCTTTTCAGTTATCCAGACCCCGGCCAGCAGCAATAAACAGAGGAAAACCAAAAAAATCTTCCCCGGATTTCTTTCGAACCAGTTCTTCATAGCCCTTCCAAAGTCCTTAGAGATTGAATTATTTCAAAATTTCTTCAAGAAAGCCAATATTTATAAATTTTATATTTTTCCCGATAGTTACATAGTAGCTGAAGATTTTCGGTCGCCGGGCTTTAAGAGGGATTCGAACTTCAGGCGACATCGGTGCGAGCCGGAAGGGAATCCTGTCGCGGCTTAAGGAGAATGAGGACGGATGGAACCCAAGTATTTGACGGTGTTGGCCGACTGTTGCCAAAAGATTTTTACGGAGATGACCCGTACCGAGGTGGTCAAGGTTTCCATCAAAAGAGATGAACGCTTAAGAGAGTTGTATGCAGTCGCCCAGGTGGCTCCATATGAAGATTTCCCGAAAAAGGTGACCGGCAAGTTTATCTTGGGATTCATTGACGAACGTCTGGCCGTGGCGGTGGCCGCGGCCATTGCCGAGCATTTGGACCTGCCCCTGCCCAGACACTTCGATAATCACGCCGGCGAATTGTTAAACGAGTTCATGAACCTGGTGGTGGGACATACCATCACCGGCTGGGACAAGATGGGATTTCGCATCAGCTTCAGCCCCCCCACTTCGGTCCGGAACGTCAACATCCGAGATGCGGCTTTCGGGGGCCAGGAGGCGTACATGATCGTCCTCGATCTCGGGATGGAGCGGCTGGTCTTCACGGTCACCTACACCGACGCCAACCGGGAGCAGCTCCGGAGACGCATCCTGGTGGTGGACGACTCCAGCATCATCCGGGGCATTCTCTCCAAAAACCTCATCGAAGCGGGGTTCACCGTGGAAGTGGCGGAAGACGGCGAGGTGGCCATGGATAAACACCAAACCTTCCGGCCGCATTTGACCGTCATGGACCTCAATATGCCCAATATCGGGGGCCTGGATGCCATGCAGGAGATCTGCCGGAGGGACCGGCAGGCCAGATTCATCGTGCTCACCAGCACGGCCCGCCGGGACGAGGAATTAATCGCCCGGAGCCTGAACGTCTTGTCCTACGTGGTCAAGCCGGTGCAGATGCAGGAATTTTTAACCATAGTGCGGGAAGCGTTGGAGTAGATACGGTTTTCAGTTTTCAGTTTTCGGTTAAAAGAAAAGGCCGCTGCCTGGTTTGGTGGGTGGCGGTTTTTTTATTTATCATTCGGAACGGACCGAACCATCATGATCTAAGGGTCACAACGAATTATGAAAATGGAAAACTCATAATGGTGGTGGGGCGGCCGTCTCTGGCCGCCCTGACTCGGGCGGGCACAGAGGCCCGCCCCACCGGAGGCATTCGATCCTATAAAACCTCGCGCTTAGGCAATGGCGGCACGGGCCGGCGCCCGCATTTCAGGTTCCAGTAAGCCCAGGAGCGCGCATCAAAGATTCCGGGCGGCGCGTTTTCCAAAACCTCACAAAACTCGTCCTTACCTATAATCCCCTCCAGGGCCTGCAAATCCTCAACCGTGCCGTAAGTCATGACATAAGTGAGAAAATGGACCGGATCGGCCAACGCCTCCTCCGGTTCCCGGAACCAAACGACGCGGCGGGCCACGTTCAGCAATGCCGGCGTTATGGGCAAGGGCTTCATGGCGTGTCGCTGAATGTAAAAATCATGAGTTTCCCCAAGTTAACATCTGCAAAAATATTATACCGCAGATCAGATCGAAAAACGCAAAACCCAAAACGACTAACGATAAAAAAGGCCGCCGCGCTTTTAAGACGCGGCGGCCGGGGTAATCAAGCCCTCAGGCTGGTCTAGCTAGGGACCGGGGTCCTGGGGATCAAGGTTTAAGAATCTGGAAATGGGCGTAGTCCTGCCGCCGCTGCCCACCGGCGGCAGTTCGATCAACACATCGGCCTCCGGATTGCCGGGCGGGGAGCCGTTAGGAATAAACAGTTGGGGATGGTCGAAGGGTGCTCTTTCGAAGACCACCCGTTGGTCGGTCAGGCCGTTGGCCAAAAAGGCCACCAGGGCCTCTATACGGACCCGGGCGGAGGGGTCAAATTCCGGGAACCGCAGTTCGGGAATGCCCACGATATCCGGCGCTAGATCAGCCAGGTTGGTATTCGGGAAGTTGCCGCCCCGGGTGTAGAATTCCACCACCTGGCGCAGAGTGGCCGAATCCCCGTTGTGTAAATAGGGGCCCCGGTACTCCTGGTTCCGCAAATTCGGCACCTTGAAGGCGCCGCCTTTGACCAGGCGGGGGAGGGGAGTCAAGGTCGGCACAAACCTGCCCACATCCGACGGCAGTTTTCCCGCGGCTTTCAGGGCCGCCAGAGCCGTATAGGAAAGAGGGAAGGGCTGATTGCCGTCCAGTGGATTCAGGAACGGCGCGGCGTTGGGCGCGGTGCCGCCCCGGCCGATGTCTTCGGTGGTGCGCCGGACACTGATGTTATACATGCCCAGGTCATAGTTGGCCTGGCCGCCGTCAGCCATAACCATGAATTCGATGATCCCCACTTCCGGCGGCAGTTGTCCGGGCACCGGGGGGTGAGGAGGAACCGGAGGCACGCCCTGGGCGTTCGGCGCAATCTGGAAAACGGTATGGCTGGAGGTGATGGGCACCCGGTGACATTCATTGCAGGTGCCGAAGGTCAGAAAGATATTCAAGCCCGTCGTCTCCTGCCCGTTAAGCGCGGAAGGATCCGGAGGAATGGGAGGAATAAGGCTGGGAGCCCCCATGAAGCGGTCAAAAGGCGTGTCGTCGGAGATCAGAGTCGCTTCATAGGCCTGGATCGCCAGGCCCCAGAAGAGGGAGAAATTGTACTCCATCTGGGTAAGCTGCAACTGCATGGGGCCAAGGGCCGTGGCGCCGATCTGCTCGGGGGTGACCACCGTGGCCTTGCCGGGACTTAACACCATAGTCCGGGGGTCGTTGTCCGAAGCCTTCTGCACCACCGCAGTGTCGAGGTCCACGATGATGATATTGGGGGAATTCCACCATTGATTCTTGAATGCTGCTCTAATCATGGCGGTGTAATTGGTGTTCAAGCCTTTAAGCCCCGTCACCACGCCGCCGGGACCCAGGGTCGCCCGGGATAGCGGCCCCAACACGCTGTCCTGGGGATGCACCAATTGTTTCCCCAGGGGCCGCAGGCTCAGCATCTTCCTGCCCAACTCCGGGAAGCTGCGGCCGGACCAGGACATCTCGAAATCGCTGAGCGGCGGGCCCACGGCCTGGGACGCCAGGCTGGAGTTGGTGACCCGGATGAACACGTCCTGCAGGGTGGGCACGCCGTTAATCACCACATTTCTCTTGAGCTTGCTGGTCCGGTCCCGGAAGCCGAAGGGGTTCACCCCGTTAAAGATGAAACTGGCCCGGCCGTCCCAGAAGTTGTCGAAGAAGTAGACCGCATTGATTACGCTGGGCGCGTTTCTGGGCTCTACCCGCCGCTGCCGGCCTTGCAGATTGAGTTGGCTGGGAGTGACCACGTTAAAGATATCGGCCAAGGGAGTGCCCTGGTCCACCGCGTTGCCCGGAACAACCGCGGTGAATTGGGTGCGGCGCACCCCTTGGGAGGAAATCACGTCGTTGGTATCTTTATCCACCAGGGACAATTCCTGGAAAATCGTGACCCCTGGCCCCCTGGGCACGAGCTGGGTAGGATTAAACCAGCCGTTGAGGGGGAAATCATCTCTGGTCACTTCGGCGTTAGGTCCGAAAGTAGGGAACCCCGGCACGTTAAAGTTGGGATTCGGGGGCTGGATGGGACCCAGGGGGTTATTGGGGTCGTGGGCGGTGTAAGGGACGGTGGAGTTGCCGAAAAGTACATCACCATTGCCGCCCAGGGGGTTGAGGGTAAAATTCTGGTCCAATAACCCCGGAGAAATTTGGTTCTTGGCGCGGACATCCTCTCCCGCATTGAAATGGCAGGACGCGCAGGCGGTAATCCCGTCGCTGCCCGCCTGCATGTCCCAGAACAGGGCCTTGCCCAATCTGATCAACGCGGCCTGGTTTTTGACAATTTGCGAAGTTAAGGGCAGGAAACTCAGCTTTCCACCGCCGGGAATGGGGCCGGCAATGACCGCGGCCGTGGGCACCGGCACCGGCACATCCTTCAAAGAAGCAGCCCCTCCCCCCTGGGCCTTAATGGATCCGGGAAAAAAGACTCCGGAGAAGGTCAGGGTAAAACAGAGCAGATAGATCAGGGTCCTGACGCATACCCGGGGTAGCCGCGCCTTGGTCACGCGCCGGAGACGAAAAATGGTGGGCGCCATAGTTGATCGCTCCTTTTTCATTAAAAGGTTATGGTTTTTCAGCAGACTACCGCTCTGGTTTTCCTCCTCCCAGTTTGGTGAAATAGACCCCAAAACTTACGAAATTCCCGGGCTTATGACCAATTGGCATTGCTGTATCGCCTTACCGCGAAGGCGTGAGTTTATCTGGAGGTTGGCGGAACCTTTAAAGATAATGTAATTAATTAAGATTAATTAGTCAATACGGTACTTTTGCCTATTTTTAGGCAATAGTTACGATAATAGTTATTATTAAAGGGAGAAAAAAGATGGGGGTTGGGGGTAGCGGGTTATAAGGTCAGAATCAAAGGGAGAATCATCGGCCGCCGCTCCAGGGCCTTGAAGAATAGTTTGCGCAGCGCCTTGCCGGCCTGGGCCTGGATTTCCAGCCAGTCCTGGTTGGGTTCGGTCAGACTTCGCTCCACGATTTCCCGGAAGACCTTCCGGGCCTGCTCCAGCAAGGGGGCCTGTTCTTCCTCCAGGGTGAAGCCCCGGGTGATGAGGTCGGGCTCGGATACTAGGGCCCCGGCCACCGGGTCCACGGCCACCAGGGCGATGACCAGGCCGTCCCCGGCCAGGTGGCGCCGGTCCCTAAGCACTATCCGGGAGACGTCGCCCACGCCCTTGCCGTCCACGAAGACCCGGCCCACCTCGATGCCGCCGCTGATGGCGGCCTTGCCGTTTTCAAAGCGCACCTGCTCTCCGTCTTTCGCCAGCAGCAGGCCTTCCTCGGGGATGCCCACGGCCCGGGCCAGGTGCTGGTGCTTGATGAGGTGGCGCAGCTCCCCGTGGATGGGGATGAAGTAGCGAGGCCGGGTCAGGTTGAGCAGCAGTTTCAATTCTTCCTGGGAGGCGTGGCCGGAGGTGTGAATATCCGCCACCTGCTTGTACACCACCTCCGCGCCCAGGCGGTAGAGGTTGTTGATCACCGTGGTGATGGCCCGCTCGTTGCCCGGAATGAATCTGGAGGAGAGGATCACCAGGTCGCCTTTCTGGATGTGGATCTGCTTGTGGGCCTCCAGGGCGATGCGGGCCAGGGCGCTCATGGGCTCCCCCTGGCTGCCGGTGGTGACGATGATGGTTTCTGCCGGCGGCAGGTTTTTTAAATCCCCTACGTTGATTTCCAGCCCCGGAGGGATCTCCAGGTAGCCCAATTCCTTGGCTATCCTGGTGTTGGTGAGCATGGATTTGCCGTTGAAGAGAATCTTGCGGCCGTGTTTGGCGGCCAACTTCACGATTTGCACCAGACGGGGGATATGGGAGGAAAAGACGGCGATGATCACCCGGCCCGGAGCGTCCCGGATGAAGTCCTCCAGGGTGTCCCCGATCTCCCGCTCGCTCATGGTATAGCCGGGGCGTTCGGCATTGGTGGAATCGGACAAAAGCGCCAGCACCCCCTGCTCCCCATAGTGGGCAAAGCGGTTCAGGTCCATGGACGCGCCCACCACCGGAGTCTGGTCCACCTTAAAGTCCCCGGAGTGAATCAACACCCCCTGGGGGGTGCGCAAGGCAAAACCCACCCCGTCCACGATGGAGTGGGGCACGGGGATGAATTCGAATTCAAAGGGCCCCAGTGTCAGAGGCTCCCGGGGATGAATCTCCCGGAGCTCCGCGTCGTTCAATAGCCCGTGCTCCCGGAGCTTCTCCTTGAGCAGGGCCAAAGTCAGGGGCGTGCCGTAGACCGGCAGCGGCATCTCTTTGAGCAGGAAGGGCACCGCGCCGATGTGGTCTTCGTGGCCGTGGGTAAGGACCAGCCCGGTAAGCTTGTCCCGTCGCTCCCGAAGATAGGAGAAATCCGGGATGACGATGTCGATCCCCAACATGTGGTCTTCCGGGAACATCAGGCCCGCGTCCACCACCACCAGATGCTCCGCGGTCTCCACGGTCATCAGGTTGAGGCCGATCTCGCCTAAGCCCCCCAGAAAAGTGAGGTCGACCCAGTCAGCCGTTGAATTTTCCTGTTCCATGGGGGAAATCCGGATCGTAGGCCGCGGCGATACTTTGGTGCACCGCGGCCATTAATTCTTCCTTGCGGCGGAAATTTTGGGGGAAAAGGGGAGGGCGGATGATCATTTTCACCGGTCCGGGCTGCACCCTGATGGTGCCCCGGGGCTGGATGAAGCGGGTGCCGCTTAAACCCACCGGCACCACCGGCTGGCCTGATTTCTGGGCCATGATGAAGACCCCTTTCTTAAAGGGAATCAGCTTAGGCGAAAGGGTCCGGGTGCCTTCCGGAAAGATGGCGATGGAATTTCCCCGGCTGATCCGGGCCGCGGCCTGATTAAGAGAGCGGATGGCCTGCTGAATGTTCTCCCGGTCCACCGGAATACATCCCATGCGGTCAATGGCCTGGCCGAAAATGGGAATCTTGAAGAGGGATTTTTTGGCCACAAAGGCGAATTTTTCGGGCAGCAGGGCCAACAGCAGATAGATATCGAAATTGCTGCGATGATTGGCGGCAAAGACGTAGGTCTCGCCGGGGACCAGGTTTTCCATGCCCTCCACTTGGACGGTGATGCGTCCCAGGCAGACGAGGGCCCGCCCCCACTCCCGGGTTATCCGGTGCGCCATGCGGCCGCTGGAGTCCAGGAAACTGAAAAGAATCGTCAAAGAACCGCCGATGATGGTCAGGATGACAAACCAGAAATGGAACCAGAGTCCGAAGGCCAGGGTGAAATTGCTGCGAGTCCGGGGCATGGGCTTATCATTACCTGGAAATGGCGCACGCGTCAATAGGGGGCAGGAGCCAGGGGGCGCAGGGGTCAGGACGCAGGGGTCAGAGGTCAGTTTCAGTAATCAGTAATCAGTGATCAATTATCGGTAATCAGTTCCTTTAACCTGGAACTTGGAACCTGGACTCCGGCTCACCCATAAACCATGAAAGATTACAGCCAGTAATTGCCTTTGCCTTTAAACTTTTTACTTTTAACTTTGAACTTCCTCAATCCCCGGCCAACGGCAGACGCACCGTAAAGGTAGTCCCCCCCTGGGACCGGCTGTCCATGTCGATCCGGCCCCGGTGCCGCTGGGTGATCATGTGCACCTTGGTGAGGCCCATGCCCGCGCCCGTCATTTTGGTGGTGAAGAAGGGGTGGTAGATGGTGGAGGTATGCTCCAAAGGGATGCCCCGGCCGCTGTCCGTCACCCGGACCACGGCCTGGCCGTCTTCCGGGAAGGCCCGCACCCGCAAGGAGCCCCCCTGGGGCATGGCCTCCACTGCGTTGCGGAAAATCTGGAAGAACATCTCCGTCAGGGAAGGAGCGTCTCCATGGATTTGCAGGTGGTCAAAGGTCTCGATTTCCAGATGCAGGGCCGAGAGGTCCGCGGCGGCATGGAGGCGTTCCAGAGCGTCTTTGAGGACGTCTTCCAGGGGAATGCTCCGGAAAAGCTCGCTGGAGACCCGCACGTACCGGAGGTATTCATCGATATCCCGGACCATGGTCTCCATACGCTGGACGTTTTCCCGAATCGCGGGCAGATATGCCTGTCCCGGCTCCTCCGCGGACAGTTGGCGCTCCAGGCGCCGCACCAGGCCGCCCACGGCCATCAGGGGATTGCGGATTTCATGGGCCATGCCCGCGGCAATCCGGCCCAGAGCCGCCAGGCGCTCGCTCTCTTCCACCCGCAATTCCAATTCCTCCTGGGCGGTGAGGTCCCGCAGGGCCAATATGGTTTCCACTTCCCCCCCCGACTGGCGGTGGACGGAGCCCTGGAAATATACGGGAAAGGAAGCCCGGCCCTCCGGATTTAGGAGAAAACGCCCTTCATAGAAGCCGGTCTCCAGGACCCGGGCCGCCGCGGCCGCCAGGGTGCGGAGGCCCTCCCCGGAGAGAGGCACGCTTTCCAGGATTTGCGGCGGCAGGTGGCCCGCGGGCAGCCGGCAGAGTTCCCGGGCCGCCATATTGGCGGCCAGCACCCTGCCGGTCGCGTCCGTGGTAATAATGCCTTCGTCCAAATGATCCAGGATGCGGGCCAGGTAGGCTTCGCTCTCCAGCATGCGGTCGCGGATCCGCTCATTTTCCCGGCGCAGGCGCTGCCTCTGGACGTAGCTGCGGATCCACTCCGCCAGCATGGTTTCCGAGAGGTCCTCCGGCAGCACTCCCGCGGCGCCCAGCCGCAGCGCCTCTCCCTGTTCTTCCAGAGGCAGGGGACCCAATATCAGGGGAATCAGGGAGGGACTCATTTTCCGGACCAGACGCACCCCTTCCAGAAACCCCATGCCTTTGAGACGGGGGTCCAGGATCAAAAGGGCCGGCTCCTCGCCGTCCAGCAGCCCCATGACTTCGGTCCAATTACGGACCCGGCGCACCTGCGACCCCGCAGCCTTGAGAGTGGCGGCGCAGTTCTGCGCGCCCGCGCTCCCCCCGGCCACGATGATGGGGCGCAGCCGCTCCTTGCCCTGGGCCTTGGGCCGTCCGCCGGCCGGGCCGGGTGGGGAAGGGAGACCGGATTGGGAATCATCAAATGGCATGTCAGTCGCTCATGAACCGGTGGTGCGGGCCTCCGTGCCCGCCCTATCCATATTTTAGCGCCTTTCTTTGCGCCCTTTGCGTTTTTGCGAGAGATTTATCTTTTCTTTTACCCGGCCCCCACCTGGTCCAGGCCCTTCAGGATATCCTCCAACCGCCATTCCGGACCCCATAGGTGGGCATCCCGGCCTAGGGCCGGATCTTTAGGTTGCGGCCGCACCCGGTGGCAGAAAAGGAGCAAACGGCCGCGCCCCGGCCCCGCATGGTCCCGCCAGCGCGCCAGCGCCTCTTGGGGCTCGTCTCCTTCCCAGAAAAAGAGGGTCTCGTTATTCACCTCCGCCCAGGGCCATTCCTCCAGGGGATGGACCCTGGTCCGGGCCGCAAAGGCTTCGAAAAACAGGGCTCCCGAGCCTAATTCCCGGTCCGGCGCCAGCAGGACCACCTCCCGGTCTTTCAGCCGGTCTGCCAGGGTATTGAGCCTGCTGTTTTGCGCCCCCTCCAGTTTCAGTTCCTCCACAAAATCAAAGAAGGCCTTGGGCAAGCCCCGCACCTGAACGGCCAGCTCCTCCCGGGAGAGATGCAAGTCCTCCAACACCTCCCGGGACAGGGGACCCAGGCGGTAGTTGCCCCCTTCCCCCAGGTTCAGGAGTTTGGCCATCTGATTGCCCACATAGAGCGACCGGCTCAACAGCCGCAAAGGTGTATCGATTCTTTCCAACTGCGGCTCATGGTGCAGGGCCACGGCCTGTTGGAAGATTCCCGGGAGCTGCCATTTCTCCAGCATCCAGGCTCCCACCGCCGCATGGGGCACGGTGAGAAACTCCTTCTCTGCGTCCAGGGGGTCCCGGCCTTCCATCTGCACCGCCTTGATGGCCGCCAGGAAACGCTCCGGGAAGAGTTCGGTCCACAGGGCCTTGGCGATATCGTGGATCAGGCCGACTATCAGCGCCTCTTCGGGGCTGGGGTAGCCCGCGGCCGAGGCCACCAGGGAAGTGGCCACCCCGCAGGCCTGGGAATGGTGCCACAAGGCCCCCCGCCCGAAGGGGAGGCCGGAGTAGCGGTAGAGGCCCTCGGCCAGGGAGATGGCCATGGCCAGGTTTTTGATTTTATCCAACCCCAGCAAGGAGACCGCCTGGGTGACGGTGCCCACCGGCGCGGCCAGCCCGTAGTACGCGGAATTGATGAGTTTTAAAACCTTGGTGGTGAGGGCCTGGTCCTTGAGGATGGTCTCCGAGACCCGGCTCAAGGAGGCGTACGGGTCGTTGACCACCTTCAAAATAGCGTTGACCATGTTGGGCAGAGGCAGGATATCCTGGATGCGCCCCACCATGGAGCGCACCAGGGACGCCTCCAGCGGCGCAAACCCGTTTTTGCCCTTAACTCCCGCGGCCCCGGCCTTCATCCGCACCTCTCCCCTGGGGATCAACCCCGAACTTTTTTATTTATTCGGAATAATGGAAAAAATACTCAAATGGCAAATTCAGCCGGAGGCTGAGCCGCGGGGGAGAAGGGGAGGGTAGGGTGCGACTCACGCACCATCATTATCGGCGTCCATCTGTGTGCATCGGCGGTTAAATATCAGCCGCCGATAAACGCCGATGCCCGCCGAT
>Ga0233425_10001611_pt1 | contig 49524 bp, 47 predicted proteins | sample Watercolumn_Towu_2_FD_181712 | JGI IMG/M metagenome (GOLD analysis project Ga0233425, IMG submission 181712) | Freshwater microbial communities from Lake Towuti, South Sulawesi, Indonesia - Watercolumn_Towuti2014_140_MG | ecosystem: Environmental > Aquatic > Freshwater > Lake | place...
CCGACGCTGAGGCCCACTACGGCCCGGTGGTCAACGCCGCCCACAAGGCGCGGGTCGAGGGCTGGATCGAGAAGGGCGTGCAGGAAGGCGCCGAACTGGTCGTCGACGGCCGCAACTTCACCCTGCAGGGCCACGAGAACGGCTGGTTCATCGGCCCGTCGCTGTTCGACCACGTCAAGCCGGAGATGGAATCCTACAAGGAGGAGATCTTCGGCCCGGTGCTGCAGATCATGCGCGCCGCCAGCTTCGAGGAGGCTCTCGCCCTGCCGTCGAAGCACCAGTACGGCAACGGCGTCGCCATCTTCACCCAGAACGGCCGCGCCGCCCGCGACTTCGCCGCCCGGGTCAACGTCGGCATGGTCGGCATCAACGTGCCGATCCCGGTGCCGGTCGCCTACCACACCTTCGGCGGCTGGAAGCGCTCGGCCTTCGGCGACATCAACCAGCACGGCATGGAAGGGGTCCGCTTCTGGACCAGGACCAAGACCGTCACCGCCCGCTGGCCCGACAGCGAGCTGGAGCACGCGGATTCGAGCTTCGTGATCCCGACGATGGCGTGAGGACGGGCTGCGCCGGAGGGGTTCGCTTCTCCGGCGTTCGCGGCGGCGCAAATCGGTGATAGGCGTTAAGCTTGACGAACCGCCACGCTGGAGCGCCCCCCGCATGCGACGCTTTTTCGTCTGGTCCGCGCTGGCCGCGGTGATCGGCCTCGCCCTCGCCGGCGGCGGCTACTGGGCCTACTGGAACTTCTACGCCCGCTTCCAGCCGGTCGTGGTCAGCCGTAACCAGGCCGAGATCCAGCGCCTGCTGGATGAGAGCTCGTGGATCTCGGCGGGCGGGGGCGGCGCGCCCCTCTACATCGTCGGCTACCGCGACTCCGCCGCCATGCAGCGCTACGAGCGCGAGGAGGTCCCCAAGCTCCGGGCCGCCGGGGTCGAGGCGCGGATCATCGTCTTCGCCCGGCCGGACCGGGAGGGACTGGCGCAGTCCACCCCCGCCGAACGGGCCACCGTGGCGGAGCTCTGGCTGACGCGGGACTGGGTCCTGTACCAGCGCTGGACAGCGACGCCGCCGCGCAACTGGACCGCCGCCGGCATCCCGGCGGCCGACGGCAACCTCGCCCGCAGCGCCGTGGTCGACGCCGGCCGCGACTTCGTCGCGGCCCTGTCGCGCCACCTCGGCGAGGCCGGGCTGCAGACCCGCTATCCGCTGATCGTCTGGCGCGACCGCGAGGGCTACATGAAGGCCTGCGCCTGCTCCGACAGCCGGTCCTGGGCCTTCATCCGCGACGACCTCGACGCGCCGGACCGCATCGATCCCGCGCCGGTGGCCGGCGTCGGGGAGGCGCTGGCGGAAGAGGCCGCCGCGCCGGGTCAGCCGCTGCCCTATCCCGCCCTGCCGTCCGCCCCGCCCGCCGCGGGGGCGACGCCGGGAGCGGATGCGCCGGCCGCCGCGTCGGCTCCGGCTGCGCGTCCCCGGCCGGCCCCGCCCGCCGGGCCGCCGGCGGCTCCGGAGGCGAAACGCTCCGACGACACGACCTTTTTCTGAGCGCCGGCGTCAGAGGACGCTGTCGCAGGCGTCGATCAGCCGGTCGACGTCCGCCTCGTCCTGGTAGAGGCCGAAGCCGAAGCGCAGCACGTCGTCACGCACGTCCGTGACGATCCCCGCGTCGAGCAGCCGCGCCTTCCAGTCCGCCGCGTGGGAGTGGCGCAGGGCGAGGAAGCGGGCGTGGGGCTCCGCCCCGGCGAGCGGATTGAGGATGACGGCCCCGGACAGCTGCCCGGCCCGCCCCTCGCGCACCGCCGCCTCGAAGCGTCGCATCAGCGCGAGCGCGTGGTCCGTCACGGCGGCGGTGTCGAGCCCGGCCTCGTCCAGCATCCTGCGGACGCCGTTGAAGCGGTACAGCGAGGTGAAGTCCGAGGTCGCGCCCCAGAAGCGTCCGGCGTCGGCGCGGTACTGCACGCCCTCGGGCGGGCCGGTCAGGTTGCCGAACTCCGCGAACCAGCCGGTGACGACGGGGCGCGGGCAGAAGCCGTCGGGCGCGTGCATGAAGCCTGCGCCCTCGCCCGACATGGCGTATTTGTAGCCGCCGCCGAGGTAGAAGACCCGATCCGCCACGGCGGACAGGTCGGTCGGCAGGGCCATGAAGCCATGGTAGCCGTCGACCACCACCCACGGGCCGGCGGGGTCGGCCAGCGTCGCCAGCTCCGCGAGCGCCCCGAACACCTGTCCGGTCCGGAAGAAGACCTGGCTGACCACGATCAGGTCGAAGCCGCCGCCCTGCGCCGCCTCGAGGAAGCGCTCGGCGAAGCTGTCGAACGGGTGCAGCGGAATGCGGGTGACGACGGCCTCGCCAGCCTCTTCCCAGCGCTCGCCCTGGCGGCGGAACGAGTGGAATTCGCCGTCCGTCGACAGGATGCGCACCGGCTCGCGCTCGACGCCCGAGAACAGGCGCACCAGGAAGTCGTGGGTGTTGGAGGCGAACACCACGGTGTCCGGCGACGGCAGGCCGAGCTCCCTCGCCACATGGCCCTGCGCCTCCGGCACGACCTTGCCGAAGATCAGGTCCCACTTGCGGTCGGCGAAGTGGTTGGCCTCCACCCAGGCCCGAATCTGGCCGTCGAAGCTGGCGTCCGGCCACAGGTGGTGGCTATGGGCGGCGAAGTGCAGCCGCTCCGGATCGAGCGACAGGGCGCGGGAGAACAGGCTTTTGTAGCTCATCCGCCGATGTCGCACGGCTGAACGGCCGCCGCCAGTCGTCTCAGGCCCGGGCGGTGACCAGCCAGCAGGCGGCGGTCATCGGGACCACGCCGTCCTCGACGCAGGTCTCGAGGCGGGCCGCGACGGCCTCGGCGACGCGCTTGCGGACGGCCTCGTCGTACCGGGGAAGGAGGGTTCCGAGCAGACCCAGTTTCAGGCTGAGGGTCAGCAACTCATCGAAGGACACCGGCGTGGCGACATCGAGCGGCTCAATGGCGACCTGCCGCCAGCCGCTGCGATCGAGGATGCCGCGGACCCGGTCCGGATCGGCGAAGGCGAACCGGCCCGGACCGTCCGCAGGCGCCGGGGGCGGCTCGGGCAGGAGGGGGGCGGCGGCCTCCAGCGGGACCAGGGCCAGGGGGTTTTCGGCGGCGCGGCGCCAGCAGGCGAAGGTGAGGCCGGCGGCCGGCCGCAGGGCCCGGCGCAGGTTGGCGAAGGCGGCGTCGGGATCCTCGAAGAACATCACGCCGTAGCGGGAGATGGCGGCGTCGAAGGGCGGTCCGCCGAAGTCGTGGGTCGTGGCGTCCGCGCGCACGAAGTCGGCGTTGACGACCGCCTCGGCCCGGGCCCTCTCGCGGGCCAGCGCCAGCAAGGCGTCCGAGACGTCGACGCCGACAGCGCGTCCGGTCGGCCCGACGCGCCGCGCCATGTCGAGGGTGGTCGCTCCGGCGCCGCATCCGATGTCCAGCACCCGCGCGCCGGGACCGGGATCGGCGGTCCCGGCGACGATATCGCCGACGGGCTGGTTGATCCGGTCCAGCAAGGCCTGGTGCTCGACCCAGACGCCGCCTCCGGCGTCGTGCCACCAGGCGGCGGTGAAGGCGTCCGGCGCGGCGTCGGTCGTCATGTCGATCTCCATGGCGGTTGCAGGGCCTGTCCCGCCAGACCATCCTGCAAGTTCAAGCCGACTTGAGGTCAAGAGTGTCCGACATCGACATCGCCGAACTGGCCAGACGGACCGGCGTCCGCGCCTCCGCGCTGCGGTATTATGAGGAGAAGGGGCTGATCGCCTCCACCGGTCGGCAGGGTCTGAAGCGGCTGTTCGATCCCGACACGGTCGAACGCCTGTCCCTCATCGCCCTGGGCCGGGCCTCCGGCTTCTCGCTCGACGAGATCGCCGCCATGCTGGCCGGGCCGGCCGGACCGGAGATCGACAAGGCGCGGCTCAGGGACCGGGCGGACGAAATCGGCCGCCGCATAGAGGCGCTCACCCGGATGCGGGAGGGCTTGCTGCACGCGTGCGCCTGCGAGGCGCCCGGCCTCATGGACTGTCCGAAATTCCGCCGCATCGTGCGGCTGGCGGGGCGGAAGGCGGCCCGGCCGGGCCGCCGTCGCCATGACGCGACGGCGGTGTGAGCGATCCGATCGGCTAGACCAGGCTGCCGTGGCAGTGCTTGAACTTGCGGCCCGAGCCGCAGGGGCAGTCGGCGTTGCGGGGGGTCCGCTCCCAGCCGACCGGCAGGGCGTCGACGGGCAGGCGGGCGCGGTCCTCGCCCTGCAGGGCGCCTTCCGGCAGCTGCGCCGACGGATTGGCCATCTCGTTCTCGCCGGTGCCGGGGTTCAGGTGGATCTCCTGGAACTCCGGCAGCTCCATCGGCGGCGGGGTCTCGAAGCGGAACTCCACCGTCATCAGCCAGCGGGTGACGTTGTGGCGCAGCTCATAGAGCAGCGTCTCGAACAGGTTGAAGGCCTCGGTCTTGTACTCGTTCAGCGGATCGCGCTGGCCGTAGCCGCGCAGGCCGATGACGCCGCGCAGATGGTCGAGGTGCACGAGGTGCTCGCGCCACTGCATGTCGATCATCTGCAGCAGGAACTGCTTCTCGAGGTTGCGGGTCTGCTGCTGGCCGACCAGCTCCAGACGCTCGGCGGCGCGCGCGTCGGCGGCGGCGGCGATGCGCTCCTCGATCTCCTCGTTCGACACGCCTTCCTCGGCCGCCCACTCGCGCAGCGGCAGCTCCAGACCGAGGGTGTGGCGCACCTTCTCGTCCAGCCCCTCGATGTCCCACTGCTCGGCGTAGGCCTTCGGCGGCATGTGCTTTTCGACGAGGTCGGAGATCACGTCGGTGCGGAATTCCGCGACCAGCTCCGACAGGTCCTCGGCGTCCATGAACTCCTGGCGCTGCTCGAACACGGCCTTGCGCTGGTCGTTCACGACGTCGTCGTACTTCAGCAGGTTCTTGCGGATGTCGTAGTTGCGCTGCTCGACCCGCTTCTGGGCGGTCTCGACCGCCCGGTTCAGCCAGGGGTGGGAGATGGCCTCGCCCTCGGCGACGCCGAAGCTGCGCATGATGGCGTCCAGCCGGTCGCCGGCGAAGATGCGCAGCAGGTCGTCCTCGCAGGACAGGAAGAATTTGGAGACGCCCGGGTCGCCCTGGCGGCCGGTGCGGCCGCGCAGCTGGTTGTCGATGCGGCGGCTCTCGTGACGCTCGGTGCCGAGCACGAACAGGCCGCCGGCGGCCAGCGCCTTGTCCTTCTGGACGGCGATGTCGGCCTTGAACTCGGCCTCCTTGGCCGCCTCCATCTCCGGCGTCACCTCGATCGCCATGTTGCGCTGGTCGAGACGCCACTTCTGCATCCGCATCTCGAGGTTGCCCCCGAGCTGGATGTCGGTGCCGCGGCCGGCCATGTTGGTGGCGATGGTCACGGCGCCCGGCAGGCCGGCGTCGGCGACGATGTAGGCTTCCTGCTCGTGCTGACGGGCGTTGAGGACGCTGTGCGGAATGCCGCGACCCGTCTTCACCTCGATGTCGAAGTCCTCGTCCTTCAGCGCCTGGTACGCCTTGCGCGCCGCGGCCCGGACCTTCGGGTCCTCGCTGCGGACCTCGGTCTCCAGATGCGCGTGCTGCGGCTTCAGCGTCCGGATCGTGACCTTGTACTCGTAGGTCTCGAGCAGCTTCGACAGCGTCTCGGACTTCTCGATCGACACGGTGCCGACGAGGATCGGCTGGCCGCGCACGTGGCATTCGGCGATCTGGCCGGCGATGGCCAGGTTCTTCTCGGCCTCGGTGCGGTAGATCTCGTCGTCGTGGTCGATGCGCTGCACCGGACGGTGCGTCGGCACCTCCAGCACGTCCATCTTGTAGATGTCGAGGAACTCCTGCGCCTCGGTCGCCGCCGTGCCGGTCATGCCGGACAGCTTCTCGTAGAGGCGGAAGTAGTTCTGGATGGTGACCGAGGCCAGGGTCTGGTTCTCGGGCTGGATCTTGACGCCTTCCTTGGCCTCGATCGCCTGGTGGAGACCCTCCGACAGCCGCCGGCCCTGCATCATGCGCCCGGTGAACTCGTCGATCAGCATGATCTCGCCGGCGCGGATGATGTAGTCCTTGTCCTTGACGTAGAGGGTGTTGGCCCGCAGCGCCTGGTTGATGTGATGCACCAGGGTGATGTTGGCCGCATCGTAGAGGCCGGTCGTGTCGGGCGCGAACAGGCCGCGCTCCTCCATGATCTGCTCGATCCGCTCCGAGCCCTCCTCGGTCAGCAGCGCCTGGCGCTGCTTCTCGTCCAGATCGTAGGTCGCCTTGTCCTGGATCAGGTCCTTGATGATCGTGTCGACCGTCACATAGAGCTCGGACCGGTCCTCGGTCGGGCCCGAGATGATCAGCGGCGTCCGGGCCTCGTCGATCAGGATCGAGTCCACCTCGTCGACGATGGCGAAGTGGTGCGGCCGCTGCACCATCTCGCGCCGGTCGTAGACCAGGTTGTCGCGCAGATAGTCGAAGCCGAACTCGTTGTTGGTCCCGTAGGTGATGTCCGCCGCATAGGCGGCCTGGCGCTGGCCCTGGCTGAGGCCGTTGACGATCACGCCGACCTCGAGGCCGAGGAAGCGATAGACGCGGCCCATCCATTCGGCGTCGCGGCGGGCCAGGTAGTCGTTGACGGTGATGACGTGGACGCCCTTGCCCAGCAGGGCGTTCAGGTACACCGGGGCCACGGCCACCAGGGTCTTGCCCTCGCCGGTCCGCATCTCGGCGATGCCGCCGTCGTGCAGGATCATGCCGCCGGTCAGCTGAACGTCGTACTGACGCTGGCCCAGCACCCGCTTCGAGGCCTCCCGCGCCACCGCGAAGGCGTCGTTGAGGATCTTGTCGAGGTTTTCGCCCGCCGCGATGCGATCGCGGAAGGCGTCCGTCATCATCCGCAGCTCCCCGTCCGACAGGGCGGCGTACTTCGCCTCCAGCGCATTGATCTTCTGGACCCGGCTCATGAAGTCGCGGACCTTGCGGTCGTTGGATGAGCCGAAAATCTTCTTGGCGATGCCGAGCATGGGTGTTCCGAAGGCGGTCGAGCGGCGGATGGCTCTGGTACGAGGTCCCGGAAGGGCGGCGGTCAGACGCCGCGGAGAGGCCTCGGCGACGCCGGCCCGCGCGCCCTGACGGGCGGTCGCACGGGGCCGCGCGAACATTCGAAAACCCCTCGACTTGGGCGCAGGCGGGACTTAAGCACCGGCCTTATCCCTGTCAACGCGAGGGCCTTTCGCCGCCCGCAGACGGAGCGCGCCCGCATGCGGTCTTCCCGCCTCCTGTTTTCCGCCCTGCTGGCCCTGTCGCTGACCGTGGCCGCCTGCGGCCGGGGCGGCGGCGACGACCGGCCGCCCGAGCCCGGCGACCGGGCCGTCGCGCGGGTCCAGAACGAGACGATCTGGGCCTCGGACGTGAAGCGCGAGGCCGTGGCCCAGGGCCTGGTCGGCGAGGGCGAGCCGCTCGACGTCACCTCGGACCTGTTCCGCCGTGTGCTCGACGAGGTGATCGACCAGAAGCTGCTGGCGAGCGAGGCCGAGCGTCGCGGCCTCGACAACTCGGCCCTGGCCCAGCGCCGGCTGGAGGCCACCCGCGAACGCATCCTCGGCGACATGCTGGTCGAGACCGTGGTCAACAACACCATCTCCGAGCGCAAGGTCGAGGAGCTGTACCAGGAGCAGCTGCGGCTGGCCCGGACCTCGGAGGAGATCCGCACGCGGCTGATCCTGTCGCGCACCCGGGCGGAGGCCGACGCGGTCATCGGCATCCTCGCCCAGGGCGCCGCCTTCGAGGCCGTCGCCATGGAGCGCTCGATCGACGAGGCGACCCGCTTCTCCGGCGGCGACCTCGGCTACTCCACCCTGGATGTGATGCCCCAGGCCTACGCCAACGCCCTGCGCGGCCAGCCGGCCGGCTCGACCGTCGGACCCTTCCAGACGGAGGGCGGCTGGGCCGTGCTGCGGGTCGAGGACCGCCGCCGCGAGACGCCGCCGACGCTCGAGCAGGCGCGGCCGCAGATCGTGCGCTACCTGACCTACGAGGGCGTCCGGCAGCTGCTGGAGGAGCTGCGCGGCCGCGCCGACGTCGACGTGCTGCTCAACGGCGAAGCCGCGCGCTCGCAGGAGCCCGCCTCGGCGCCCCCGGCCGCCCCGGCGAAGGCGGACGCCTCGTGAGCCGTCCGCCCGTCTCCGGCCGCGGCCTGACCGGCCAGAAGATCGAACAGGCCCTCGAGAAGGCCTTCGATCCGTTCGCTTCGGCGCTGAAGCGCGCGGCCCCCCCGCGCCCCGCGCCGGGCAAGCCCGGCCTGCAGATCTCGCCCCTCGCCGTGCCCTTCCCCGCGATCCCGCCGATCGGAGGGGTCGAGATCGCCACCGCCCGGGCCGGCTTCTACAAGCACGAGCGCGAGGACCTGGTGGTCTTCCGCTTCGCCCCCGGCACCACCTGCGCAGGGGTCTTCACCCGCCACAAGGTGGGTTCGGCGCCCGTCGACTGGTGCCGGCGTCGGCTCGAGGCCGAGGCCGGCGGCATGGACGTCCGGGCGCTGGTCGTGAACGCCGGCTGCGCCAACGCCTTCACCGGCAAGGCCGGCGCCGACGCCGCCCGCCGCACCGCCTCCGAGGTCGCCAAGCGCTTCGGCTGCCGCCAGCGCGACGTCATGCTGGCCTCCACCGGCGTGATCGGCGTGGTGCTGGACGACCGGAAGATCGCCGCCCGGCTGCCGGAGATCGAGACCGGCCTCGGCGCCGACAACTGGGCCGCCGCGGGCCGCGCCATCATGACCACCGACACCTTCCCCAAGGGCTCGTACGCCGAGTGCGAGATCGAGGGGGTCCGGGTGAAGGTCGCCGGGATCGCCAAGGGCTCGGGCATGATCGCGCCCGACATGGCGACCATGCTGGCCTTCATCGTCACCGACGCGGACATCCACCCGAACGTCCTGCGCGCCATGCTCGGCCTGCACGTGCGCACCACCTTCAACTCGGTCACCGTCGACGGCGACACCTCGACTAACGACACCTGCCTGCTGTTCGCCACCGGCGCCTCCGGCGCGCCCCGCATCGGCCGGGTCGGGGACCGGCGGCTGAAGGACTTCTCCCGCGCCCTCGACCAGGTGATGCTCGACCTCGCCCACCAGCTGGTTCGCGACGGCGAGGGCGCCACCAAATTCGTCAAGGTGACCGTCGACGGCGCCGCCAGCCCGGCCTCGGCGCGCAAGCTGGCCAAGTCGATCGCCGACAGTCCGCTGGTGAAGACGGCGCTGGCCGGCGAGGACGCCAACTGGGGCCGGGTGGTGATGGCCGTCGGCAAGACCGAGGAGCCGGTCGACCGGGACCATCTGATGATCCGCTTCGGCCCGCACGTGGCGGCGATCGACGGCGCGCCCTCGCCGACCTACGACGAGGCGAAGATGAGCGCCTACATGAAGAGCCCGGAAATCGACATCACCGTCGACGTCGGCTCCGGCCGCGCCTCGGCCACCGTCTGGACCTGCGACCTGACGAAACGCTACGTCGAGATCAACGGCGACTACCGCTCGTGAGCGAGCCGCTGAAGACCGTCCTCGTCGTCGCCGTCGCCCTGGTGGACCCGGACGGGCGGGTGCTGATCGCCCAGCGGCCCGAGGGCAAGCAGCTGGCCGGCCTGTGGGAGTTTCCCGGCGGCAAGGTCGAGCCGGGCGAGCGGCCGGAGGCGGCGCTGATCCGGGAACTGAAGGAAGAACTGGGCATCGACGTCAACGAGGCCTGCCTCGCGCCCTTCGTGTTCACCAGTCACGCTTACGAAACGTTTCACCTCTTGATGCCACTGTACCTGTGCCGACGGTGGTCGGGGACGGTGCAGGCGCGGGAGCATGCCGCGCTGAAGTGGGTGCGGCCGGGCCGGCTGTCCGACTATCCCATGCCGCCGGCGGATGAACCCCTGGTCGCCTGGTTGCGCGACCTGCTCTAGCCGCCGGAGGAGGCGCCGATGAGACGTTTCCTTTCCCGCTTCCGCCGCGACGAGGATGGAGCCACGGCCATCGAATACGGCCTGATCATCGCCCTCATCTTTCTCGCCATCGTCAGCGCCCTGACAGCCTTCGGGAACGCCACCAGCGGCATGTTCAACAGCGCGATGAACGCCCTGCGCGCCGCGATGGGCGGCTAGTCCGCTTCGTCCCCGGTCCGCTCGGTCACCCCCAGGGCGTCCGCCAGCCGCATTTTCGCCGAGCCGCGGGGCAGGGGCTTCTGCTGGCTCTCGTGCGGAGCCCACCCCGCAAGGTGGATGATCTCGAAGGTGGCCGGGATGCGGCCGTCCGGATCGGCGAAACGGTCGGCGTACAGCTCCGCCGCCCGGGCCACGACGGCCCGGCTCAACGGACGCACCGGCCCGGCCAGGACATTGGTCTCGCCCATGGCCCGGAGGTCGCGGACGAGGGCGAGCAGGTCCGGATAGCGCACCGTCAGCCGGTCGACGTCGGCCACCGGCAGGGCGAACCCCGCCCGCTGCAACAGGGCCGCCCCGTCGAAGCCGTCGGCGAAGGGCGACACCCGCGCCTGGGCGCCGCCCCGGACCTCCAGCTCCGCCTCGGTCAGCACCCCCCGCAGCTCCTTCAGGGCGCCGGCCCCGAGCAGGGATCCGATGAACAGCCCGTCCGGTTTCAGCGCGCGGCGGATCTGCGCCAGGGCCCCCGGCAGGTCGTTGGCCCAGTGCAGGCTCATCAGCGAGACGATCAGATCCCGCGACTGCGCCTCCAGCGCCAGCGGCGCCTCCCCCGGACCGGCCCGCTCGGCCAGCGATCCGACGACCTGGACCTGTCCGACCCGGGCCGCGGCGGAGCTGCCGGCGAGAACCCGCTCGAACACCCCGGGCCGGGCCGAGAGATCGACGGCTTCAGGCCATTCCCGGACCAGCGCGTCCAAGCTGTCCACGGCGTTCTCCGCCGCCCGAACATGCAGGAAGTCGGCGCCGGCGAAAGCCCGGCGGCTGCGTTCCAGCCTTGCCGTCCGGCGGCGGGTGTCGAAAATGCGCGGCGGAGCGGAGGACGAACTCATGCAGCCACAGGATGGGACCTGGCGGGCGGCTTGGGAAGCGGCGGCGGGCGCGGGACGTCTGCTGGGCCGCAATCTCGCCGATCTTCTGCTGCCGCCGCTGGCCCACGACGCCCCGGAGGCCACGGGGGGCGCCGGGCTGTCGGCGCGGGCGTGGAGCCGGGTGAGCTTTATCGAGGATCCGGTCTGCGACGGCTGCGGCGCGGCCTTCGAGATGGACGGCGGCGATTTCGCCTCCGAGCGCTGCGCCGCCTGTCTCGCCCGGCCCTACGCCTTCGCCCGGGCGCGCGCCGCCTGCGTCTATGACGAGGCGTCCCGGGGGCTGATCCTGCGGTTCAAGCATGGGGATCATCAGCCCTACGCGCCGCTCTTCGCCCGCTGGATCAGCCGGGCGGCCGCCCCGCTCCTGGCCGAGACCGACGCGATCGTCCCGGTTCCGCTCCACCCCTTGCGGCTGCTGTCCCGGCGCTTCAACCAGTCGGCCGAGATCGCCCGCCCGCTGGCCCGGCTGGCCCGCCGCGACTACCTGCCCGACGCCCTGGTGCGCCTGAGCCACACCGCCAGCCAGGGCGGCAAGTCGGCGCGCGGCCGCCGGCTGAACGTGAGGAAGGCCTTCGCCGTGACCGAAGCCGGGGCCCGGCGGGTGCGCGGGCGCCGCATCCTTCTCGTCGACGACGTGTTGACCACCGGCGCCACCGCCGAGGGCTGCGCCCGCGCGCTCCTCGACGCCGGCGCCCGCTGCGTCGACCTGGCCGTCATCGCCCGGGTGCGGACGACGCGGGAACTGCCTACATAGCGGCTACAGCAATCAGGAGATCTCCCTTGGCCGACGTCGTCATCTACACCAAGCCCGGCTGCCCCTACTGCACCGCCGCCAAGGCGCTGCTCGAACGCAAGGGCGTGGACTTCACCGAGATCGTCGCCTCCAACGATCCGGAGAAGAAGCAGGAGATGATCCAGCGCTCGAACGGCCGGATGACCTTCCCGCAGATCTTCATCGACGACCGTCACATCGGCGGCTGCGACGACCTGCAGGCGCTCGACCGCAAGGGCGGACTGGATCCGCTGCTCGCCGCCTGATGAGCGAGGTTCCGGTCGCCCTCGTGCAGACCCGCACGCCGGCCTCGCCGGCGGCGGCCCTGGACCACGTCGCCCCCCTCGTCCGCGAGGCGGCGGCGGGCGGGGCGAAACTGGTCCTGACCCCGGAGGCGACCAACTTCGTGATCCGCGACCGCGCGGCCCGCGAAGCCGTCCTGACGCCGGTCGAGGACGACGAGGTGATCCGCGGCCTGCGGGCGTTGGCCGCGGAGCTCGGCGTCTGGCTGCTCATCGGATCGGCCATCGTCCGCTCCGGCGTCGACGGCGACGACCGGGCCGCCAACCGCTCGATCCTGATCGACGACCGGGGCGGGATCGCTGCGACATACGACAAGCTGCACGTCTACGACGTCGACCTCCCGACGGGCGAAAGCTGGCGCGAGAGCGCCGCGATCCGGCCGGGCGAGGCGGCGGCGCTGGCCGAAACCCCGTGGGGCGGGCTGGGGCTGACCGTCTGCTATGACCTGCGCTTCCCCCGGCTCTTCCGCGCCCTGGCGAAAGCCGGCGCATCGATGATCGCCGTCCCCTCCGCCTTCACCGTCCCGACCGGGGAGGCGCACTGGGAGACCCTGCTGCGCGCCCGGGCCATCGAGACCGGCTGCTGGATCCTCGCCCCCGCCCAGGGCGGGGCGCACGAGGACGGCCGGCGGACCTGGGGCCGGTCGACGGTGGTCGGGCCGTGGGGCGAGGTGGTGGCCAAGCTTGACCACGACGCGCCCGGCGTGCTGTTCGCCACGCTCGACCTCGACGCCGTGGCCCGCGCCCGCCAGGCCGTGCCGCAGCTGGCCCACGACCGCGACTTCGCCCCGCCCCGATGATCCGCTACGCCCTCCATTGCGACCAGGAACACGCCTTCGAGGCCTGGTTCGGCTCCTCGTCCGACTATGACGAGCAGGCCGCGCGCGGGCTCGTCCAGTGCCCGATCTGCGGCTCGTCGGGGGTGAGCAAGCAGATCATGGCGCCGGCGGTGACCGGCACGAAGACGTCTGCGGCGCCCGAACTGGCGGCGAAGATGCAGACCATGATGATGCAGGCGGCGCGCGAGGTGCGCAGCCACGTCGAGCAGAATTTCGAATACGTCGGCGACGCCTTCGCGCGCGAGGCCCGCGACATCCACGAGGGCCGTTCCGAGCGACGCGAGATCTACGGCGAGGCGACGCCGGCCGAGGTGAAGAAGCTGCGCGACGACGGGGTGCCCTGCGCGCCTCTCCCGCCCGTTCCGCCGGCCCCGGACAAGCTGAACTGAGCTGTGGGCGAGGGGGAGCGCTACCAGGAATTCGATCCGCCGCCGGGCCTGCGGCCCTTCGTGCGGAGGATCTGGACCTACGCCGCGCCGGCGCCTGCGCCGACGGTGCAGCGGATCGCCCCCGACGGCTGTCCCGAACTCGTCGTCGATATCGGCGCGCCCTACGAGGAACAGGGCGAGGACGGCCGCTTCCGCCTGCAGCCGCGGGCCCTGTTCGCCGGGCAGATGACCCGCCCCCTCGGACTCCGCGCGACGGGCCCGGTGGAGCTGGTCGCCGTCCGGTTCGAGCCCGACGGGGCGCGAAACTGGTTGGGTCGGCCGCTGGTCGAGGCGACCGATCGTCGTCTGGACATGGTCCCGCGTCTGGCCGGCCTCAGCCTGCCGGCCGGGGACCCCCTCGCCCAGGTCGAGATCATGGCGCGCCGGCTCGAGGCCGAACGAGCCGCGTCGGGTTGGAGCCTCGATCCCGAGGTCCGGGCCGAGATCGAGTCGGCGGGGCGGGACGAGCCGTCGCCAGCACGCAGCCCTCGAGAGCACCGCGCCCTGCAGCGCCGCTTCCGTGACCGGGTGGGCGTGCCGCCGCGCATGCTGCGCTCCGTGCTGCGCTTTCGTCGGGTGTTCGATCACGCCGCCGGGCCGGAGGCCGCCGGCTGGCTCGAGGCCGGCCTGGAGGCGGGCTACTTTGACCAGCCCCAGCTGGCCCGCGACTTCCGTCGCTTTCTCGGCTGCACCGCCACCGGATGGGCCCGCGAGCAGGTCGGGCTGGGGCGCCGGATCGCGTCGCAATCCTACAAGACCGGCCCGCTCTCGCCCCCCTAGGCTGTCCCCGTCTCACATGAGGGAATCGCCATGTCCGTCGCCGCCGCGCTCGCCGCCCTGTTGATCCAGGCCGCCCCCGCGGCCGGGCCCGATTTGTCCTGGATGGCGGGCTACTGGCTGGACTGCTCCGGCGGCCGCGAAGCCTCCGAGACCTGGAGCGATCCCCGAGCGGGCCTCAGCGTCGGCCATGCGGTGACGTCCTCGGCGGAGGGGACCTGGTTCGAGGTTTCCCACATCCGGCCGACGCCGGAAGGTCTCGCCTATGTCGCCCAGCCCGGCGGCGCGCCGCCGACCACCTTCGTGCTGATCGAGAGCGGCCCCGCCCGGGCGGTTTTCGCCAACCCGGAGAACGACTTTCCCACCCGGGTGATCTATGAACGCGAGGGGAATGTCCTTTCCGCCCGCATCGAGGGCGAGGTCGGCGGGCAGGCGCGGAGCATCACGTGGAGCTTTCAGGCGCAGCCGCTGAACACCCGCTGCCCCGCCTGAACTGGCGGCCGATGACGGCCGCCGATCTCGACGCCGTCGCCGCCCTGGCGCTGGTGGCCTTCCCGGACCACTTCGAAGGGCGGGCCTGCTTCGACAACCGGCTGCGGCTCCACCCGTCCGGCTGCTTCGTGCTCGCGGACGAAGCCGGCGCGGTGCGCGGCTATCTCGTCGCCTATCCGTGGCGGGCCGGCGAGGCGCCGGCGCTGAACACCTTGGTCGAGGCGCTGCCGGCGGACGCCGACCTGGTCTACCTGCACGATCTCGCCCTGCACCCGCGGGTGCGCGGACAGGGCTGGTCGCGCCCGGCCGTCGAACGGCTGGCCGCCGACGCCCGCGCCGCCGGCTGGCCGGCCCTGGCCCTGGTGGCGGTCAACGACGCGGCGCCGTTCTGGGCGCGGCACGGCTTCGCGGTCGAGGAGTCGCCGGCCCTGGCCCGCAAGCTGGCCGGCTACGGCCCCGGAGCCCGCTACATGGTGCGGCCGCTCTAGTCGCGGCTGCGGGTCCAGCCCTTTTCGGCCATGCAGGTGACGAAGGCGGTGGTGCCCTCGTCGTGACCCGCGCGGGCGCGGCAGTCGTCGCGGGCGCCGTCGAAGGGCTGGGCGCCCTGGCCGCTCCAGCCGTAGTCGCCGTCCGCGTCGATGACGGTGACGCAGGCGGCCGAGGCGAGGGCGGCGGCCGAGACGGCGGCGAGGATCATGAGGCGCTTCATGGGAACAGCTCCGTGAAAGGTGGAGCTTTCCGTTCGCATACGGTCCGCCGCCGGTCCCGTTACAAGACGGCAAGCTGGGTGAATTCGCCGTAAGCCGGCTCAGTCGCGCAGGCCGACCATCATGTAGTTGATGTCCGCGTCGGCGCTCTCGCTCCAGCGGTCGCCCAGCGGGTCGTAGGCCAGGCCATAGGGACCCATGACCGTCAGCGGCTCCGGCTCCAGCATGGCGCGGAGTTCGTCGGGCTTGAGGAACTGGCGCCAGTCGTGGGTGCCCGCGGGCACCCAGCGCAGCACGTACTCGGCCGCCACCTTGCCCAGGGCCAGCGACTTCAGGGTCCGGTTCAGGGTGGCGACCACCAGCATGCCGCCGGGCTTCACCAGCCGGGCGCAGGTGCGCACGAAGGCCGCCGGATCGGCGACATGCTCGATCACCTCGAGGGTGAGGACCACGTCGAACGGCCCGGCGCCCTCCGCCTCCAGCTGCTCGACCGTGGCCGCGCGATAGGCGATGTCGAGCCCCGTCTGCGCCGCATGGGCGCGCGCCGTGCCGATGTTCTCGCGCGAGGCGTCGATGGCCGTGACCCCGAACCCCATCCGGCGCATCGGCTCGGCCATCAGGCCGCCGCCGCAGCCGACGTCGAGCAGGGTGAGGCCGGCGAACGGCGTCCGCGCCCGCACGTCCCGGTCGAAGCGCTCGGCCGCCCGGTCGCGCACGAAGGCCAGGCGGGCGGGGTTGAACCGGTGCAGCGGCGCGAACGGCCCCCGGGCGTCCCACCATTCGGCGGCCTGCGCCGAGAAGCGCGCGACGTCCGCCGGGTCGATCGAGGGGCCCGCCGCCTCGCCGTTGAATTCGCCCGCGCTTTGGGGTTCCCGGCCGTCCGCCGGGTCGTTAGAAGCGACCATGGGCCGAGGGATGAACCCCTGCGGCCCTCCACGCAAGACGGAGCGGTTCGCCACGATGACGCGGCCAGACACCACGCGGCTGGTGATGAAGTTCGGCGGCACCTCGATGGGGGATCTCGAACGGATCCGTCGGGCGGCGCGCATCGTCGCCGCCGAGGTGCAGGCCGGGCGCAAGGTCGCCGTCGTCGTCTCCGCCATGGCCGGCAAGACCAACGAACTGGTGGCCTGGACCGACGGGGCGGGACGGCCGGCGCAGGGTGTGGAGCTGTCGGACGACGAATATGACGTGGTCGTCGCCTCCGGCGAACAGGTGACCTCGGGCCTGCTGGCCCTGACCCTGCGCAACCTCGGCCTCAACGCCCGCAGCTGGATGGGCTGGCAGATCCCGATCCTGACCGACGACGCCCATGGCCGGGCGCGCATCGAGGACGTGCCGGGCGAGGTCATCGGCGCCGCCATCGACGGCGGTGAGGTGGCGGTGGTGCCCGGCTTCCAGGGCGTCACCCGCGGCGGGCGCATCACCACCCTGGGGCGCGGCGGATCCGACACCTCGGCGGTGGCGGTGGCGGCGGCGCTGGGCTGCGAATGCGACATCTACACCGACGTGGACGGCGTCTACACCACCGATCCGAGGATCGAGCAGCGCGCCCGCCGCCTTGAAAAGGTCTCCTACGAGGAGATGCTGGAAATGGCCTCGCTGGGCGCCAAGGTGCTGCAGACGCGCTCCGTCGAGCTGGCCATGGCGAAGCGGGTGCCCGTGCGGGTGCTGTCCAGCTTCATCGAACCGGACGCCGACGGCGTCCTGCCGGAGAAGTCCGGCACCCTGATCTGCGACGAGGAGGAGATCGTGGAAAAGCGCATCGTGTCCGGCGTGACCATGAGCCGCGACGAGGCCCGCATCACCCTGCTCGGCCTGGCCGACCGCACCGACGCTCCCGCCGACGTGTTCACGCGGCTGGCGGAGGCCAACGTCAACGTTGACATGATCGTGCAGTCGCAGTCCCGCACCGAGGGGGCGGTCAACCTGACCTTCACCACCGGCCGGCGCGACGCCGCCCGCGCCGCGGAGCTGATGCGGGCGGCCCAGGCCGAGATCGGCTTCGGCGAGATCCGCGTCGACGAGGACGTGGCCAAGGTCTCGGTCATCGGCGTCGGCATGCGCAGCCACGCCGGGGTGGCCCAGACCATGTTCCGGGCGCTCGCCGACAAGGGCATCAAGTTCCAGGCGATCTCCACCTCGGAGATCAAGATCAGCGTGCTGATCGACGCCGCCTACGCCGAACTGGCCGTGCGCGCCCTGCATGCCGCCTACGGACTGGAAACGGTCTAGCGTACAAGCTTTGCCGCGCCCATCTGGAGCGCGCAGTCGAGGAGAGGCCATGCCGGCGGGCGGATTGACGACGAGAGGTCCGAGAAACCTCCTTCGCCAGATCCGTGAGGCTATGGCGGGGGCGGCGCCGGCCCAGGAGCGGCTGGACACGGTCGTCCGCATCGTCGCCCAGTCGATGGTGGCCGAGGTCTGCTCCATCTACCTGCGGCGGGCGTCGGGCGAACTGGAGCTGTTCGCCACCCAGGGCCTGAAGCCGGAGGCCGTGCACAAGACGCGCCTGCGGCCGGGCGAGGGCCTGGTCGGCGAGGTGGCCCGCACGGCCGAGCCGATCAGCCTGTCCGACGCCCCGTCGCACCCCAGCTTCGCCTACCGGCCGGAGACGGGCGAGGACCCGTACCACGCCTTCCTCGGCGCCCCGCTGCTGCGCGGCGGCCGGGCGATCGGGGTGCTGGTCGTCCAGAACCGTTCGGAGCGGCGCTACGACGAGGACGAGGTCGAGGACATCCAGACCATCGCCATGGTGCTGGCCGAGACCGTGGCGTCGGGCGAGCTGGTCGGGCTCGAGGAGCTGCGCGACATCGAGGTCGCGCCGCACCGGCCGGAGCGTCTCAAGGGGCAGCGGTTCGCCGAGGGCCTCGCCTTCGGGCACGTCGTCCTGCACGAGGCGCCGGTCCCGCCGGAGAATCTCCTGGCCGAGGATCCCCAGGCCGAGGAGGTCCGGCTCAGGGAGGCGCTGGTCGCGCTCAAGGCCAACATCGACCAGATGCTCGAGGGCGGGCAGGGCGGCCTGGCCGGTCCCTCCTTCGAGGTGCTCGAAACCTACCGGATGTTCGCGGACGACCGCGGCTGGAACCGCTCCCTGGTGGAGGCGGTGCGCACCGGCCTGACCGCCGAGGCGGCGGTCGACCGGGTCCGCAACGAGCACCGCGCCCGCTTCGCCAAGGCCCGGGATCCCTACATCAAGGAGCGGCTGCACGACTTCGAGGACCTGGCCAACCGGCTCCTGCGGGTGCTGGCCGGCGACCGGCCCGGCGAGCGGGCGCTGCCTGACGACGCCATCCTGGTGGCGCGCAACCTCGGTCCGGCCGACCTGCTCGAATACCCGCGCGACAAGCTCCGCGGCCTGCTGCTGGAGGAAGGCTCCGCCGCCAGCCACGCCGCCATCGTCGCCCGGGCGCTGCAGATCCCCTGCGTCGGCCGCCTGATGGGCCTGCGCGACCGGCTGTCCGAGGGCGACCTGGTCATCGCCGACGGCGAGACCGGCGAGGCGTATCTGCGCCCGCGTCCGGACATGCTGGCGGCCGCGCAGTCGCGCATCCAGGTGCGCAGCCAGCGGCAGGCCGAGTTCGCTGCCCTGCGCGACACCCCGGCGGTCACCCTCGACGGCCAGCGCATCACCCTGCTGACCAACGCCGGCCTCGCCGTCGATCTCGAGAACCTCGACGCCGTCGGGGCCGAGGGCATCGGCCTGTTCCGCACCGAGTTCCAGTTCATGGTCTCGGACGAGCTGCCCCGCCTCGACAGCCAGACCGCGCTCTACCGGCGGGTGCTGGACACCGCCGGCGCGCGGCCGGTGACCTTCCGCACCCTCGACATCGGCGGCGACAAGGTCCTGCCCTACCTGGAGACGGAACGGGAGGAGAATCCCGCGCTCGGCCGGCGCGCCATCCGCCTCGGCCTCGACCGGCCCGGCCTGCTGCGCCTGCAGCTGCGCGCCCTGCTGACCGCCGCCGCCGGCCGCGAGCTGCGGGTGATGTTCCCGATGATCGCCACCGTCGACGAATTCCGCCACGCGCGCGAGCTGGTCGACATCGAATGCGCCTGGGCGCGCCGCCGCGGCCGCGCCCTGCCGGACCTGTTGCGCGTGGGGGCGATGATCGAGTGCCCGTCGCTGCTGTGGCACCTCGACGCCCTGCTGCCGCTGACCGATTTCGTCTCCGTCGGCACCAACGACCTGTTCCAGTACATGTTCGCCGCCGACCGGACCAATCCGCTGGTCGCCGACCGCTACGATCCGCTGTCGCCGCCGGCGCTGCGCGCCCTGGCCGAGATCCAGCGGCGCTGCGCCGACACCGGCACGCCGGTGTCGGTCTGCGGGGAGCTGGCGGGCCGGCCGCTGGAGGCCTTCGCCCTGCTCACCCTCGGCTTCACCCGCCTGTCCGCGCCGGCGGGCGGGGTCGGTCCGGTGAAGCGGATGATCCTCTCCGCCGACCTCGCCGCCGCCCGCCGCGGCATGGCCAACCTGCTCGGCTCCTCGGCCGGCTCGATCCGCGGCGAGCTCGAAAGTCTGGCCCGGAAATTGAACGTCGCGATCTGAACCGCATCTCCCCGGGCGTCGGGGGGATGTTTAATAAATCGTTGATCGGTCGACGGGAATGAGTTATCCACAAGGCGAACCCGGACCAGCCGCGGGGGCGGCGCCGGACTGTCATCCCGATATGGTACAGGGCCCGGGTTCGAGTACGGCGGGCGGGCGTTCCGCGCCGTCGAGCGTTGGGTGGGCTTTCATGGCGCTGGAAACGGGCAGGAGCCCGGACGGGCACGAGGCGCAGACGGACTGGCGGGACGTCATGCCGCCCATCACCGACGCCCCGACCCTGGGCGACGGTCTCCGGGACGCCCGGGAACGCTCCGGACGCACCCTCGCCGAACTGTCCAGCGTCACCCGGGTGCCGGCCCGCTATCTCACGGCGCTCGAGCAGAACGACTATTCGGTCCTGCCCAACCGCGTCTTCTCGATCGGCTACGTCCGCGCCTACGCCGCCGCGCTCGGCCTCGACGAACAGCTGGCGGTCGAGCGGTTCAAGGGCGAGACCCCCGATCCCTCCGTGCCGCTGCAGCCGCCGGTCGGCGTGGCCTTCGAGGAAGTCCGCCGCTATTCGCCGCGCGTCATCGCCGCCGGCCTGGCCCTGGTCATCGCCGTCGTCGGCTGGAACGTGTTCCAGCGCGTCAGCCTGATGCGGGCGCCGCAGCCGTCCGACATCGCCGAGGTGCCGGAGAGCTGGCGCGTGGGCGAGGTGCCCGGCCAGGGCGAGCTGATGCGGCTGAGCGCCCCGCACCCGGCGCCGCCGGACCAGACCGTCCCGGCCCTCTACGTCACGCCCGGGCTGGAGGCCCAGCTGACCGGGATCGATCCCGCCTCGCCCGAGGCCCTGGCCGCGGCGGCGGACGCCGCGCCGCCGGTGCAGAAGGCGTTCAATCCGCGCGGCGCCATCTACGGCGCCTCGGCCAGCGCCTCCCAGGTGGTCATCCAGGCCCGCAAGGCCGCCAGTCTCGTGGTGCGCATGGCCGACGGCCGCGTCCTGTTCGCCCGGCAGCTGGCGGCCGGCGACGCCTGGCGGGCCCCGGTCGGGGTTTCCGCCACGGTCGACGTGTCCGACCCCTCGGCCTTCGACGTCTATCTGAACGGCGAGCATGGCGGGCCGCTGGAGGCCAGTCTGACGCCCCTGGCCCAGCTGAACACCCGCGCCCACCACCTGGCTCGCCAGGCCGCCGCCGAGGTGGCCGCCCGGGCCGAGGCGGCGCGCGCCGCGGCGACGCGGGCGAGCGAACAGGTCCGCGACCAGGCGCAACTGCAGGCCGCTCCGGTTCCGTCTTTGGGGGGCGCCACCGCCGGCGGCTGAGTCTGCGACCGCCGGGTCGTGGCCATGCCGCAATCGTGCGCCTATGTTCGCCCCCGCATGAGCCTCGATCACACCCACGTCCGTCCCTGGCGCCACATCGGGCGCCGCACGTCCCGCCAGATCATGGTCGGAAGCGTCCCCGTGGGCGGCGACGCGCCGATCACCGTGCAGTCGATGACCAACACGCCGACGGCCGACGCTGCGGCGACCCTCGAGCAGATCCGCCGGCTCGAGGAGGCGGGGGCCGACATCGTCCGCGTCTCCTGCCCCGACGAGGACTCCACCGCCGCCTTCCGGACCATCGCCCGCGAGGCCCGCGTCCCGCTGGTGGCCGACATCCACTTCCACTACCGCCGCGGCGTCGAGGCGGCGCAGGCGGGGGCCGCCTGCCTGCGCATCAACCCCGGCAACATCGGCTCGCCCGACCGGGTCCGCGAGGTCGTGCAGGCGGCCAAGGACCATGGCTGCTCGATGCGCATCGGCGTCAACGCCGGGTCCCTGGAGCGCGAGCTGCTGGAGAAGTACGGCGAGCCCTGCCCCGAGGCCATGGTCGAGAGCGCGCTCAACCACGCCCGCATCCTGCAGGACCACGACTTCCACGAGTTCAAGATCTCGGTGAAGGCCTCCGACCCCTTCCTCACCGTCGCCGCCTACCAGCAGCTGGCCGAGGTCATCGACTGCCCGCTGCACCTGGGGGTGACCGAGGCGGGACCGCTGCGCACCGGCACCATCAAGTCGTCGATCGGGCTGGGCATGCTGCTCTGGAGCGGCATCGGCGACACCATCCGCGTCAGCCTCGCCGCCGATCCGGTCGAGGAGATCAAGGTCGGCTTCGACATCCTCAAGTCGCTGGGCCTGCGCCACCGCGGCGTCAACATCATCGCCTGCCCGTCCTGCGCCCGGCAGGGCTTCGACGTCATCGGGACGGTCGGCATTCTCGAGGAGCGGCTGGCCCACGTGACCACCCCGATGTCGCTGTCGATCATCGGCTGCGTGGTCAACGGCCCCGGCGAGGCCCTCTACACCGACGTCGGCTTCACCGGCGGCGGGGCGGGTTCCGGCATGATGTACCTGAACGGCAAGATCGCCGGCAAACAGGCCAACGCCGGCATGATCGACGAGATCGTCGCCCGGGTGGAGGAGAAGGCGGCCGAGCTGGAAGCGGCCCGCGCGGCGTCGCTGGCCCCGGCGGCTGCGGAATAGGCTCCCGGAGAAGACATGAAGCTCTACATCACCATCCCGTCGCCCTACGCCCGGAAATGCCGGATCGTCGCCCGCGAGAAGGGGCTGGCGGCGCGGGTGGAGGAGGTCGTGGTCGATCTCTACGGCACGGCGCCCGAGCTGGCCGCCTGCAATCCGCTGGACCAGGTGCCGGCCCTGATCGCCGCCGACGGCCTGCCGATCACCGACAGTCCGCTGATCTGCGAGTACCTCGACGAGCAGGGGACAGGGCCGCGCCTGCTGCCGGCGTCCGGGCCGGAGCGGCTGGCGGTGCGGCGTCTCGAGACCCTGGCCGACGGGGCCATGGAGATGGGCGTCAAATGGGTGCTCGAGAAGCGCCGCCCCGAGCACGAGCGGTCGCCGGCGTGGATCGAACGCTGGCGCGACCGGCTGGGCCGCTCGTTCGACGCGCTGGAGGCGGCCGACCTGTCGGCCGACCGGCTCGATCTGGGCGTGATCGCCACGGGCTGCGTCCTGACCTGGACCGACTTCCGCCACCCGGAATACGACTGGCGGACCGGTCGGCCCCGGCTGACCGCCCTGCAGGCGGCGCTCGAGGCGCGGCCCAGCTTCGCGGCCACCCGCCCGGACGCCTGAGCCTCAGATCACCCCGGCCAGTTGCAGCGCCTGGAAGAGGGCGAGGCCGACCAGCAGGACGCCCACCGCCAGGGCCAGAACGCGCCGGGGCACGCGCTTGACGATCCAGCCGGCGAACGGCGCCGCGACCAGGCCGCCGGCCACCAGTCCCGCGATCGCCGCGGCGTGATTCTGCAGCGCCCCGGCCTCGCGCCAGTGGCCGGTCGCCAGCGCCCAGACGAAGGCGGAGCTGATGGCCACGGTGACGAAGAACTCCGCGGTGTTGGCGGTGCCGATGGCCCGCCGGGGCTCCTGACCTGCGCCGACCAGGGTGGACGAGACGCTCGGCCCCCAGCCGCCGCCGCCGACGGCGTCGAGGAAGCCGCCGACCAGACCCAGCGGGGCGACCCATCGCCGCCGCAGGCGGCGCAGCGGCAGCTCCCGCCGGCTCCGCCACAGGATGTAGACCCCCATCAGCGCCAGATAGGCGATCACCCAGGGCTTGATCGTCTCGCCGGGGACGCCGGTGAGCACGAAGGCGCCGAGGCCGCCGCCGACCACGCCCGCCGCCGCCAGCGGCAGGCACAGCCGCCAGTCGACGTTGCGGTGCGCGACATGGCTGCCCGCCGACGCGGCGGTGGTGAAGACCTCGGCTCCGTGGACGCTCGCCGAGGCCATGGCCGGCGGCACCCCGAAGGCCAGCAGCACCGAGGAGGAGATCACGCCGTAGGCCATGCCCAGGGCGCCGTCGACGGCCTGCGCCACCACCCCGACCAGCAGGAAGAGCAGAAAGGTGTCCATGGCGCCCAGCCGCGTGCGCGGTCCGGCGCCGCCCGCCATCGATGACGCGGCGAGGGGCGGACCGCAAGAGCCTCCCGCCCGCCGCCGCATCGACAGGAATGCGCCCGACGGGGTAAGGACGCCCTCCCGTCAGAGAGGCTCACGCGTTGCGACTTCCCCAGGCCCGGCTCGATCAGGTGCTCGACCGCTTCCACGAGGTGGAGGCGCGCATGGGCGCGGCGACCGACGGCGCCGAGATCGTGCGCCTGTCGAAGGAGCACGCCGAGCTGAAGCCCGTGGCCGACGCGGTGCAGGGCCTCGCCCGCGCCCGCGCCGAGATGGCCGATCTCGAGGCGATGGCCGACGATCCGGAAATGGCCGAGATGGCCGCCGACGAGCTGCAGGCGCTGAAGGACCGGCTGCCGGAGCTGGAGCGTCAGGTCGCCCTGCTGCTGGCCCCGCGCGACGCTGACGAGAACGCCTCGGCCGTGCTCGAGGTGCGCGCCGGCACCGGCGGCGACGAGGCGGCCCTGTTCGCCGGCGACCTGTTCCGCATGTACTCGCGCTACGCCCAGTCGCGCGGCTGGCGGGTCGAGATCGACAGCGTCTCCGAGGGCGAGGCCGGCGGCTACAAGGAGATCGTCGCCACCATCACCGGCGAGGGCGTCTTCGGCCGCCTGAAGTTCGAAAGCGGCGTGCACCGGGTGCAGCGCGTGCCGGTCACCGAGGCCGGCGGCCGCATCCACACCTCGGCCGCCACCGTGGCGGTCCTGCCCGAGGTGGAGGATGTCGAGATCGAAATCCGCGACCAGGACATCCGCATCGACACCTACCGGAGCTCCGGCGCCGGCGGCCAGCACGTCAACAAGACGGATTCCGCGGTCCGCATCACCCACCTGCCGACCGGGATCGTGGTGACCTCGTCGGAGAAGTCGCAGCACGTGAACCGCGACAAGGCGATGAAGAACCTGCGCGTCCGGCTCTACGACATGCAGCGGCAGGAGAAGGACAAGGCCCGCTCCGACGCCCGCAAGTCGCAGGTCGGCTCCGGCGACCGCTCCGAGCGCATCCGCACCTACAACTTCCCGCAAGGGCGGGTCACCGATCACCGCATCGGCCTGACCCTGCACAGCCTGCCGCAGATCCTCGAGGGCGACCTCGACCCGGTGCTGGACGCCCTGATCGCCGAGGACCAGGCCGCGCGCCTCGCCGACCTCGAGGCGGAATTCGCCTGACGGTCAGCCCGGCGGCCGGATCCGGCGCTTCAGCAGCCGGTCGGAGAGCGCCTCGGCGTGTTTCAGGGTGAAGGCCAGGGCCGCCGGATTGCCGCGCCGCGGCCCGATGCTGTCGGCCATCACCGCGCCCCGCTCCCCGATCGGCCTGGGCGCGCCGGTGGTGGTGTCGAGCGCCGTCTGGTGTTCGGTCTCGGCGTTAAGCTCGGCGCCCATCAGGATGATCTGCACGCTCAGCCAGGTCCACAGCAGGAAGCCCATCATCGCCGCCAGGGGGCCGTAGGAGGCGGTGCGGATGAAGGTCTGCAGGTACCAGCTGAAGCCCAGCGATAGGGCCAGGCTGAGCAGGGCGGCGAAGATCGCGCCGGGGGTCAGCCAGCGCCAGCGCGCCCGCGCCCGGCAGGGCCCGAAGGCGTAAACCACGGTCAGGGCCGCCACATAGACCAGCAGCAGCACCGGCCAGCGGAACGGCGCCAGATAGGCCCACTCCTCGGCGAGGCCGAACACGCCGAGCACCACCGGCACCCCGACCACCAGGGCCGCGGCCAGCAGCACGGCGCCGAGTCCGGACACCGTGAAGGCCATGCAGACCAGGTTGTAGCGCACGATGTTGCGCCGCTCGACCTCGTGATAGGCGACGTTGAGCCCGTAGAAGAGCACCTTGATCGCCCCGTTCGCGGTCCACAGCGACAGGGCCAGGGTCCAGACGAGGGTGAAGGTCAGCTCGCTGGCGGAGTTCTCCGCCAGCCGCTGCATCTCGCCGCCGATGAATTCGGCCACCGGCCCGGGCAGCACGGAGTACAGGAATTGCAGCCGGCTCCATGCGTCGTACGGATCGGCGAACAGGCCGTAGATGGTGACGAAGGCCGCGAGGGTCGGGAACAGCGACAGGACCACGAAGAAGGTCACGCCGCCGGCGACGAAGCCGACCCGGTCGCCGAAGTAGGAGCCCGCCACCCGCCAGGCGATGTCGACCCAGCCGCGGTGCGGAATGCGCTCCGGCCGGTCCGCCAGACGGCCGCGGCCCGGCTCCTTCGCCTCGAAGTCCTCGGGCACAGGCGCGGCGGGCCGGGTCGGCTCCGGCCGCGCCGGCCGCAGCTCCAGCCCGTACTTGTGGCCGCGGGTGTACAGCAGGTGCGCCGCTCCGGCGCCGGCCGCCAGACCCCCGGCCACCGCGCCGACCACGCCCCACAGGCCCGGGCCGGCCCTTCGTCCCGACTGTCGCTTCATCGCCGCGACAACGGCTGCGCTCGCGGCCCGTTCCGTCCTGCCGCCCGGCTTGAAATCCGCGCCCGCGCGCGCCAAGCGTCGGGGATGACCGACGCCGCTCCCGCCCCGACCCTGCTGTCCGCCTGGAAGGCCGCCCAGTCGCGGCTCAAGGCCGGCCGCATCGACAGCCCCTCGATCGACGCCCGCCTGCTGCTGGAGGTCGCCGCCGGCTGCACCCGCACCGACATCCTCACCGACCCCTACCGCGCGGTGACCCCGGAGCAGCAGGCCACCCTCGACGGCTATGTGGAGCGCCGCCTGCGCCGCGAGCCGGTGTCGCGCATCCTCGGCCGCAAGGGCTTCTGGAAGATCATGCTGAACGTCACCCCGGACGTGCTCAGCCCCCGCCCCGACACGGAGGCCATCCTCGACGTCGTCATGCTGGCCTTCGCCCCGCACGAGGCCTTCACCATGATCGATCTCGGCACCGGCTCCGGGGCCATCCTGCTGGCCACCCTGGCCGAGCGGGCCGGCGCCCGCGGCGTGGGCACGGACGTGTCGAGCGAGGCGCTGGCGGTGGCGCGGGAGAACGCCGCCAACCTCGATCTCGACGGCCGGTGCGACTTCATCCGCACCGAGTGGGCGACCGGCTTCGGCGACCACAGCTTCGACCTGGTGGTGTCCAATCCGCCCTACATCCCCACCGCCGACATCGCCGGTCTCGACCCGGAGGTGCGCGACCACGACCCGCACCTCGCCCTCGACGGCGGTCCCGACGGCCTGCAGGCCTACCGGGAGCTGGCCCCGGAGATCCGCCGCATCCTGCGGCCCGGCGGCGTCTTCGCGGTCGAGATCGGCTGGGACCAGGGTCCGCAGGTGAAGGCGCTGTTCGAACAGGCCGGGTTCGCCGACGTGATCGTGGTCAAGGACCTCTCGGACCGGGACCGGGTGGTCACCAACGGCCCCGACCCGCGGACGAACCCCATACCCAAGATGTAGCAGACGCCCCCGCGCCGGGCTCGGCCGCCGCGCGGCCGTCGTCGCGGCGAGGGCGGCGACCGCGCGAAAGCCTCTTGGAAACGCCGCAATCCCGCGCTAAGTCTGCATGGTCTCCCACCCAAACCGCACGCCCGAACCGCTGAAGGTTCTGCCGCGCGCGCGTCCAGGGCAGTGACGGTCGGGCCGGTCGCCCGGCGGACCACAGGGCGACGACCCGAATTCCGATCACATCGTCAGCGGGGATGGGCCCCGACCGAAGCGGAAGACGAAGACGGACGGTCCCGGGCGCCCCGCGCTCCGGTCCGCCCTTACCCACCGAGGCACGGTAGCGTCCGATGAGAGATTTCAAGGGCATGAAGCGTCAGCGCGGACGCAACAGGAAGCCGGGCGGCGGCAACGCCAACGCCACCAATCCGAACCGTTCGTGGGACTCGCAGGGCCCCGAGAACATCAAGGTCCGCGGCAACGCCCAGACGGTCTATGAGCGCTACATGCAGCTGGCGCGCGACGCCGCCGCCTCGGGCGACCGGGTGCTGGCGGAGAACTACACCCAGCACGCCGAGCACTATTTCCGCGTCCTGCGGGCCCTGCAGCCGCAGCGCCCGGTGAGCGAGATCGCCCAGCGCGAGCTGGCGGGGCAGGGCTTCGACATCGATTTCGAGGACGAGTCCGGGGCCCAGGCCGCGGCCATCCTCGCCGCGCAGCAGGCCGAGGCCGACCGCGCCGCCGAACAGGAGCGTCGCCAGCGCGAGCAGGACGAGCGCCGCAACGACCCGCGTCAGGACAGCGAACGCCGGGACGGCCGCGATCGCGACAGCCGGGATCGCGACGACCGCGAGCCGCGGGCCGAGGCCGAGGGCGAGACCCGCGAGGGCGGCCGCCGCGAGAGCCGCCGCGAGCGCTGGGAGCGCCGCCGCGAGGAGCGCAATCGCCGGTTCGAGGCCGAACGCGGCGAAGGCGGCGAGTCCGACGCGGCGTCGGGCGAGTCCCGCGAGGAGACGGCCCCGGCTCCCGTCGAGGTCGAGGCCGAGGCGCGCCCGTCCCGCGAGCGCGGCGCCCGCCGTCCTCGCCGGGACGAGTCCGCCGAGGAGGCTCCGGCCGCCCTGCCGGGCTTCCTGACCCGTCCGACCGTGACCGCCGCGCCCGCCGAAGGCGACGCCGGCGAGGCCGAGGCCGCCCCGGCCCCGCGCCGCCGCGCGCCGCGCCGCAAGGCCGAGGCTCCCGTCGAAGAGGGCTGATCGCCCGCCGCGGGATCGGCCGCGCGAGGGGTCCTCGTGCGCGAACCGGGTTGACGCGGACAGCGCCGACCGGTCCAACGGGCGAGCACGCCTCAGCCTCTGACCGGGAGCGCCCATGCCTCGTCTGCTCCGGCCGACCGTCCTCGCCGCCGCCCTCGCCCTGGCGGTGACCGCCTGCGCCTCCACCCCCCCGCCGCCGCCTCCGCCCGGAGGACCCGGCGCCGGCCCCGTCCTGCGCGACTGGCGCGGGATCGTCACCGCCTTCGACCGGGATCGCTACGAGCGGATCGACGCCGCCTGGAGCCTGGCCCTCGAGCAGGCCCGTCGGCAGCGCGGCTCCGGCGATCTGGGGAGCCTCGGAGAGCTGATTGATCCCGATGCCGCCCGTCCCGGCGTTACGCCGCCCGTCGGCGACTATCGCTGCCGCACGGTGAAGCTGGGCTCCCAGGGCGGCGAGGGAGGGCTCGGCTATGTCGTCTACGGCTGGTTCGGCTGCCGCATCGAGCAGACCCCGAACGGGCTGAAGTTCGTCAAGCTGACCGGCAGCCAACGCCCCGCGGGGCTGCTGTTCCCTGAGGACGACCGGCGCATGATCCTGCTCGGGTCGATGTCGCTCGCTTCGGAACCGGCGGCCAACTCCTACGGGGCCCGGCCCGACCGCGACCTGGTCGCCGTACTGGAGCGCATCGGCGAACGCCGCTGGCGGCTGGTCATCCCGTGGCCGCAGAACGAGTCCAACCTCGATCTCATCGAGCTGGTCCCCGCCTGAACCGGCTCCTTCGCCGGCCGTTCCTGCTGCTCAGCCAGCCGGAGCCTGCCCATGCGGACCGCGACGTCGCTCGCCGCCTTCCTTCTCCTCGTCGCGTGTGACGAACCCGCTCCTCCGCCGGCTTCCGGCTCCGCGACGTCGCCCTGGACAGCGCCGTCGCCCGCGGACCGGCCGGCGGGGGGCGGCGCCGCCCCGCCCGCCTCCGACGCCGCAGCGGAACCGAAGGCCGGCCCGGCGAACTGGCGCGAAGTGGTTTCGGCCGCCGACGCCTCGCGGCTCGGCCGCCTGGACCAGGCCTGGCGGCTGGCGCGGGCCGAGGCCGAGGACAAGGGGTTCGCCGGCGAGGTCGAGGCGCTCGGACCGCTGGTGGATCCGAACGCCGGCCTGGCCGGCCGGCTGCAGCCGGCGCCGGGCGACTACCGTTGCCGCACCCTCAAGCTCGGCTCGAACCGGCCCGAGGGCCCCGGTTTCGTCCGCTCTCCGTGGTTCCGCTGCACCGTCGAACTGACGCCGGGCGGCGATCTGGTCCTGGCAAGGACCAGCGGTTCGCAGCGCACGCGCGGCCTGCTCTATCCGGACACGGAGCGTCGCCTCGTCTTCGTCGGGGCGGAGGCCGGGGGTCACGACAAGGGCGGGCGGCCCGCCTACGGCCAGACGGCCGAACGCGACCAGGTGGGGGTGTTCGAACGGGTCGGACCCGGGCGCTGGCGTCTGGCCATCCCGTGGCCGCGGGTGGAGTCGAAGCTCGAACTGCTGGAGCTGGTCCGCTGAACGGCCGGCCTTGACCCCGGGGCGCGGCTTGAAGAGGCTGGATGCGCGGAGACGGTCCGCAGGCAAGGGACAGGGCACATGCGCGGTGCAGGGGTCACCATCGGTTCGATCATCGTTCTGGCGGTGGTGGGGGCGCTGATCCTCATCGGCCTGCCGACCTACAACGTCTATTCGAAGCAGATGGCGGGCAAGGCCGCCTATGAGCAGGCGGTGCAGGACCGCCGCATCCGGGTGCTGGAGGCCCAGGCCGCGCTGGATTCGGCCCGCCTCACCGCCCAGGCCGAGATCGAGCGGGCGCGCGGCACCAACGAGGCCAACCGCATCATGGCCCAGAGCCTCGGCGGCCCCGAGAACTACCTGCGCTGGTCCTACATCCACATGCTCGAGGAGACCGCCGGCAAGCAGGGGCGCGAGGTCATCTACATCCCCACCGAGGCCGGCATGCCGATCCTCGAGGCCGGGCGGCGCGGCGGGCAGTGATCAGTCGGCGAGCTCTACACGGCTCATCCACCACGTAAGCGGCAGGCCAAGCGTCAGCATCAGGACGAACAGGCCGGCCTGCCCGCCCCAGGCATCGGGGAACCGGTGTCGAAGCAGCCAGAAGATCGCGACCAGCCCGAAACCGAGACCGAAGGCGTTGGATTTCGGCACGACGAGCCGCTCGCCGCATCCCTTGCAGGCGAACGGGCTACCCAGCCGCCACTGGGTCCGGACCACGGGAACGAGGCGACGACAGCGGGGGCAGGCGGGAGCGAGTAGCACCGGCTGCTCACGCCTTCCGCAGCCGCAGGTCGTGGAAGTCGTACGAAAAGTCCGCGTCCGGACTGACGGCCTTCATGGTCGCCGTCGCCGGCCGGCCGTTCTCCAGCGCGAAGGTGAGGAGCACGTCCTCCTCCCGCCGGTCCGGGAAGCGCGTGCGCATCGTCTCGCCGTCGTAGGCTTCCAGCGGGCCCTGCAGGCTGGGCGTGCGGCTGAAGGCCAGCCACAGGCCCTCGCTCCGGCGCTCGATGAGGATGTCGCCGTACCACGGGTCGCGCCACGTTCCGGCATAGGCATCCAGCGGCAGCGACGGCGCCGCCCCGGCCGCCTGCTTCGCGTCGATCTCCGCCGCCGCGGCGATCGACTTCGCATTGTTCTCCGCCTCCAGCCGCTGGCCGTCGGCGATCCAGTCGAAGTCCGCCTTGCCCATCACGATGTCGGCGATGCCGCTGCGCAGGGCGCGGGTCAGCATGCCTTCCTCGGCGTTGGTGAAGAAGCTGAAGCCGGCGTTGCGGCCCGGCAGCAGCACCGTGCCGGAGATGAATCCCGGCGCCCCGCCGCCGTGGGAGATGAAGCGCTCGCCGCGATAGTCCATCACCTGCCAGCCGGTGGCGTAGGTGGCCGCGATCGACCGGCCGGGCATGTCCGGCGTCGGCCCGCCCGAGCTGGAGACGATGATGTTCGGCCGCCACATCTCGTTCGCCCGGGCCTCGGACCACAGCCGCGTCCCGTCCGGCAGCTGGCCCTTGTTCAGTTGCACCGCGATCCACTTCGACCAGTCCACCGCATTGGTGACGAAGCCGCCGGCCGCCCCGGTCGCGCTCCAGTCCCAGACCTCCTGGATCGACTCCGCCAGCACCTGCATCTCGCCCTGGTAGCGCAGCGGCGGCCCCAGCCGGCCGTGCGGCAGGGCCGAGCTGGCCGGATCCGCCGCCGTCATCAGCGGCAGGGTTTCGGTCATGCCGAGAGGGGTCAGGATGCGCGTCTGGACGAAGTCCTCCCACGGCATCCCCGAGGCCGCGGCCACCACCTCGCCGGCCACCACGAACATCAGGTTGCAGTAGTGGTACGAGGTGCGGAACTGGTCCTCGATCGGCACGTGCTCGACCGCCGCCATGATCTCCGCCCGCGTCCGGTCGCTGTTGGGCCAGAACAGCAGGTCGCCGGCCCCCAGGCCGAAGCCGATGCGGTGGCTGACCAGGTCGCGCACCGTGACCATGTCGTTCAGCTCGGGCTTCGACAGGCGGAAGCCGGGCAGCCAGGTCCGCACCGGCGCGTCCCACTTCACCTTGCCCTCGTCGATCAGCATGGCGAGGGCCGCGCAGGTCACCGCCTTGGTGTTCGAGGCGATGGCGAAGCGGGTGTGCTCGTCCACCGGGCGGGGGTCGCCCAGCTTGCGCACCCCGTAGCCGCGGGTCAGCAGCGGCTGTCCGTCCTTCACCAGCGCCACCGACACCGCCGGCTGGTCCGGCCAGGCCGCCATCGCCCGGCGCACGAAGGCGTCGACCTCGGCCGCGAGGGCGGCGTCGTCGGCGGGCTGCCGGGCCTGCGCGACCGCGGGCAGGGCGACGCCGGCCACGGCGGCGGTGGAGGCCAGCGCCGCGCGGCGCGTGAGGCGGATGGACATGGAGAGGCTCCCGACAGACTTCGCCGCGACGCTAGCCCGCCGCCGCGGGCCGCGCCAAGCCGAAAGAGCCGGCTCCGCACGGCCGCCGCCCCGCCCGCGGGAGCCGGTTTCAGCGATTGCTCATCCGCCGCTCATGCGTCCCGCGCCGGCCTCCGCCTTCCTCCTCCGCATGGCCGCACGGACGGCCGGACCGGAGGGCATCGAATGCGCGCCACATCGCCCGGACATCCTGTCGCGGATCCATGCTGCGGGGACGGAGGCCGCTCGCTGGCACATGAAGAAGAAGTAATCGTCCATGACAGAGAAGTAACTGTCGGCGCCTGCGGGCCGCTGTTACCGCCCTCATGGGGGCCGCGCTCTGTCGGGCGGCGTATCGTTGAAGGTTTGACGCCCGTGTTTTCCTACCGGACCCTCCTCCTCGCCGGCGCCGCGCTCGTGGGGCTGGCGCAGCCCGCCCTGGCCCAGACCGCTGCGCCCCCGGCGCCGGCGCCGGCCCCGGCGCAGGATCGGGCGGCGCCGCAGCCGGCGTCCGCTGATGCGCAGGACGAGGCCCCCGTCGCCGCCGAAACCGCGCCGGCCGAGGAGCCCGCCCGTCTCGACGAGGTCCAGGTCACCGGCCGCGCCAGCGATGTGCGCACCTCGATCGACTCGGTCAGCTACAGCCTTGCGGACGACCTGCAGGCCCAGACCGGCAGCCTCGCCGAGGCCCTGCGCAACGTGCCGTCGGTGGAGGTCGACCCGGACGGCAACGTCAGCCTGCGCGGCGACGCCAACGTCACCATCCTCGTCGACGGCCGCCCGTCCACCCAGTTCAACGGCCCCAGCCGGGGCCAGATGGTCCAGCAGATTCCGGCCAGCCAGTACGCGCGCATCGAGGTGATGACCAACCCCTCGGCGGCCTACAGCCCGGAAGGCTCGGGCGGCGTCATCAACCTGATCACCAAACCCACCACGGTGCGGCCGGGCGACACGACCACCGGCTCGCTGCGCGTCAACATCGGCGACAACGGCCGCTACAACCTCGGCGGCGGCGTCGTCCATGTGATCGGCGGCAAGACCACCCTGTCGGCCGACATCGGCGTGCGCCACGACGCCTTCCTGCAGGAGGTGGAGCGCCTTCGCACCCGCCTCGACTCCGCCTCGGGCCGCTTCCTTGAGGCGCGGCAGTCGCAGGACATCGAGGGCAATTCCGACAACGTCTTCGTCCGCCTCGCCGCCGAGCACAACCTCGACGACCGGACCCAGCTCACCGGCGAGGTCCGCCACGTCGAGGTCGAGAACCTCGCCGACGCCCAGGACCTGTACGAGGCCGACGCCGCCGGAGGCGGTCTCGCCTCGGCCTACACCCGCACCTCCGCCGGCGGCTTCTCCGGCCAGTTCTCCGGCGGCTCCGCGCGGGTGCTGCGCCGCTTCGACGACGCCGGCCACGAGTGGTCCAACGAGGTGCGCTACGACCGCAACCGCTTCAGCTTCGGCTTCGACACCGTGGTCGACCAGCGGATCCCGCCGTCGCCCCTGTCGTACGAGGAGGTCGAGAACCGCAACCGCCAGAACCAGCTGGGGCTCACCAGCGCCTATGTCCGCCCCCTCTCCGACGGCGGCCGGCTGCGCCTCGGCTACGAGCTGCAGGCGCTGGATCTGGAGCTCGACAACTCCGTCGCCCGGGGACCCGCGCCGGGCGCCCTGACGCCCGACCCGATCGTCTCCAACGAATTCCACGTCGACCAGGCGGTGCACGCCCTCTACGCCACCTGGGAGAAGCCCTTCAGCGAGGCCCTGTCGGCCCAGTTCGGCCTGCGCCTCGAGCAGGCGAACATCGACCTCGACCAGGTGACCACCGGCGTCCGGGCCTCGAACAACTACTTCCGCGCCTATCCGACCCTGCACCTGTCGTACACGATCGGCGAGGGCGAGAGCCTGCGGGCCAGCTACAGCCGCCGCATCCAGCGTCCGGGTCCGCAGGACCTGAACCCCTTCCTGACCTACCAGGACAACCTGAACTACCGCTCGGGCAATCCCGACCTGCTGCCGCAGGAGACCGACTCCTTCGAGGCCATGTGGCAGAAGCGGGTGCAGCAGACCTTCTACCAGGCCACGCTCTACTACCGCGACACGCAGGACGCCTTCACTCCGGTCACGACCGATCTGGGCAACGGGGTCTTCCTGAGCCGGCCGGAGAACCTCGGCTCCAGCCGCTCCACCGGCGTCGAACTGGTCGCCAACGGCGCCCTGCACCCGACCCTGCGCTACAACGCCAGCGTCAACCTGTTCCGGCAGGAGATCGACGCCGCCGGCCTGCCCGGCGCCGTCGACCGCGAGGGCGAGAGCGTCTCCGGCCGTCTGACCCTGAACTGGCAGCCCAGCCAGGCCGACTTCCTGCAGATCTCCGGCATCTGGAGCGGCGACCAGCTGCTGGCCCAGGGGGTTCGCGAGACGGCGCAGCTGGTCAACCTCGGCTACCGGCGGAAGCTCAACAAGGACCTGTCCCTCCAGGTCACCGTCCGCGACGTCTTCGACGAGTTCGGCGCGACCATCTTCCTCGACACCCCCGGCTTCACCGACCGCACCAGCCAGACCTTCGGCGGGCGGGCCGCCTACATCGGCCTGACCTGGAGCTTCGGGTCCGGCCAGCGGCGGCCGGAACAGTTCGACTTCTCGGCCCCGACCACCGGCGGCTGATCCGGCGCCGGGGGCGGGGAAGGCGCACGACGCCGCTCGCCCGCCCTTGCGTGTCCTCACGGCCACACCCAGATTTGCGTCATCTCAAGGCGTCGCCGCTCGCGGGGCGCCATGACGCCAATCCGCCTGACAGGGGATGTCCGTGAACCTCGACCTCTACTCCGACCGCGCCAAACAGGCCGTCCAGTCCGCCCAGTCGCTGGCCCTCGCCCGCCGGCACCAGCAGTTCGCCCCCGAGCACCTGCTCAAGGTGCTGCTCGAGGAGCGCGACGGCCTCGCCCGCAACCTGATCACCGCCGCCGGCGGCGACGCCGGCAAGGCGGAGTCCGCGGTCGAGACGGCCCTGCAGAAGCGGGCCCAGGTCACCGGCGGCTCGGGCCAGCTCTACCTCGACGGCGACACCGCCCGCGTCTTCTCGGCCGCCGAGGCGCAGGCGAAGAAGGCCGGCGACGCCTTCGTCACCACCGAACGCCTGCTCTGGGCGATCGCGAAGGAGGGCGGGGTCGCCGCCACCGTGCTGGCCTCCGTCGGCGCCACGCCGGACAAGCTCGAGGCGGCCATCGCCGAGGTGCGCAAGGGCAAGACCGCCGACTCCGCCGCCGCCGAGGACGCCTACGACGCCCTCAAACGCTACGCGCGTGATCTGACCCAGGCCGCCCGGGACCAGAAGATCGATCCGGTCATCGGCCGCGACGAGGAGATCCGCCGCACCATCCAGGTGCTGGCCCGCCGCACCAAGAACAACCCCGTCCTGATCGGCGAGCCCGGCGTCGGCAAGACCGCCATCGTCGAGGGCCTGGCCCTGCGCATCGTCAACGGCGACGTGCCGGAGAGCCTCAAGGACAAGAAGGTCATGGCGCTGGACATGGGCGCCCTGATCGCCGGCGCGAAATACCGCGGCGAGTTCGAGGAGCGGCTCAAGGCCGTGCTCAACGAGGTGGCCGCGGCCGAGGGCGGCATCGTCCTGTTCATCGACGAGATGCACACCCTCGTCGGGGCCGGCAAGACCGACGGCGCCATGGACGCCTCCAACCTGCTCAAGCCGGCCCTGGCCCGCGGCGAGCTGCACTGCGTCGGCGCCACCACGCTGGACGAGTACCGCAAGCACGTCGAGAAGGACGCCGCCCTCGCCCGCCGCTTCCAGCCGGTGATGGTCGAGGAGCCGAGCGTCGAGGACACCGTCTCCATCCTCCGTGGACTGAAGGAGAAGTACGAGGTCCACCACGGGGTGCGCATCGCCGACGGCGCCATCGTCGCCGCCGCCACCCTGTCGAACCGCTACATCACCGACCGCTTCCTGCCCGACAAGGCCATCGACCTGATCGACGAGGCCGCCAGCCGGGTGCGCATGGCCGTCGACTCCAAGCCCGAGGCGCTGGACGAGATCGACCGCCGCCTGGTGCAGCTGAAGATCGAGCGGGAGGCCCTGAAGAAGGAGACCGACAGCGCCTCGAAGCAGCGGCTGGAGAAGCTCGAGGACGAGATCGCCGAGCTGGAGGGCGAGAGCGAGGACCTCACCGCCCGCTGGAAGGCCGAGAAGGAGAAGGTCGGCCAGGGCGCCCAGCTGCGCGAGACCCTCGACCGCCTGCGCGCCGAACTGGCCGCCGCCCAGCGCGCCGGCGACCTCGGCCGCGCCTCCGAGATCGCCTACGGCCAGATCCCGCAGATCGAGAAGCAGCTCGCCGAGGCCGAGCACAACGAGGCCGACAAGTCCGGCCCCCTGACCCCCGAGGTCGTCGACGCCGAGCAGATCGCCGCCGTCGTCTCCCGCTGGACCGGCGTGCCGGTCGACAAGATGCTGGAGGGCGAGCGCGAGAAGCTGCTCAAGATGGAGGACGCCCTCGCCGCCCGCGTGGTCGGTCAGGACGAGGCCCTGGTCGCCGTCTCCGACGCCGTGCGCCGCGCCCGCGCCGGGCTCAACGACCCCAACCGCCCGCTCGGCTCCTTCCTGTTCCTCGGCCCCACGGGCGTCGGCAAGACCGAACTGACCAAGGCCCTGGCCGAGTTTCTGTTCGACGACGAGGCCGCCATCACCCGCCTCGACATGTCGGAGTACATGGAGAAGCACTCGGTCAGCCGCCTGATCGGCGCGCCCCCCGGCTACGTCGGCTACGACGAGGGCGGCGCCCTCACCGAGGCCGTGCGTCGCCGGCCCTACCAGGTCGTGCTGTTCGACGAGGTCGAGAAGGCCCACCCCGACGTCTTCAACACCCTGCTGCAGGTGCTCGACGACGGCCGCCTCACCGACGGCCAGGGCCGCACCATCGACTTCCGCAACACCCTGATCATCATGACCTCCAACCTCGGCTCGGAGTTCCTCGCCAGCCAGGGCGAGGGCGATGATGTCGAGTCGGTGCGCCCCCTCGTCATGGACGCGGTCCGCGCCCACTTCCGGCCCGAGTTCCTCAACCGCATCGACGAGATCATCCTGTTCCGCCGCCTCGGCCGCGACCAGATGGCCGGCATCGTCCGCATCCAGCTGGCCCGCTTCGAGAAGCTGCTCGCCGACCGCCGCCTGACCCTCGATCTGGACGACACCGCCGCCGCCTGGCTCGCCGACAAGGGCTACGACCCGGTCTACGGCGCCCGCCCGCTGAAGCGCGTCATCCAGAAGGAGCTGGTCGACCCGATCGCCCGCAAGCTGCTGGCCGGGGAGATCGAGGACGGGAGCGTGATCGCCGTGTCAGCCGGGGAAGGCGGGCTGGAGATCGGGAAGGCGCGGGTGCACTGACGCCTTCCTTGTCATCCCGGGCCGCGAAAGCGGACCCGGGATCGGGCGGGGGCGGCTTCCCGAGATCCGCCGCCCCATCGCCCCCTCCCGCCATCCCTTGCCGGCGAGGCTGCCGAAGGGCGAGGAGCGCGCCCGGCCGCGCCTCCCTGCACGCGGCCGCAGCGCCCCGTCCGGGGCGGACGGCCTTGCCCCCGCCGCCCCTCCGGCCCACGCTCCCCGGCATGTGCGCCTCCTACGAAGCGAAATACTCCGTCACCCGGCTGGTCGAGGCCTTCGACCGGCACGGGGCGCCGCTGCGCTTTCCGCACGGCCTGCCCAACCTCGAGCCGGTGGACGAGGTGCGGCCGACCGACCTGTCGCGGGCGGTGCGCGCCGCCGGGCCGGATGCGGCCGAGCTGGCGGCCCTGCGCTTCGGCTTCCCGCCGCCGGCGCCGAAGCGGCCGCCGGTGATCAACTTCCGTTCGGAGGGGCGGCGCTTCTCCAACGGGCCGGCCGGCGGCCGCTGCCTCGTGCCGGTCTCGGGCTTCTACGAGTTCACCGGGACGACGTATCCGAAGACCCGCTGGGTGCTGCGCGGCGTCGACCAGCCCTTCGTGGCCCTGGCGGCGATCTGGCGGGCGGGGGCGGACGGGGCGCCGGACGCCTTCTCCCTGCTGACCGCCGGGCCGGGGCCGGACGTGGCCCCCTACCACGACCGCGGCGTCATCCCCCTGCCGCCGGCCGCCTGGGCCGACTGGCTGTTCGACCGGCGGCCGGCCGGGGAGCTGCTGGCCCCGCCGCCGGCCGGGACCCTGATCGCCGAACCGGCCCCGCGCGGCGGCTAGCCCTTCAACACTGCGGTCAGGCTGCCGTCGCTCTCGAGGATCACCACCTCGACCTGGGCGATGTCGCGCCCGCCCGAGCTGCGCACGGCGCTCATCACCTCGTCCTCGGTGACCCGCTCGCGGCGCATGGCGCTGTCGACGAAGGCTCCGGCGCGCGCCAGCACCGCCGGTTCCGAGCGCACCGCCCGCCGCCAGCCGCGCCAGCGCACCGAGGTCCAGGTGACCCCGAACTGCAGCATGATGAGGGTGCCGAAGGCCGCCAGCCCCTCGGCGAGCGCCACCTTCTCGTCCAGCAGGATGGTGGCCAGGGTCGAGCCGAGGGCGACGGTCACCACCAGGTCGAAGGCGTTCAGCTTGGACAGGGTCCGCTTGCCGGAGACGCGCAGGAAGATCACCAGGCCGGCGTAGGCCAGCACCCCGACCATGGCCGTGCGCGCGATGTCGGACCAGTTCTGGAACAGCATGTCGGTCAGGTTCACGGCGCGTCTCCCGGCTGGCGCGGCGGCCGTCGGCGCGCCCCGGAGTCAACGGCCGGCGACCGTCGCCGTTCACGAAAAAGGCCCCGGCGTCGCCGCCGGGGCCTCTTCAGTCAGTCAGCGGACGATCAGTCCCGACGGCGCCGGCCGCGGTCGCCGCCGCGGTCGCCGTCGCGCTTCGGACGGCCGCCGGTGTCGTCCGACAGGGGCGGCTCGCCCCGTTCGGCCCGCTCGGCGTTGATGCGGTCGGTGATGTCCTCGCCGGTGGTCTGGTCGACCACCTTCATGGACAGCTTGGTCTTGCCGCGGTCGTCGAGGCCGAGGAACTTGACCTTCACCTCGTCGCCTTCCTTGACCACGTCGGCCGGGTTGGCGACCCGCTCCAGCGCCATCTGCGAGACGTGCACGAGGCCGTCCTTGGCGCCGAAGAAGTTCACGAAGGCGCCGAAGTCGACGACCTTCACCACCTTGCCGGTGTAGATCATGCCGATTTCCGGCTCGGACGTGATCGACTTGATCCAGTCCTTGGCGGCGTCGATCTTCTCCTGCTCCGAGGCGGCGATCTTGATGGTGCCGTCGTCCTCGATGTTGATCTTGGCGCCGGTCTTCTCGACGATCTCGCGGATGATCTTGCCGCCGGTGCCGATCACGTCGCGGATCTTGTCCACGGGGATCTTCATCGTCTCGATCTTCGGCGCGAACTCGCCCAGCTCCTCACGGGCGCCCGAGATCGCCTTGTCCATCTCGTCGAGGATGTGCAGGCGGCCGGCCGAGGCCTGGTTGAGGGCCTTGGTCATGATCTCCTCGGTGATGCCGGGGACCTTGATGTCCATCTGCAGCGAGGTGATGCCTTCGCGGGTGCCGGCGACCTTGAAGTCCATGTCGCCGAGGTGGTCCTCGTCGCCGAGGATGTCCGACAGGATGGCGAACTCGCCGGTCGGCTCGAGGATCAGGCCCATGGCGATGCCCGAGACCGGACGGGCCAGCGGCACGCCGGCGTCCATCAGGGCCAGCGACGAGCCGCAGACCGTGGCCATCGACGAAGAGCCGTTGGACTCGGTGATCTCCGAGACCAGGCGGATGGTGTAGGGGAACTCCTCCGCGCTCGGCAGCATCGGCCGCAGGGCGCGCCACGCCAGCTTGCCGTGGCCGATCTCGCGACGGCCCGGCGAGCCCATGCGGCCCGCTTCACCCACCGAGTAGGGGGGGAAGTTGTAGTGCAGGAGGAACTTCTCCTTGTAGGTCCCCTGCAGGGCGTCGATGTACTGCTCGTCCTCGCCGGTGCCCAAGGTGGCGACGACCAGCGCCTGGGTCTCGCCGCGGGTGAACAGGGCCGAGCCGTGGGTGCGCGGCAGGACGCCGACTTCCGAGACGATCGGACGGACCTTGTCGAGGGCGCGGCCGTCGACGCGGTGGCCGTTCTCGATGATGTCGCGACGCAGGACTTCCGCCTCGCACTCCTTGAAGGCGGTGGCGAACTTGTTCGGCTCGAAGCCTTCCGGGTTGCTCTCCGAGGCGACCAGCTGGGCCGCGGCGGCCTTCTTGGCGGCGTCGACGCCCGAGCGGCGGTCGTACTTGCCCGGCTTGGCGTAGGCGGCCTTGATGTCCTCGCCGACCAGCTTCTTGATCGCCTCGACGGCGTCCGAGACGTCCTCGGCGGCGAAGTCGAACGGCTCCTTGGCGGCGTGCTCGGCCAGATCGATGATCGCGTCGATCACCGGCTGCATGCCCTTGTGCGCGAACATCAGCGCGCCGAGCATCTTGTCTTCCGAGAGCTCCTTCGCTTCCGACTCCACCATCATCAGGGCGTCGGCGGTGCCGGCGACCACGAGGTCGAGGTCCGAGGACTCCATCTGGTCGAGGGTCGGGTTCAGCACGTACTCGTCGTCGATCACGCCGACGCGGGCGCCGCCGATCGGGCCCATGAAGGGGACGCCCGAGATCGTCAGGGCGGCCGAGGCGGCGACCATGGCGACGATGTCCGGGTCGTTCTCCATGTCGTGCTGGAGCACGGTGCAGACCACCTGCACCTCGTTCTTGAAGCCCTTGACGAACAGCGGGCGGATCGGACGGTCGATCAGGCGGGAGACCAGGGTCTCCTTCTCGCTCGGCCGGCCTTCACGTTTGAAGTAGCCGCCCGGGATCTTGCCGGCGGCGAAGGTCTTTTCCTGGTAGTTGACCGTCAGCGGGAAGAAGTCCTGGCCGGGCTTTGGCTGGCGGGCGTAGACGACGGTGGCCAGCACCACCGTCTCGCCGTAGGTGGCGAGCACGGCGCCGTCGGCCTGGCGGGCGATGCGGCCCGTCTCGAGGGTCAGCGGCCGGCCGGCCCAGTCGATCGTCTTGCGTTTGATGTCGAACATTTTTCTTCTTTCTCGTCCCGAGGCCGGATTGCCGTCGGGGGCGGGCGTTCAGGGGGTCAGTCCTTCGGTCCCTGTGGACCCGGGCGGCCGGATGCCGGACCGGGCGGGTGGATGAGGACCGGTGCGGCCCTCTGCGTATGCGCCGGGATGAGCCCGCGGCGCCGGGCGGATAGCAGAAGGGCCCGCAAGCGGGCCCTTCCAGAACCTGGCTTTAGCGGCGCAGGCCCAGCTTGGCGACGATCGCCTGGTAACGGGCGACGTCGGTCTTGTTCAGGTGGTCCAGAAGGCGCCGACGCTGCGAGACCAGCTTGAGCAGGCCGCGACGCGAGTGGTTGTCCTTCTTGTGGGTCTTGAAGTGCTCGGTGAGGTTGGCGATGCGTTCCGAGAGGATCGCGACCTGGACCTCGGCCGAGCCGGTGTCGCCTTCGCCACGGGCGTTGTCGGCGATGATTTCGCTCTTGCGAGCGGCGGTGATCGACATCGTGTTGCTCCGTTACTGGAGATTGAAAACGCGGTCCGGTTCGAGCCGGCCGGCCCGCATCGAGCAGAGGGCGACGAGGGTTCCGTCCTGGACGGCTGAAACGGTTCTGGATCCCTCCCGAAGGCGGGCCCTGAGCGTTTCGACCTGTCGGGGAAGCAGAACGATCGGCCGTCCCTGCCGAAGCTGGAAGGCGTCCTGGTCCGTCACGGCCAGCTCCGGGATGTCGTCCAGGGCGGTCGCGACGGGAAGCAAGCCTTCCGGGGCGGCGCCCCTATGCACCATTTCCGCCAGCAAATCCAGCGTGACCGCGTTATCGGTCGAGAACGGCCCCACCCGCTCGCGCCGCAGCGCGGAGACATGCCCCTCGGCGCCGAGCGCCGCGGCGAGGTCGCGGGCCAGTGAACGCACATAGACGCCCTTGCCCGTGCGCAGGGTGATCTCGACGTGATCCGGGTCCGGCGCCGCGGTCACCGCCGCCTCGTGAACGGTCACCCGCCGCGCCTTCAGCTCCACCTCGACCCCGTCCCGGGCGAGGTCGTAGGCCCGCTGGCCGTCGACCTTGATCGCCGAGAAGGCCGGCGGAACCTGGTCGATCTCGCCGACGAAGGCGGGCAGGGCGGCCTTCACCTGCTCGACCGTCGGCCGCACGTCCGAGCGGGCGACGATTTCGCCCTCCCGGTCGACGCTGTCGGTGGAGATCCCCCAGTGGATGGTGAAGCGGTAGACCTTCTCCGCGTCCATCATGAAGGGCACGGTCTTGGTCGCCTCGCCCAAGGCGATCGGCAGGATGCCGGAGGCCAGGGGATCGAGGGTGCCGGCGTGCCCCGCCTTCTGGGCGTCGAACAGCCGCCGCACCCGCGTCACCGCCTCGGTCGAGCCCATCTCCAGCGGCTTGTCGAGGCAGACCCAGCCGTTGACGATCGCGCCGCGCTTGCGCCGGCCCATCAGTCCCCGGCCTCGTCGTCGCCGTTCTCGATGTCGGCCCGCACCCGCGGGTCGCTGAACAGCCGGTCCATGCGGCCGGCGGCGTCGAAGCTCTCGTCGTGCCGGAACTTCAGGTCCGGGGTGAACTTCATGTCGATGTGCCGGCCCAGCGCGCCGCGCAGGAAGCGGGCGTGGGCGTTCAGCGCCTTGACGATCTCGTCCACGTGGCCGGCGGTCGGCGCCGCCTCGACGCCGGCCCCCAGCGGTTCGACGAAGCAGGTGGCGTGTTTCAGGTCGGGGCTCATCCGCACCTCGGTGACGGTCACCGACACGCCCTCCAGCGCGGGATCGTGGATCTCCTCCTCGCGCAACACCTCCACCAGGGCGTGGCGGATCAGTTCGCCGGCGCGCAACTGGCGCTGCGACGGTCCCTGCGGTCCGGAAGCGTTGCGGGTGTGTTGCTTGCGGCCCATGACGGCCTCCTCTGGCGACGCCCGCCGGGGATCGGACCCGGCTCGAGGCGAAGGCCGCGGGGCGGGGAGGGACGGGCCCTCCGGCCGCGGCCTGGGATGAAGAGGGCGCGGTCTAGTCCCGCGGGGCGGGAGTGTCCAGTTCCGCCCGGCCCACGGCGGCCATCAGCTCGGACGAGACGATCGAGCGGAACGGGCGCACCGGCAGGCCGGCGGCGTTCAGCACGCCCGCGGTCCAGTGGTTGCACAGGTGGGCCACGGAGAAGGTCTCGCGGCTGGCGAAGAAGCGGGCGTCGTCGCCCGGGCGGGCGGCCGCGATCCGGGGCGCGCCGCCCGAAAGGTCGAGCGAGTCCTCGACGGCCTGGGCGAGCCGCCGGAACCCGGCGGGCGTGAGACGGAAGGAGCGGCGGCCGTCCCCGGCGAACAGTCGGCGAGGGTCGCGCTGGGCCGGGTCGAGCATCACCACCGAGGCGTTGCCCGGCCGGAAGAAGGCCCGCGCCCCGTCCGGCAGGCGGTGATGGATCGGGCTCTGGTCCACGTAGAATTTCGCGTCGCCCCAGCCGATCAGGATCCAGTCCCCGGGCGGCAGGGACCGCACCGCCTCGGCCAGCGGCCCGCCCCGCGCCTCCAGGGCCGCGCGCGGCAGGGCCAGGTCGGTGTGGAAGCCGTTGTCCAGCAGATGCGCCTCCACGGCGGGGGCGCCCGGCGCCGCGCGCCAGAGCGCCGCATCGCCCGGCGCCACCCAGGTCCACAGGGCGGCCAGCGCGCCCAGCGCCCCCGCGACGAGCACGGCGCGCGCCCCGGTTCCCCGTCTTCCGCTCATCGACGTTCGAAGCTCCACACGCCGCAGGGCTGTCCCGGCGGGCCGTCCGCCCCGGCGGCGAACAGCATCAGATCCAGCCGGTCACGACGGTGCAGCAGGGCGACCGCGGCGGGCCGGGCGCCGGCGCACAGGGGCGAGGCGGGAACCGCGGCGGCCCCGGGCGGGGGCGTGATGGTGCGGAGCTCGATCTGGGCGTCGGTCGGGGCGTTCCACTGGCCGGCGAAGGTGCGGCCGGGCGCGAAGGCCTCGCCGGCGGCGGCGATCCGCAACGGCCGGGTGTGCAGCGTCTCGCCGGACTCGAAGCGGATGCGGGCGGCGAGGAAGGCCGCCCCGCCGGCGGTCGTGCGCGTCGCCTCGTCGACCGGGCGGAACTCGCCCGCCAGCGGCAGGTCTGCGGCCGCCGGGGCCAGCGGCTCCACCCCGGGCGACGCCGGCCGGCGCTGGCCGTCCGCGCCGTCCGCGCGCGCGATCGGGAGGCGGTCGAAGGCCCGGCCGACCGCCGGCCCCGCCCGGTCGCGCAAGGCCTCCCAGGCGGCCACCGCATGCCTCTGCTCGATGGCCAGCAGGAACAGCACCAGGCAGACGAAGCCCAGCACGCCGGCGAGGCCCTTCAGGCCCCGGTCGCGCGACGGTGCGGTCCGGCGGGAGACGGCGGCGGTCATGGACGACAACCTAGCCGGGCGTTTCGGGGGCGCGAAGCCCTATCCCCCCACAGGGGCGTCGTCGCCCGGAGCAGCGGCCGGGGGCGTGGCCCACTCGCCGCGCCAGTCGTACGACAGGGTCACGCAATGGCGGTAGGTTCCGTCGGGCCAGCGGCCGACGGCGTGCAGGGTCAGCGGGCGAGCCAGCCGGACCCGGCCGGAGACCAGCCAGGCCGCGTCAGCGCCCGGGCAGAGGGCCCGCGACAGGCCGCGGCCGTCGCCTTCCGGGGAGATGGTGTAGACGGTCGCCTCGGCCGCGCCCTCGGGCAGCGCCCGCCGCACGGCGTCGGGCCCGCCCCGCCGCACCTCGGCCGAGCCGCGCTGGGAGGTCGAGATGATCCGCCGCACGCTGATCGCGCCAAACAGGCCGCGGTTCGCCTCCAGCGTTACGCCGCGGGTCAGGGCCTGGGTGACCCGGTTCGAGGCGTCGTAGGCGAGGTAGCGGATCTCCGCCGCCGCCGGTCCGGCGACGAGGGAGAGGGCCAGGGCGGCGGTCAGGATGCGGCGCATGCGTCTTGATCCCCGATGCGGATGGCGAAACGGCGGCGCTTTCGCGCCGCCGTCCCGGCAGGTCGGCGAACGCCTAGTCCAGCGTTCGCTTGATTTCCTCGACCGTGAAGCACTCGATGTAGTCGCCGGCCTTGATGTCCTGGAAGCCCTGGAAGTGCATGCCGCACTCCTGGCCCGACGGGACCTCGTTGACCTCGTCCTTGAAGCGCTTGAGCGTGTTGAGCGTGCCCAGCTCCAGCACCACCACGTCGTCGCGGATGATGCGGACCTTGGCGCCCTTGCGCACCACGCCCTCGGTGACCCGGCAGCCGGCGATCTTGCCGACCTTCGAGATGTCGAAGACCTGGAGCACCTGGGCGTTGCCCAGGAAGGTTTCGCGCTGCAGCGGCGCCAGCATGCCCGAGAGCACGCCCTTCATGTCGTCGAGCAGGTCGTAGATGATCGCGTAGTAGCGGATCTCCACGCCCTCGCGCTCGGCGAGATCGCGGGCCTGTTTCGAGGCGCGGACGTTGAAGCCGAGGATCGGCGCGCCGGCCGACTTGGCCAGCTGCACGTCGCTCTCGGTGATGCCGCCCGCCGCATGCATGACCACGCGGGCGCGGACCTCCTCGTTGCCCATCTTCTCCAGCGAGGCGGCGATGGCCTCGCCCGAGCCCTGCACGTCGGCCTTGATGACCACGGGCATCTCGCTGATCTTCTTCGAGCCCAGCTTGGCCATCATGTCGGCCAGCGAGACCGAGGTGGCGCCGCCGCCCGTGGCCTTCTCGCGACGGATGCGGGCGCGGTACTCGGTCAGCTCGCGGGCGCGGGCCTCGCTCTCGACCACGGCGAACACGTCGCCGGGGCTGGGCGCCTCGTCCAGGCCGAGGATCTCGACCGGCACCGAGGGGCCGGCGTCCGTCAGCTGTTCGTTGCGCTCGTTGAGCAGCGCCCGGACCTTGCCCCAGGCGGAGCCGGCCACGACGATGTCGCCGCGCTTCAGGGTGCCGCGCTTGACCAGCACCGTCGCCACCGGACCGCGGCCCTTGTCGAGCTTGGCCTCGATGACCACGCCCTCGGCGGAGCGCTCCGGATTGGCCCGCAGGTCCATGACCTCGGCCTGCACCAGGATGGCGTCGAGCAGGCCGTTGAGGTTCAGCCGCTCCTTGGCCGAGACCTCGATGATCTGGGTGTCGCCGCCGAGGCTTTCGGCGATGACCTCGTACTGCAGCAGCTCGTTGACGACCTTCTGCGGATTGGCGTCCGGCTTGTCGATCTTGTTGACCGCCACGATCATCGGGGCGTTGGCCGCCTTGGCGTGCTGGATGGCCTCGATGGTCTGGGGCATGACCCCGTCGTCGGCGGCCACCACCAGCACCACGATGTCGGTGACGTTGGCGCCGCGCGCCCGCATCGCCGAGAAGGCGGCGTGGCCCGGGGTGTCGAGGAAGGTGACCTTCTGGCCGTCCTCCAGCCGCACCTGGTAGGCGCCGATGTGCTGGGTGATGCCGCCGGCCTCGCCCGCGGCCACGTCCGTGGTGCGCAGGGCGTCGAGCAGGCTGGTCTTGCCGTGGTCAACGTGGCCCATGATGGCCACGACCGGCGCGCGCGCCGTGGTGGCGTCGGCGTCGTCGTCCTCGGCCAGGAAGCCTTCCTCGATGTCGCTTTCCGAGACGCGACGGACGGTCATGCCGTACTCGTCGGCCACCAGCTCGGCGGTGTCGGAGTCGATGACGTCGTTGATCTTCATCATCATGCCCTGACGCATCAGGAACTTGATGATGTCGACGCCGCGCACGGCCATCCGGCCGGCCAGCTCCTGGACGGTGATGACGTCGGGGATGACGACCTCGCGCGGACGGTTCGGCGCGTCGGTCGAGCCGCCCTTGCGCTTCTCCTTCTCGCGCTCCCGGGCCCGGCGGACCGAGGCCAGCGAACGCATGCGCTCGGCGGCGTCCTCGTCGCCTCCGGCCAGGGCCTGGATCGTCAGGCGGCCTTCGCGGCGCTTGGGCTCCCCGCGGGTGCGCGACACGGCCTTGCCGCCGTCGCCGAAGCGCTTGTCGCGGTCCTCCTCGCGGCCGGAGCCGGCCGGGCGGCCGAAGCCGGCGCGGGCCGGACGGGCGACGCTGGGCTCGGCCGGCGGCTGGTTCGGGCCCGGACGGGCCCCGGCGCCGGGGCGCGGGGCGCCGGTGCGGGCGCCGGGGGCCGGACGCGGGTCGAGGGCCGAGTAGCGGACCGGCTGGGCCGGACGGGCGCCCTGCGGGCGGCCGGCGCCGGCGCCGCCGGCGGCGCGGTCGGTGAAGCTGCGTTCGCCGCCGCCCATGGCCTGCTCGCGCGCCGAGCGGCCGCCGAAGGCCGGCGGCTGCGGACGCTTGGGCGCGCCGGGCTTGGGCGCGCGCTGGCCGAAGTTGACGACCGGGCGGGCCGGGGCGGCCGGGCGCGGAGCCGGAGCCGGAGCCGGCGCGGGGGTCGGCGCGGGAGCCGGCGTCGGCGTGGGCGCGGCGGCCGTCGGCTTCGCGGCGGGCTTGGCCGGATCCGGCGCTGGCGCCGAGGCGGCGAGCTTGGCCGCCTCGCTGCGCGCGGCCTCGGCTGCGGCCTTGGCGGCGGCGGCCTCGGCCCGGGCGGCGCTGGCGGCGCGCTCGGCGGCGGCCGCCTGCTCGCGGGCGGCGGCGTCCTGACGGGCGCGCTCCTCGGCGGCGGCGCGTTCGCGCTCGGCCTGCTGACGGGTGGCCAGTTCGATGGCGCGGCGGCGCGCCTCCTGTTCCGAGGCCGAAAGCCGGCCTTCGCCGGGGGCGGCCGGACGCGGAGCCTGCGGCGCGGCGGGGGCCTCGTTGCGCGGACGCGCCACGTCGAAGCCTTGGGGCCGCTGGTGGGCCGGGCCGGCGCCCACGCGCCGCTTGGTCTCGACCACCACGGTCTTCGAGCGGCCGTGGCTGAAGCTCTGGCGCACGGTGCCGGTGGACACCGATCCCGCCGCCCGCGGCTTCAGGCTCAGCGGCGCGCGCGGCCCCGTCGCGGGCGGGGTCGGCTTGCCGTCGTTGGTCTTGTCGTTCTCGTCAGTCATCCGGTCGCTTTACTTTGACGGCAGGCGGTCCGCCGTCTCGTCACATGGGTCGTCAAACACAAAAAGCCGTGCGGCGCTCCGCCCCCGCTCAGGGAGCAGAACCCCGCCCGTCTCGAAATCCATCCGGGGCTCCAGCCGCATCCGCGCTCCATCCGGGCGGCGTCAACGGTCGAAATCCCGCCAGTCGTTCGACCTCGAAGGTCCAGCGATCGGCCCGCCCGCCCTCTAGCAGGACGGCGTGTATCGCATTTTCCAGCCCGAGGGCCAAACTCAAATCGTCAGCGCTGAACGCCCCGCACACTTTGGGGGGCGGCGTCTGGTGTTTCGCGAGGGCCAGCAGCTTGCCGCGGCCGTCGGCGGACCCGTCCGCCGCCTCGACGATCCACGCGGCCTTTCCGGAGCGGATCGCGGCGGCCGACTTTTCGTAGCCCGAGATAAGCACGCCTTCGCGCCGGGCAAGACCCAGCTGCTCGAGACAGCGTCTGATCAGCAGGGATTCGACCAGGTCGGCCAGGTCGGTGGCCGGTTTCAGCGGGGCCTTCGCCGCGCGGCTGAACAGGTTCTTCTTCACCGCCGCCTTGATCGAGGCGCGGTCGGCGGCGACCCACAGGCCGCGGCCGGGCAGTTTCCGCGCGAGGTCGGGGGCGACCCCGCCGTCCGGAGCGGCGACGAAACGGATCAGACGAGACTCATCCATGACCTGGTGCGTCACCAGGTCCCGGCGTTCCCTATCGATCGTTGCGTCGCGCAAGCTCATGGACGGCGGGGGCTCCCATCACGCGTTTTCGGGCTGGTCGGCGTCGTCCGCCGGAGCCTCTTCAGCCGTTTCGGCCGAAGCGGGGGTCGAGAAGACGGCGTCGGCGTCGTATTCGCCGTCGGCGTACTCTTCCTCATATTCCGGCTCGGGTTCCGGCTGCGGCAGTTCCGAGGCGTCGATCCAGCCGGCGGCCACGCGGGCCTGCAGGATCAGCAGTTCGGCGTCTTCCTGGGCCAGGTTGAAGGCTTCCAGCACGCCCGGGACCTTCACGCGTTCGCCGTTGCGGACTTCATAGCCGCCGCGGATTTCGTCGGTGGCCAG
>Ga0233425_10001612_pt1 | contig 49521 bp, 36 predicted proteins | sample Watercolumn_Towu_2_FD_181712 | JGI IMG/M metagenome (GOLD analysis project Ga0233425, IMG submission 181712) | Freshwater microbial communities from Lake Towuti, South Sulawesi, Indonesia - Watercolumn_Towuti2014_140_MG | ecosystem: Environmental > Aquatic > Freshwater > Lake | place...
AGCCGGTCCTCATTGACCGGCTTGGCCAGATAATCGCTGGCGCCGACGGCCATGCAACGCTCCTTATCCTCTGGCAAGGCCTTGGCGGTCAGGGCGATGATCGGCAGGTTCCAGAACTGTTCCTGGGCCCGGATGGCGGCGATGGTCTGATAGCCATCCAGCACCGGCATCATGATGTCCATCAGGATCAGATCGACGGCGCTGTCCTTGGCAAGCAGGTCCAAGGCATGGCGGCCATCGTTGGCCAGGACGATCCGCATCCCCCGCTCTTCCAGGATCCTGGACAGGGCAAAGGCGTTGCGCATATCGTCGTCAACTACCATGACCCGCTTGTCGCGGAACATGGTGTCCTGATCGTAGAGACTGGCGATCATCTTCCGCTTTTCCACCGGCAGCCTGCTCATCACCCGGTGGAGAAAGAGAGCGGTCTCATCCAGCAGGCGCTCTTCGGACTTGGCCCCCTTGATGATCACCGTATCGGTGTATCGGGCCAGGGCCTGGCCCTCATCCCTGGTCAACTCCCGGCCGGTATAGATGATCACCGGCGGGATCTCGACGGTCTCGTCCTGGCGCAAGCGCTCAAGGAGTTCAAACCCTGTCATGTCCGGCAGGCCGATATCGAGGACCATGCAGTCGTACGTCTTGGCCTGCAGCCGGACAATGGCCTCTTTGCCGCTCATTACAGCGGTGACTATCACATCGCCGTTGCCGATCAACTCGGCGATGCCCTGCTGGATACACTTGTCGTCCTCCACCACCAGGAGATCCCGCACCTTTTTGGACAAGGCGTCTTCCAGACAGGCAAAGGCCGTTTCGATATCGGACTCGCTTACCGGCTTGGTCAAAAAGCCGATGGCCCCCTTCTTGAATGCCTCAATGGTCTTTTCCTGGCCCGACATCATGTGCACCGGGATATGACGGAGGGCCGAGTCATTCTTCAAGGCCTCAAGCACCTGCCAGCCATCGATATCCGGCAGGCGGATATCCAGAATGATGGCCCCGGGCGTGTGCTGCCTGGCCAGCCGCACCCCCTCCTGCCCGCTTACGGCCACCAGGCCTTTGAACCCCTTTTGCCGTCCCTGGGAAAGCAGGATCGAGGCGAAGTTGACGTCATCCTCGATGATCAGCAGGCGTTTATCGCCAGGGGTCAGCTGCTCGCGGTCATCGGCCACGGCAGGCGGCGTGTCGAGGCTATGGACCTCTGGCTCATGGAATGAGGCCAATGTCATGGCACCCTGCCGCTCCCCAGGCGGCTCGGCATCCCGGCACAGGGGCAAAAACACCGTAAAAGTCGCACCCTGCCCCTTCTGGCTGGCAAGTTGAATCTCGCCGCCCAGCAACCCGGCAAGCCTCCTGGAGATGGATAGCCCCAAGCCAGTGCCCCCGTATTGACGGGCCGTGCCGCCCTCAGCCTGTCGGAAGGCATCGAAGATCACCCGCTGCTGCTCAGGGGTGATGCCGATCCCGGTGTCGCTGACCGCAATGGCGATACTCTGGCCGGGATCGAGGCCTGAGGCGGTGAGGTCGCTGCCAGGCTCAGGACGGCGGAAGATTACCGTCACAGTCCCCTGATGGGTAAACTTGATGGCGTTGCTCACCAGATTGCGCAGGATCTGCTCGATCCGCAGACGATCAGAGACTATCGCCTTAGGCAGGGTTCCGTCGATCTCCACCACGAATTCGAGGCCCTTGTCGCTCAGCAGATGGCCCATATCGCTTTTCAACCAGTCGCCAAGGCCACGGAGCCCAATCTCTTCGCTGGCAACGTCCATCCGGCCGGCTTCGATCTTGGACAGATCGAGGATATCGTTGATCAGCCGCAAGAGATCCTGGCCGCTGTTGTGGATGATGGTCGCTGACTCGACCTGGGCCGGCTCCAGGTTGCCGCCCTTGTTCTGAGCCAGATTGCGGGCCAGGAGCAAGAGGCTGTTGAGCGGGGTGCGCAGCTCGTGGGACATGTTGGCCAGGAATTCGGACTTGTACTGATTGGCGGCGGCCAGCTCCTTGGCTTGGGCGTCGATGTCGCGCCAGGCCTCCTCAAGCTCCCGGTTCGCCTCCTCCATATCCTGATTCCTCCGGATCAGTGTCTCCCCCTTCTCCTCCAGTTCCTCGTTGGCTGCCTGCAGCTCCTCCTGCTGGGATCTCAACTTCTCCTCATTGCGGCGCAAGGCCTGGGCCTGCTCCTCCAGTTCTTCGTTCGCGGCCCGCAACTCCTCCTGCTGCCGCTGCAGGGCCGCAGCCTGACGCTGGGTTTCATCCAGCAGCTCCAAGGTTTTCTGCCGCTGCCGGGCAGAATAGAGGGAAACCGCGATGGCCTCCCCGGCCTCATTCAAGAAGAGGCGCTTCTCCTCGCTGAAGGGATGATACCCGGCAAGCTCGACCACACCCTGCAGCCCATTCATCCAGATCACCGGCAGCAGCACGACACTGACCGGCGCGGTCTGGCCCAGCCCCGACTCAAGCCGCAGGTAATCAGGGGGCAGGTCATTGATTTCAACCAGCTGACGGGAGATCGCCGCCTCGCCCACCAGACCCTCTCCCGGACCAAAGAAGGCGGGCACCTCTTTTATGGACGCCACCGAAAACGTCGCGGCAAGGAGCAAGCTGCCATCGGCCCGCCGCACATAAAAGGCCCCGGCCTGGGCCTCAAGGTACTGGGCAAGAAAGACGAGGCTGTCCCGGCACAAACGCTCCTCGCTCTTGTCCTCACGCAGGAGCTCTGCCAGCCGGCTCCGGCCATTGGCCTGCCACTGGCTGAGGCCGATGGCCTCGACCATCCGGTTGAACATCCGGCCCAAGTGGCCAATTTCATCCGCCCCGGCATGAGCGATGCGGGCACCATAGTCTCCCTTGGCCACCAGGTTCAAGGCGTCCAGCACACCTTGGAGAGGGCGGCTGATGGAACGGTTGATGACCAAAGACAGCCATAACCCAGCCAGCATAGCCGCCAGGCACATGGCGAAGGAGGCGATACTGGCTGCCTGGGATAAGGAGCGGGCCTTGACTCCCGCCGCCGCATCCTCGGCGATGGCGGCATTGAGAATCGTCTCGACCGCGTCGTCAATCCGGGAAGCTGCCTCCTGCGATTGCTTGTGCAGGCCATCAACCTCCCGGTCTGCCTTGACCAAGGCGTCAAAATTATTCAGATACTCGTCAAGGATATAGTTGGCGTCCGCGACATGCTCCCGGGAGACTCCCGCGTTGGCGAAGGCTTCCCGCAAGGCCCGGACCGCGTTGCGGGTCTTGACGGCATACTCATCCCCCTTCCGCAGCATATAGTCCTTCTCTTGCTTGCGGATACCCAAGATCAGGGCCGCGGAGTTGGGGACATAGTTCTTCAGTAAGCGGCGGCTCAAGGCAACAAACCCCCGCTCGGCATTCTGCTTCGCCTCGGTAAGCTTCGGCCCGCTGCCGCCGGACGCCGCCACAAAATAGCGGTGAATGGTCAACTGGTAGGCCTCGAACAAACGGTAGAGGTCCTGATTGGTTTCCGTGTTGGGGACGTGGAGGTTGAATAGCTGAACGAACGCGGCCTGGGCGCTGTCCATGGCATCGATCCTGGTCTTGACATCAATGTCATCGGCCGAGTTGAGGATGGCATTCATCTTGAGGAGGTCGCCCATCACCTGGCCCAGGCTATGTTCGACCATCTCATTGGTTTCCAGCCGGTAGGCAGCCGCCCGCATGGCCCCCATCAGGCCTTCATCGATGGTGAGCCCCCGGCGCACGTGGGCCAGGCGCAAGTCATGAAACAGTGATTGATACCTGACAGCGGCGGTGGTAATGGCCTCGGTCAAGTCGACAAAGCGCTGATCTCCTTGGGAGTCGGCATATCGCCTGATATCGCTGGTCAAGCGGTCTATCGAGGCAAGGCCTTGTTCAACCCTCATGGCTGTCGCCAGCTGGCGATCCTCAGAAAACTCCGCGGCAGCCAATTCCACCGTCCTCAGGACAGCCTTGACCTCCGAGGCCTTGTCATCGTACTGGCGTTGATGTTCCGATGTCTGGACAAAGATGTTCCCGACACGGTTCAAGGCAAATTGGTGCACCCCGAGCGCCAGCACAAAGAGGAAGAGCAGCACGCCGCTGTTGGCCAGCAGCCTGATCTTGATGGGAAAGGTAGTCAATGAGACCATGAAAGGGTCAAGCCCGCCTCCTCGTTAAAGACCCAGCGCCGCCCAAGAGGCGCCATGGGATGATGGTCACCCCGGGTAGTCCGCATGCCTTATGGGACAATCCCGCGATGGGCCAGCAGCGAACCTTCGAGACGATACAGACTGGTTTGCGCCTTGCGCACAGCGACAACCGCGTCGGCTTGGGCGATCTGGCTGGCCGCCATGTCGCGCTGGGCCTGGGCGACCAATAAGGTTGTGGAGCGCCCCAAGCGGAACTTCTCCTGCTCGATGGCGCAGGTCTTCTCCCGCAAGAGGCGGGTGGCTTCCGCCGCCTTGGCTTGGGCGATTGCCTGTTCCACGTCCACGTAGGCGGAGCGCACGTCCACCTGCACCAGATGCTCCATATTGACCATGGCGGCGTTGGCCTGGTCCAGGGACCAGCCCGCTGCGGCATGGCGGGCTCTGGCCGCCCGGTTGCCCAAGGGCACCTCCAGGGTCAAGCCGCCGGCATAGGACCTTTGGTTGCTGGTGTCCGAATCGCCAGCCACCGCTTCAGTGTAGCGAGAGCCGCCCACGGAGACGAACAGATCGAGTTTGGGCAACAGTCCGTTCTTGGTCTGCACCACGTCTAAATCCCGGCGGCGCACCTGGAGACGGGCCTGATTCAGATCGGGCCGCTTGGCCAAGGCCAGCGTGACATGGTTCTCCACGCCGTCGAGGACTGCCTCCGGCAGTTCGGGGGCATCGGGCAAGACAATCTCGGCCTGCCAGTCGGCGGGATTCGCCGGGTTGACCAGCCGCAACAGATTAAGCCGGGCTTTGACCAGGGCGCCTTGGGCCGCCACCAGCTGCTGGGTCCGCGCCGCCGCCTCGCTCTCCGCTGCCGCCGACTCACTCTCCGCCAGAGCGCCGACCTTGATCCGCTCGGCCACCTCCTCCACCTGCTGCTTGGCAATGGCCAACGACTGTTCCTGGATAGCCAGGGCACGGCCTGCCAAGACCAAATCCCAATAGCCCTGTTCCGTCTGCGCCACCAGTGCCTCGGCCGCGCCCTGCAATTCATAGAGCGAAATCTCCGTATCCAAGCGGCTCTGGCGGAGCCGGGCCAGGGTGACTTCGGGGCCTCGGCCCTGGAGCAGGGCCTGGGTGACCGTCAGATCCCACGATGACAGCTTCAGCTCCGTGCCCTTGACATCGTGGGCGGCCTGTTTGGTGCTATCGGCGCTCAAGGCGAGGGTAGAGCCCAGGGAGGTTGGCTGGCTGAGAGTGACGCCGCTGCGGGTGGTCTCGACGTCATCGGATACGGGCAGGTGGGGGGCCGCGCTCTTGAGCGCCGAGGAACCTGCGGTGGCTTGCCCATGGGCATGACTGGCCGAGCCTGACAATACCGGGTCAAAGGCCGCCCGCTCCGCCTCTTCGCCAGCGCGGCTGACCGCAGGTTTCAAGCGCTCGACCGTGAAGCTCTGGTTGCGCTCCAAGCCTGTCAACAAGGCCTCCTGGAGAGAGAGTCTCACAGGTGTCCCTGTGGTGGCTGCGGCCACCGGCTGAGTCACAGCCACCGGCTGAGCCAGATCCTTGTCAATGGCCCCCAACAATGTCTTGACCTCGGTTTGGCCGGCAATGGCAGGGGGGGACATCGACCGGCCCGGCATGATCTGATTGACGCAACCGTTGCTCACCAGGGCAAGGATAACGAGGGGCGCAATCCGGCCCCCAGCCCGAAAATCACTTTTCATTCGTACCGTAATGCCTCAATGGGGTTAAGCTTGGCGGCGCGGCGGGCGGGATAATAGCCAAAGAAGATCCCCACCGAGGCCGACACCGCAAGGGCCAGGACAATACTCCGGCCCTCTACCAGTATGGCAAAATCCGTGAACCGGCTAAAGCTCCAGGCAACCCCGAGCCCCAGGCCGATACCCAGAATCCCGCCCACGCCGCTGATCACAATCGATTCCAGAAGAAACTGGCGCAGGATATCCCAATCCCGGGCGCCGATGGCCTTGCGCACCCCGATCTCCCTGGTGCGCTCGGTCACGGTGACCAGCATGATATTCATGATCCCGATCCCGCCGACCACCAGCGAGATACTGGCGATACCGCCCAGCAGCAGGCTGAAGGTCCGGGTGAACGACGAGGCCATCTCCACCAGCTCCGACTGATTGCGGACATGGAAATCGTCCTCCACCGTCGGCAGCAGACGGTGGTTGGTGCGCAGGATGGCGCCGATGCGCTCTTCCATGGCGGCGGCATCGGCGTCAGGGGCCAGTTTGACATCAATCTCGGACAGATAGTCCTGACCCAAGATCTGCTTCATGGCGGTGGCAAAGGGGACGACCACCATGTCGTCGGGGTTGAACCAGCCCTGATCGCCCTTGGCCTTCAGCACCCCGATCACCCTGACGTTGACGTTCTTGATCCGGATCACCTCGCCCACCGGGTTCTGATCCGCAAACAGCTGTTCGGCCGCATTGGCCCCCAGGAGGGCCACCCGGGCCACATGCTCATCCTCCAGGGCGGAAAACCCCTGCCCCTTGTCCACCTCAAAGGCGCGGAGAGAGAGGTAGGTCATGGGCGCGCCGGTGATGGTGGTGTTCATGTTGTGGTTGAAATACTTGACCTGGGCCCGGCCCATGACCAAGGGCGCCACCGCCTCCACCTGCGGCAATTGGCGGAGGATGGCATCGGCATCGGCGAGTTTGAGTCCCTTGTTGGATTCGGAACGCACCCCGCCGCGGAAATCGCCGCCAGGGCGCACCACCAGCAGGTTGGTGCCCATGGCGGTGACCCGGCCCATCACCTGGGCCTTTGCCCCGGCGCCCAGGGCCATCATCGAGATCACCGCCCCCACGCCGATGATGATCCCCAGCATGGCGAGAAAGGTCCGCAAGGTGTTGGCCAGCAAGCTCTGGCAGGCGATTTTGATCAACGTCCAGATCAACATGACGGAGCTTCCTCCGCTACCCGGCCATCGCGAAAGCGGATCTGACGGCTGCAGAACCCAGCCACCTGCGGGTCGTGGGTGACCAGGATGATGGTCCGGCCGTCCCGGTTCAGCCGGGCGAAGAGTTCCATAATCTCGAGGCTGGTGTGGGAATCAAGGTTGCCGGTAGGTTCGTCGGCCAGGATGATGGCCGGATCGCTGACCATGGCCCGGGCAATGGCCACCCTTTGCCGCTGACCACCGGAGAGCTGACTGGGATCGTGCCGCTGCCGGTCGGCAAGGCCCACCCTGTCCAAGGCCTGCAAGGCAACGGCGCGGGCATCAGAGCGTCCGGCATAGAGCAGGGGCAGTTCCACGTTCTCCAAAGCCGAAACCCGGGGCAGGAGATTGAAGGACTGAAAGACGAACCCTATCCGCCGGTTGCGGACGGTGGCCAGACGGTTGGGGGAAAGGGTGGCCACATTCTCGCCTTCCAGGAGGTATTCGCCCTGGTCCGGGGCGTCGAGACAGCCCAAGATATGCATCAGGGTGGACTTACCGCTGCCCGAGGGACCGGTGATGGCCACCATCTCGCCGGCGCTGATACAGATGTCGACCCCGTCCAAGGCGTGAACCATGGCCTCGCCGGAGTGATAGGACTTGCGAAGGTTGCGCGTCTCGATCATTTACTGCGGCCGCCTCCCATCAGACGCATCTTTAGCATGTCGCCTCGGGCGGAAGGCGTCTTCTTGGCTTGGTCCTCTTTCTTGTCCGACTTTTCCGATTTATCCGACTGCCACCGGCTCTGGCCGTTATCCGGGGCCAACACCACCTTTTCGCCCACCTCGACTCCACTCAGGATCTCGACGAACTCGCTGTTCGAATCGCCAATGGTCACCAGCCGCCGGTTGGTGTTGCCGTCCTTGTCCAGCACCGTCAACCAGCTCAGGCCCTTCTTCCGCTCCAAGGCGGTGACCGGCACCAGAAGGCTGTCCAGCTTGTCCTTGGTGACGATGCTGACATTGGCGGTCATCTCCGGCTTCAGCAGGGGCCGGTTGTCGCCGTTGACCTCGACTTTGACCTCGAAGGTCACCACGTTGGAGGTATTGACGCCCTTGGTCGCCACCAGCACCACTTCGCCCTTGAACACCTCGTCGGGGAAGGCGTCAACCGTGATCTTGGCAGGTTGACCGGTAGCCACCCGGCCGATGTCGCTTTCATCCACCGAGACCAAGACATAGATCCGGGTGAGATCGGCCAGGGTCAGCACCGGGGTGCCGCCACCGACGTTGTTGATACCGGAGGCGATGATTTGACCGACCTGCACGTTGCGACTGGCCACCACCCCGTCGATGGGGGCCAGGATGGTGGTGTCGGCCAAGCGCTGATCGGCGTCGGATAAGGTCAGCTGATCGGCCTCGGCCTCGGCCTCGGCCATGGTGATCTCCTGACGCCTGGCCTCGACCTGGGCCTTCTTGCTCTCAAGATCATGGACCCTGGCGATGGCGCTCTGCCATTCGGCCTGGGCCGTGGCGCAGGCGCTCCTGGCCACGTCCAGCTCTTCGGCGCTGGCCATCTTCTTGTCAAAAAGCTGAGTCACCCGGGTGAATTTGGCCTCGGACTCCTTGGCCCTGGCAGCTGCCGCCTTTTCGTTGGAGTCGGCCCTGGTCTGCTCACTGACGTAGTCCCGCTCGGCAACAGTCAGGTTGAGCCTGGCCTGGGCGACCTTGGCCCGGGAACCGGTCACCGACGCCTTGCCGCGTTTGACTGCCCGCTCCTCGTCCACCGGATCAAGCTGGACCAGAAGCTCACCCTGCTTCACCTCCTGGCTGACCTCCACCGGCAGCTTGACGATCTCGCCGCTGGCCTTGCATTTGATCTCCACCTCCCGCTCCGGCACCACCCGGCCAGTGGCATCCACCACCACCTTAAGGGGCCAGATCCGGGCGATGGCGGTCTTCACTTCCTTGTCGCTGCTCTCCACGGCATCATGGGCCGGGGTCAAAAACTTCCACAGCAGCCCGGCTGTGACCAGCACAAGGGCCACGATAATGATTTTTTTCTTCATGCTCATGAATGTCAACACAATAAAATTAATAAGTTACACAGAACAGACACCGCCAGGCCAGCCGAGTGATCTCCGCGCACCTCGATCAAGCCTCTACAGTCCCAAGGCCAAGCTATTCCACAGGGCCAAGCAGGCAAGGGACAACAGGGTGACCGGAATGCCGATGCGGGCATGTTCGGCAAATCCAACCTTGGTCCCCATGGCCTCGGCTTGCTCGACGACGATCAGGTTAGCGATGGAGCCAATGAGCACCAGGTTCCCCGCAAAAGTGCTGGATATTGCCAGAGTATACCATTCCTGGATACGAGTTGGGTCTAAAAATTTCACCAACAGCATGGTGGCGGGCACATTGCTGACCAGATTGCTTAATACAGTGGAAACGCCCGTCAACATCAGCAGATCGGAGAAGCAGACCCCATGGCTGGCCAGCAGGGTCATCACCGCCGCCGTCGCCCCGCTCGAGACCACCCCCTGAATCACCACGAATAGGGCGCAGAACAAGGTGAGCAACTGCCAGTCCACCAGCCTCAAAAGCTGCCGCGACTCCAAGCGCCGACTGCACAGCAAAAGTCCAGCCACCGCCATGGCCGACAACTCCCTGGGGATGGCGGTAAAAAAAAGGCAGACCAGGACCACCACCGCCAACAAACCCTTGCCGGATTGCCAACTGTTCCATGGCGGCCAGCCAGGGAGCAACCCCTCGGGACAGGAGGCGGCCGGGCCTGTCAAACGGCCCTGATAGCGAACCCAGATCAGCAGATACCCCGCCAAGAGGGAAAACACAACAGGGAATATGGCGAAAGCCAGAAAAGGGCCAAAAGTGAGTCGGCCGACCTGGCCGATCAGCATATTCTGGGGGTTGCCGATCAAGGTGGCGGCCGAGCCGATATTGCTCGACACAGCCAAGCCCAGTAGAAAAGGGATGGGGTTATAGCCGTTGCTCCGCATGACCTGAACCAAGAGCGGAGTAAAGGCCAAGCAGACGATATCGTTGGCCAATATGGCCGAGAGGCAGGCGCTGGCCAGCATGACAGCCAGGAGAAAAAGAGGCGGAGAGCGCAACAACGCGGAGACCCTGAGGGCCACCCGAGTATAGAACCCTCCCAGGCGGAATTGGGCCGAAATGACCATCAAGGCGTACAACAGAAGGATGGTGGGAAAATCGATGGCGGCGACAGCCTGGTCCAGGGGGACAAAACCGCCGCTGACCATGGCAATGGCGCCCAGGACCGCGATCCCGGTACGGTCGAGCCGCAGGCCGGGGATCCGGCCAATGGCCACCCCGGCATAGGTAAGACAAAAAATCAGGCCGGCGCCTGTCTGCATCCCGCCCGAGAAGCCGTCACTGGCCGGCTAAAATTTGGTGCAGCGTCCGAGCCAGTTCCGCCATGCCCACCGGCTTGTGTAAAAAGGCCTTGATGCCGGTGGCGGCCAGTTCCTCCTCAGAGTGCAGGCCCTCGTAGCCCGTAAAGATGACTACCGGCAGGTCAGGACGAAAGGCAAAAATTTCACGGGCCAGGTCAATCCCGGTCAAACGCGGCATGGTCTGATCGGTGAGGACCAGGGCAAAGGCGTCTGGTTGACCGAAAAAGAGTTCCAACGCCGCTTGCCCGTCTCTGGCCGAAGTCACCTGGTAGCCAAGACTGATCAGCATCTGCGCCATGGTCTCCACCACCACCGCCTCGTCATCGGCCAGCAATATCCGTTGATTGCCGGTTGCGGTAGCAAGGGCAGACTCTTCCTCGGCCACCGCCGTCTTATCGCCAATCTCAGGCAGATAGACCCGGAAGGTCGCCCCGTGCCCCAGCTGGCTGTCCACCTCGATCACCCCGCCACATTTCCGGACAATGCCATCAACCACCGCCAGGCCCATGCCGGTACCCTCTCCTGGCCCCTTGGTGGTAAAATAAGGCTCAAATATCCGGGGCATATCGTGGTTGGCGATGCCAACCCCGGTATCGCCAACCACGAGACAGAGGTAGGCGCCGGGGGACAAGCCAAGGACCGCCAATTGCTCGCCGACCTCCACCCGGCGCAGCATAACCGTCAATTCGCCCCCCTTGGCCACCATGGCCTGATAGGCGTTGGTGCACAGGGCCATGACCACTTGATGAATCTGGGCCGGGTCACAGAGGACGTAACCGCCAGGGGCGTCAATATCGGTATGCAGATCGATGGTCGCGGGCAGCGAAGACCTCAAGAACTTAAGCGCTTCCTTGACTACCACCTGGACCAAGAGGGGCTGGTTCTGCTGCTCGCCTTGGCGGCTGAAGGCCTGGATCTGACGGACCAGGTCCTTGGCGCGATGGCTGGCGGCCAGGATCTCGGCCATAAAGGTGTGGAGCTTGTCGTGGGGGTCCACCATACTCAGACAGAGCTCGGAATAGCCAAGAATGGGCGCCAGGATATTGTTGAAATCATGGGCGATCCCCCCAGCCAAGGCGCCCAGGGATTCCATCTTCTGGGCGCGGCGCAGATGCTCTTCGGCCTGGCGCTTCTTGCCGATGTCGCGAAAGATCCCCTGGATGACCTGCTTCCCCCCGATGGTGACCACGCTGGCACTGACCTGCACCGGAACCAGACGGCCATCGCCACGGACCACATAGACATCTTCGGGCACCATCTGCTGGTCATCCCCGCGGCGGTTTAGGACATGGTGACATAGCTCGCGGTCAACGCCCGGACAAAATTCCGTACGGCTCATACCGATGATCTCGGCCTGGGTCCGTCCCAACAGACGCTCCGCCGCGGCATTGGCCTCAATGACAAGCCCTGTCTCGGCATCAATCAGGACGATGGCATCATGCGCCCCGGCAATCAAAGTCCGGTACTTCTCCTCCGACTCCTGCAAGGATTTAGCCGTCCGCCGATGGACCTCGCGTCCACGAATGACATCGATCCCGTAGGCCAGGTCATCGGCAAGCTGACTGAGCAGATGCACCTCTTCGGCATCAAAGGCCGAACGTTCGCCGGCATAAAGATTCAACGCGCCGCGCCCCTCCTTCAGCGGCAGGGGAAGGGCTATCGAGGAACCAAAACCGCGCTTTTGCGCCTCATCCCGCCAAGGGGTAAACTTCGGATCCGCGCCGGTATCACGACAGATAACCGGGTTTCCGGTGCGGATGGCAGTGCCGGTAGGCCCCCGGCCACGCTCGCTATCCGCCCATGTCAACCCTACGGTGTCGAGATAACCGTCATGATGCCCGGCAGAGGCCCTGACCTGGACGCTCCTTTCGGCATCATCCAGGCCATATCCGACCCAGGCCATCCGGTAATCACCCTGTTCGACCATGGTCTGACAGATTTTGGCCAACAGTTCGTCTTCATCATCCTCGACGCGAACCACGGCCTGATCGCAGTGGGTAATCATGCGCTGCACCCGGAGACTACGGCGCAGGATGGCCTCGACCCTCTTCTGCTCAGTAACGTCCCGGGCGACATTCAAAGTCCCAGTGAGGGCGCCATTGGCATCGTGGAGCGGGGTGACCGTCACCAGAAAGGTCTTGCCCAGTGACTCCATATCCATTTCCAGCCCCCCGGCGATATGCCGGCCAGAGCCAAGCATAATGGAATACGGACAGCCCTGCGGCGGAACGGCGCCGCCATGGAAGATCTCGTAACAGCGCCGCCCGATCATCTGCTCCTGGGTGAGGCCGGTCATATGCTGCACTGCAGCATTGGCAGCCACGATCCGGTAGTCGAGGTCCAGGATCATAGCTTGATCCTTCATGGCGTTGAACACGGTCTGCCAATCGACCTGATGAGAAACGGCAAGAGGAGGCTGGTTCACAGGGGAGGGCCGCTGATCAGATTTAGGAATAGAGAGGCGGCTACTTGATAAAGGAGCAGCAATAATCGGAAATTGTCTTGACCTTGAGGCCAAACTTGGCCTGGGCCGGCACCTCGAAGGATTCCCCTCCGCGAATGGTCCGCCACGCCGCCTCGCCCGGCAGCATGACGTCCATCTCACCGCTCATGATCTCCATGATCTCTCTATCGCCGGTGCTGAACTCATACTCGCCGGGGAGCATTATCCCCAAAGTCTTTTTACTGCCATCGCCAAAGACGACGGTCCGACTGGTAACCTTGCCATCAAAATAGATATTGGCCTTCTTGACTACGGCAACATTGGTGAATTCACTCATACATGCTCCTGATGATTTTCGTTGGCGACTCTGCCCGGCACCAGACCCCCCGGCCCCGACAGAGAATAACTGTGTAATATGGGAGGGAGCGGCGTCATCGGCCTTGCCAGGCCTCAACGGACCGCCAGGACCCGCGCCGCGACCAAATCCGGATGCCGGGTCCGGGCATTGCGGGAGGTCTCGATGATCCGCGCCTCACTGAAGCCTGCCGCCAGAAACTCGTCAAGGAAGGCGCCGCCTTCCTTAGCCCCAGCAATTCAGGCAAACCAATCCTTGAGATTCCGAACCGGCTTGGTCTCCTGCGGCCGGGTAAAGACAAGTTCGGTGGCATGGACCACGCCACCCGGCTTCAATACCCGGGCCATCTCCATGAAGAGCCTGCCGCGCACCGGATTCAAGTTGAAGATTCCGTTGACCAGCGCCACGTCGATGGTGTGCCCCGGTAAAGGCAACCGCCCCGCATCGGCGCAGCAGTAGAGGATATTCTTGGCGCCGGCCCGCCGACTGGCAACGATTGCCTTGCCCAACATGGCCGCGCTAAAATCAACCCCCACCACCCGCCCTGAAGGACCGGCCTTAGCCGCGGCAAGCAAGGAATCAAGCCCTGTGCCGCAGCCAAGGTCGAGTACCGTGCTTGCGGCGCCGATTTCGGCCACCACTCCGACATTGCCGACTCCGGCAAAGGAGGCCGAGGCTTCATCGGGCAGGCTATCGAGCAACTCTTTGGGATATCCTACACTCTCGGCAAACGATTTGCCAACCGGAAACGGGTGTTGCCGGAACGGATCGCTGGCCGCCGCCGAATATGCCAGCTGCACACCGGCCAGAAGCGCATCGTCATTGCAGCAGCGTTCCCCCTTACCCAGCAACCCTTGAATGCCAGACATCAATCCCATGACTACCCTCACTATCAATCTTGGCTATTGCTCTGCTGTCTTCAGATACAACTTGCCAACAACACGATCAAATGTAAAGGAATTATAGCGTGCTGGGCTACGCTAACTCGGGGCTAGCAAACAAAAAAACCGACAACCGGCCAGCACCTCTTGGGGGTCTTGGCCCAAGCTGCTGGGCCTCCTGAAACTTTACCATGACATTTGCCACAGTAAAGCCAACAGCATAAATCAAAGAGCTTGTTTGGAGAAAAAATATTGAATCATCAATTTTTTAGACTTGACGCGATCACCACAATGTAGCATATTAGCTTTAAAGGTGATTTGTCCTCTCCTTTACTCCTCCTTGGAAAGGGCAGGGTCGAAAGACTCTGCCCTTTTTTTATTTTCCCCATTGGCGCCATCGTGCTCAGCGCACGGTTACACGGAGCTCTGCTGGCAACTCCCGCCTCATCCTAAAAAAATCCCGCAACAACGCCCCGCACTCCTCAGCCATCGGGCCCTGAGTAACTGTGAGCCGATGATTCAACAACTGGTCCCGGCCAATCTGATAACGGCTGACAGCGGCACCGGTCTTGGGATCACAGGCGGCAAACACCAGACGGTCCAGCCGGGCATGGATCATGGCCCCCATGCACATCAAGCACGGTTCCAAGGTCACGAAGAGGGTCGCCCCCTCCAGACGGTAATTCCCCACGGCGGCCCCACCGGCCCGGAGGACCAACATCTCGGCATGGGCGCTTGGATCGGACAGCTCGATGGTGCGGTTGCCGTCCCGTCCCAAGATGTTGCCATCGGCATCCACCAGCACCGCCCCCACCGGCACCTCATCGCGCCGAGCCGCGGCCTCTGCCTCGCCGTAGGCCATGGCCATGAAGTGACGATCCGCCTCCTGCTGCCCACTCATGACGCCCGTGCTACTCGGCGGAATGCCGCTTGAGCTGATTGGCGTAATTAGCCGCCTCCCAGCCCGCCACGCACCCTTCACCCACAGCCTTGGCCATCTGGTAGGGTTGACCCGCTATATCGCCGGCCGCGTAAATTCCTGCGATATTGGTCTCTTGTCTCTTATTGGTGTCGATATGGGTCATGGTGTCGGTATCGAGAAGCACCCCCAGATTGACAGCCAGCTCAATCGCCCCCTTGGCCCCCAGCTCGACAAAGATCCCCTCGACGGCCAGGGTGCTGCCATCAGACAGAACGAGTGACTGGACCGCGTTGTCGCCTTGGATCTTCTCCACCCAGACTCCGTCAAGGCGGCGGACCTTGCTGGCCTTGAGTTTCCCCATGAGCTCAGACGAGATATCGAGCTGACGATTTACCAGGAAGACCTCCGGGGTATAGCCAAGGAGGGTCAACGCCCCATCCACAGCGGCGCTGCCATTGCCAACCACGGCAACCGGGGCATTGCGGAAAAAATTGGCATCGCAATCGACACAATAACTCACCCCCCGCCCGGCAAGCTCCTTTTCGCCCGGCACCTTCAGCTTCTTGCGGGCCGTGCCGGTGGCCAGGATCACCGTACGGGCACGGAGTTTCGAGGCCTCCGTATGGATGGCAAACAGACCTCCCTCCTCAGTCACGATCCTGAGCACATCCTCTTCTCTGATCTCCGCCCCGAAACGGCGGGCCTGATCCCGACCGATTGCCAGCATCTCGCTGCCATCCGTCACCCCGCCGACGCAGAGATAATTCTCCACATGGGCGCCGCTGATGCTACTCCCTGCCCCCTTGCCCAGCACCGTCACCGATGCCTTCTTCCGCGCCGCATGCACAGCGGCCTGCAGCCCAGCCGGCCCTGCGCCGACAATGACCACGTCTCGAACCTCCTGCTCCATCTGTATTCCTCCGAATTATTTCACCAGCGAAAAACTCGCTGTCCGCGCCCGGCGACAATGCCAACTTGATCAGCGACCCAAAAGCGCTTCATGCGCCAAAACCGTATTGCCAAGGATTTCAATCTTTTCGATTGACGCGCCCTCTTTCTCCTTGCTACAACCATAAAAGGTCCTGGCGCCACACCGACAGAATACCCCTTCGCCGAGCTCCCCGATGCCGACAACCAGCAGAATCAGCATATTCACCGGGATCATCACGACCTCGGCCATCGCCCTGATCAGCTTTCCGCTGTATATCTTCCTCTACCTCGATCCCGCCTTTGCCAACTTCGTCACCGCATCATCCGAACGTGAGGCGGTCAAGGTGGCAAACTACATCACCCTCACCCTGTTTCCCGAGATCACCGAATTCAACGAGACCTCCCTCTCCACGAGCAAAGAGGTCCAGCTCACCGAACTGCAACACGAATTCCAGATCATCAAGGTCAAGATCTTCAAACCAGACGGCACCATCATCTACTCCACCGACAAAAAGGACGTCGGGCAAGTAAACACCCATGACTACTTTCGGGCAGCAGTAGCCCGGGGCCAGCTCTACACCAAGGTTGTGCAAAAAAACACCATCAGCCTGGAAGGGCAGTCCATGCCGGTGGACGTGGTCGAGACCTATGTGCCGATCATGCACGGGGCAAGCTTTGTCGGCGCCTTCGAAATCTACTATGACAACACCATAGCCCGCAAGGAGTTACGGCGCTTGCTCTCCAACGTCGGCATCTCCGTCGGGGTGATGGCCATCGGCCTGATGGCGGCAGTGCTCCTGGCCATCTTCAATGCCCTGAGAAATCTTAAGGAAAAAACCGCTGCGGAGGGCGCCCTTCGCCAGGCGCACGACGAACTGGAAGAGCGGGTGGAGACCAGGACACAGGAACTCTCTCTGGCCAACGAGGCCTTAAGCCAGGAAATTATCACCCGCCGAGCGGCGGAAACGGAAAAGGAACGCCTGATCACCGAACTAACCGAAGCCCTGCAGCAGGTCAAGACCCTGAGCGGCCTCCTCCCCATCTGCTCGTCCTGCCGGCAGATCCGTGACGACGACGGGAAGTGGCGCAAGGTTGAAGATTATTTCCAAATGAGAACCGACGCCGAGTTTACCCACGGCATCTGCCCGAAATGCGCCAAACGGCTCTACCCCGACCTTTACGATCAGCTCGACGAAACGGAGAATTCCTGAAAGGCTTAGCCGCCCCCGCCTCACACCTCCGGGAACGGAAAATCCGGCTCGTCTAACAGTTTGGCAAACCGCTGCTTCTTCTCGGTCTTTTCGGCATGGAAGGCCACCAGCCGCTCAATGATCGCCAGCACAGCCTCCTCGTCAACCCCCTTGGCAATCCGACGGCCGCCCTTGGGGAACGGCCCGCCTTTGCCTCCGGCATAGACCTCGAGACCCGCCCGGGTCGCCTTGATCCCGATATCACTGAGCCCAGCGTCCGAGCATGAAGCTGGGCAGGCGGAGATGGCGATTTTGAACTTGGGTTTAAATGGACCCTTTCCTTTAAAGGCCGCCACAATCTTGCGCGACAGGGCCATGGTATCGATCAACCCAAGATTGCAATAGCTCCCCCCCACGCAGATCTTGGGCAGCGGAAACTTCCCCGGCCCCTTCAACTCTGCCCCCGCCACAGCCAAGGCGTCGCGAATGGCAGCCTCATCCTCATCTCTGATGTCGAGGAGCCGCAGGTTCTGAGCCGTTGAAAGATACAGGCCCAGACCATACTGGTGAACCAAGCGGATGACGGTGTCGAGGATCTGCCCGGGGACCACCCCCTCGGGGATGAGAATAGTCAGGCTTTTCTTGATGTTCTTAGGTGTATCGGTGGTGTCGCTCATCGCGTATCGCTCCAGGAAAGAAAATGAAGCGCACCCTGCCACGGACAGAGTTGCCTCAATATCACTAAACTGTGCCGTACGCCGACAGTTTCCCCCTAAACTTCGGAAGCGACGCCGGATAAAGATTCCACGGCAACTACAAAAAAATACATCATATAGTTTAATTTATTTTCTGAATCAATTATTTTATGGTATTTGATGAGGGGTGCTGGGAGAAGGAGGACTGCCAGCGCCGCACACAACTATTGCTCATAATATATTATTTCACCATACAACAACGAGGGGAACGCAGGCATGGCACGAACAAGCAATCCATATGGCGCCGGGGACAAAGCCGTCAAGGCCATTGACAGAGATAGAGAACGCGAGCGCCGATTTATGATGCAGGCTTGTTTCAAACACGCCGAGGACCTGGCCATCAAGCTGGTCCAGCGCCTCATGGATGAACACATCGTCGAGACCACCTCCGACCGTGACCTGCGCGAGGTATTCACCGCCCTATTCACCAAACTGGGGGACATGGAAGAGTTCGACCTCCAGTTCAAGATTGCCCCGATCCGCTCCATGGTCAACAACCCTAACTTGGTCAGCCTCTACCTCACCCAATACATTACCGAAGACCTGGTGGATCACCCCAAGGTGCAGGATGTCTTTGGCGACGACCAGGAGATCTACCGGGTGGTGGATTCAGTGATGAGCAAAATCAGGCCGCAGGCCTCCTGATCCCGGAGGCCACGGGCAATACAATCATCCTTCCCACATACTCCCATAGCCAAGCACGTCCCTTGGACACAAGTCCATTCGCCAAATCTGACCAGCAACGGGGCACCGCGTTTTTCAAGCTACCCTCCCATGACAATACGAGTTGGGCACTATCAGGTGCCCAACTGAGCAAAAGTCGTCACCCATGACCCCTCGTCACCCCGAACAGATGCCTTGCCTGCTGTTCGCCAACAGCAAGGGAGAGATCCAGGAGTTCCCCGAACTGTGGATGGCCGGGCGGAGCGGCCGCCAGTACCTGCAACCGGCGCTGACCGACCTCATCCCCCTGCCCGAGGGCAGCGAGCTCTTTGTGCTGCCCGATCGCTTTCCCATCGGCATCGACCCTGAAGACGGACTTCCGGCAAGGCTCGCCGAAAACCCCTACCAGGCCGCCGAAGGCCTCCAGGCCGTGGCCGCCTTTGTCGCCCCGGCCCACACCACCATCCTCACCGCCGCCTTTGAAAAAAAAACGCCTGAGGTCGGGCCGCTGCCGCTGTTTGCCTATACCGCTGTCGGCTGGCACGATAATCAGTTCTGGGTGGCATCCTTCCGCAGCGACCAAAGCATCCGCCAGGAGGCTAGCCGTTTTGATCCCAAGAAGATCAAGGCCCGCACCCTGGCCGCCCTGAAACGACACCCGGACAACCGGTTAATCCAGCACCTCGGCAAATGCAGCCTGACCTACAGCTGCCCGGCGGCCAAAAACTTTTTCCTGGGCCGCGAAGAGGCCCCGCTGCCCACCTCGCCAGCCTGCAACGCCGCCTGCATCGGCTGCATATCCTTGCAACCCTCCGGCTGCTGCCCATCGACCCAGGACCGCATCAAGTTCGTGCCCAGCCCCGCCGAAATCGCCGAGGTGGCAGTCCCGCACCTCGAGAGCGTCAAACAGGCCGTGGTCAGCTTCGGCCAGGGCTGCGAGGGCGAGCCCCTGCTCCAGGCGGAGACCATCGAACGCGCCATCCGCCTCATCCGCCGCCAGACAAGCCGGGGCACCATCAACCTCAACACCAACGCCAGCCTGCCCGAGGCCGTGGCCCGCCTGGCCGAGGCCGGCCTTGACAGCATCCGGGTCAGCATGAACAGCGCCCGCCCCCCTGCCCACAGCCTGTACTACCGGCCCAAGGGCTTTACCTTTGACGATGTCCGCCAGTCCATCGTCGAGATGAAAAAACGAGACCGTTTCGTCTCCCTCAACTACTTCATCTGCCCTGGGGTCACCGACTCGGAGGACGAGACCGAGGCCTTCTGCCAGCTGGTCGAAGAGTATCACCCAGACTTCATCCAGCTCCGCAACCTGAACATGGACCCGGACTGGTACCTGGAGGCCATCCGACACCCCGAGCACAGCCCGGCCTGGGGAATAACCCAGTGGCTGGCCATCATCAAGAAACGCTTTCCCGCCCTCCGTTTCGGCTACTTCAATCCCCCGCTGCGATGAGCACCCACAAGCATCCCATCTCCCCGCAGCCCCATGCTCACCGGCCACACAGCAGCGACAGGCTCGTCTTCGCCTCCCATTTAACATCAGGCGTTTCCTCCCGCCGCCGCATCCTCACCGCCGTCGGGCTCTTCCTGCTCTTGATCCTGTTCGGCACCGGCGGCTACGTGCTGATCGAACCCGCCTACTCCTGGTTCGACGCCTTCTACATGACGGTGATCACCATCACCACCGTGGGCTTTGGCGAAATCAAGCCTCTGTCCACGCCGGGCCGGCTGTTCACCACCGTGTTGATCGTCATCGGCTTCAGCAGCCTGGCCTATATCGCCCACTCCCTGGTGGAATCCCTCCTCGAAACATTCTCAGGAAAATCGTCGGAGACCAAAAAAATGCGCACCAAGATTGACAAACTCCATGGCCATTACATCATCTGCGGCTTCGGCCGGGTCGGCGAGGCCGCGGCCCAGCACTTCGCCAAGGCCGGGGCGGACTACGTGATCGTCGAGGCCGACCAGGCCAAATGCCAGGAACTCCACGAACGCAAGGAGCTGTTTGTCGAAGGCGACGCCACCCATGAGGATGCCCTGCTCGCCGCCGGCATCAAACGGGCGGCCGGGCTCCTGGCCATGCTCAACACCGACCCCGAGAACCTGTTCATCGTCTTGAGCGCCCGGGAACTGAACCCGACGCTGCGCATCTTCTCCCGGCTGTCCACTCCCTCCTCGGCCCGTAAGATCATCCAGGCCGGGGCCGACCAGGTGATCTCGCCCTACAAATCGGCAGGACGCCAGGTAGCCGATGACATCATGCGGGCCACGGGCCGGGCCTCCCTCTTTGACAGCCCGCCTGCCGCCAGCAACGCCCCTCCCTCCTGGTACAAGGTCAACAAATCGTCTTCCCTGGCGGGCAAGACCATCCAGGCCGCGGCCGAGAGCCACAACGCCACCATCCTGGGGCTCCGCCGGGAGGGCCAGGACACCATCCAGCCCGACCCACAGACCATCCTTCACCCCGGCGATCAGCTCCTGATGCAAGACGGCCGGCATGAAACCGGTAGCGCCGAAGTCCCGGCCCATGCCGCTCCGCCCAGAAAGATCGTGATTATCGACGACAACCCGGTGATCATCCGGCTCTACAACCGCCTCTTCCAGAAGGCCGGCTTCCATCCCCTGTGCGCCAGTTCCGGCAAGGAAGGACTGCAGCTCATCATCAACGAGGAGCCCACCGCCGCGGTGATCGACTATCACCTGCCGGACCTCTCCGGCATCGAGATCTGCCGGGAGATCCGGAAGATCAGCGACCTGGGGCATGTCCAGCTCATTATCTTTACCGCCGACGAACACCAGGAAGTCCGCAACCAGGCCCTGGCCGCCGGGGCCAGCGAGGTGGTGGTCAAGAGCGCCGACGCCGCCGCGATCATCGACCGGGTCATTCACCATCTGGGCGCTGCCCATATTCACCCATCGTAATGCGGTTTGCCCTCCCCCGGCCTGGACCACCCTCTCCCCAAGGACGAGGACAAAAAGTCTCGCCAGGCGGCGTTGAAAAAAAATTGCACTTTGGCCTTGAACCAACTATAGTGCCACATCGTTACACAGACCGAACAACCCGAGTCCAGCGCAAACCCAGCCTGGACAGGGATTACCGTCAACTGAACACCATACACCAATCGCCATGAACGCCAAACCCATCCGCCTCCGCGACTGCAAGAAACACTACACCTACGACCAAGACAAGGCCTGCACCCCGGTGGAGACGGTCCAGCGTTTCATGGACAAGCTCAAGGACGTCAAGCTGGATATCTTAAAAGAGGTCAAGCGCATCGACACCGGCCGCCTGGACATCCCGGTCTACTTCAGCGTCTGCGGCAAGGATGCCCACCAGACCATCGGCACCAAGAAACAGATGGGCAAGGGCAGCACCCCGGAGCAATCCCGGGCCAGCGCCTGCATGGAACTGGGCGAGCGCTTCAGCTTTTTCAGCTTCATCAAAAACCCGGCCAACTTCATCACCGCCACCTACGCCGAGATGAAGAAAAGCGGCCACCCGCTCCTGCCCCTGGAAAAACTCCTGCAATCGGTGCACGACACCACCACCAGCGTCGAACTCCTGGAACAACTGATCAGCGACATCCCCATCCAGTGGACGTGGGCCACCAACCTGGGCCGGGAGGAAGAGGTGATGGTGCCGTTCAGCTGGTTCTTCGCCATCAACGAGTTCAACGGCCCCTCGGCGGGCAACACCTATGAGGAGGCCATCAGCCAGGGGATCTGCGAGATCGTCGAACGGCACGTCTGCGCCGTGGTCAGCCACAACCGCCTCAAGACCCCGGCCATCGACCCAGGCAGCGTCACCGACCCGGTGGCAAGGCAACTCCTCGACAAGTTCAGCAAGAACGGCATCCAGCTCTACCTGAACGACTTCACCCTGGACACCGGCATCCCCACCGTCTCGGCACTGGCCATCGACCCCAGCACCTTCCCGGAGCTCTCCGAGATCGTCTACACCGCAGGCACCACCCCTAGCCCGGAAAAGGCCCTGATCCGGGCCCTTACCGAAGTGGCTCAGCTGGCCGGAGACTTCCACTCCAAGGCCAACTACGTGGCCAGCGGCCTGCCCAAACCGCTGAGCATGGATGAAGTGCCCTTCATCACCGATCCCGGCGCCTCGATCCGCATCGACGAGATGGCGGATCTCGGCCACGCCAACATGAAGACCGAGATCGAGAACATGCTCGCCGCCCTGGAAAAGCTGGGCATGGAGGTCTATCTCCTCAACACCATCCACGACACCCTACAGATCCCGGCCATCTACACCATCATCCCCGGTGCCCATTTCCGAGAGCGATCGATGATCAACAACGTCGGGCTCTTTGCCGCCAAGCTGGTGGCGGAACGAACGGAAGACCCCATCGCCGCCTGCCAGCAATTGCAAACCATGCAGGAACTCCTGCCCCAGGCCTACTACATCGACTTCTACCTGGGCCGCAACCTACACACCCTGGGCCGTTACGACGAGGCCATGAGCCATCTGCGCAAAGCCCTGGCCAACGACCCGGAGACGGAAGACATCCCCTATATCTACTCCTACATGGGCAATTGCCTGAAGGACCAGGGCAAGTACCAGGAGGCCATCGCCGTGCTGCAACAGGGGGTGGCCCACGACGCGGAGCGGCCCGATCTCCACAATATGCTCGGGGTCTGCCACTACAAGCTCGATCAATACCAGACCGCCATCGATCATTTCCAAAAGGCGGTGGAGTTGGCGCCGGCTTCGGCCATCGACTACGCCAACTTAGGCGTCAACTACCGCAAGCTGAACGACCTCGATCTGGCCAGCCAATGTTTCGAGCTGGCTCTGTCCCTTGACCCTTCCATCGACTTCGCCCGCCAGCACCTCCAAGAAATCCAGCAATAGGGGCAGCTGGCACTTTCAACATAGCCCAGCGATCTTGCTCGGGCCAGGGGCCGCCTTGGGGCCTCTTTTCTTTCCTTGCCTTGTCATGCCATTTTGTGGTATAGTGGCGCCTCTGCTGCACTCATCTACCCTGCAAAATCGCAATGCCCCAGCAACTCCGACATCTTGGCAAGAGCATCAGCATCACCCTTGCCGTCATCTTAACCATGGTCCTGCAGCCCAACCTCACCGGGTCTGCGGCATCGGCCTACTTTTTCTATTTCAACCCCGACTCCTCCCTCAGCAACCTGACCAGCCTCAAGCAAACCATGGACACGCTTCTGAACGCGGAAGGACTGTCCTACGCCTTTCAGTCCTTCACCCGTTTCCAGGACTTCAACCGCCAGGTGCAGGAGGCAAAGCCCACCCTGCTCTTTCTGCCCGACTGGTACCTGAAACAGGACGGCAACGACAAAAAATTCAAGCCGCTGATGATCCCCATGAGGCATGGCGCCACCACCTACCGCAAGGTCCTGCTGGTGGCTGCGGACTCCCCCCTGACCATGGCGACGCTGCCCGAGGCCACCATCGCCATGACCCACGTCGGCCAGGCGGGCCTGACCCTGCTCAATGACACGTTGTTCAAGGACAGCGGAGTCCAGAGCGAAAAGCTCAACATCATCACCACGGCCAAGGATACCGACGCCCTGTTCGCCCTGACCCTCGGCCAAGTCAAGGCCGCCATCATCTCCCAGGACAACCTGAATACCATCGGCCAGATCAACCCCAAAATCCTGAAGACCGTCAAACAGCTTGCCGTGTCCGAGCCCATGCCCCTGCCGGTGCTGTGCTATGCCGACAGTCTGATGGCAAAAGCCGACCTGGACAAGCTGAAGTCCCTCCTGCGGGCAGGCAAGGAAGATCACCATATCGCCAAACTCATGGAGCAATTAGATATCGATGCCTGGAAAGACCCGACTCCATAAGCTCCTGGTTCTCCTGGCGCTGGCCTGCTGTCTGTGGGGGCACTCGGTGTGGGCGGCTGACCCAGGCGGCCCGGTCGCCATTCTGGTGTCCGACAGCGACGAGGCGTACCGCAAGCAGGCGGAGTCCTTCCGCGACGATGTCGATCTGCCGGCCCAGGTCTTCAACCTCCAAGGCGACATCAGCGCCGACCCCGCCCTTAAAGACAGGATTTTCGCCGCCAAGCCCGTGCTGATCTACGCACTGGGGGCCAAGGCCGCCTATGCGGCAAAGTTGTGGACCCAGAATCGGCAGGAGATCCCGGTGATCTTCGCCATGGTCTTGAACTGGCAACGATTCAACCTTCTGGACGGCAGCACCAACATGGCGGGCATCGCCGCCGAGATGCCGGCAGGCACCCAGTTCATCAACCTCTCCATCTTCTCGCCGGGGGTGAAACGCATCGGCGTGGTGTACAGCCCGTACTCGACGGAACTGCTCGCCCAGGCCAGGAAGGCGGCGGCAACCCTGGGACTGGAACTGGTGACCGAACCCGTGGACAGCAGCAAGGACCTGCAGCGCAGTTTCAAAGTAATGGAGGACTCCATCGACGCCTTCTGGGTCTTGAGCGACCCGATACTCTACACCCTGGACAACCTGGACTGGCTGGAAGACCGCTGCCTCAAAAAACGCCTGCTCTGTGTCGGCCAGAGCCAAAACCTGGTCAAAATCGGCATCTCGCTGGCCGTTACCCCGGACTTCAGCCAGACCAGCACCCAAGCCGCGGCCATGGCCAAAAATATCCTGCTGCACGGCCAGAAACCTTCCGAAATCAAGGTGATGGACCCGATCTCCACCCAGATCCTCTTGAACCTCAAGACCGCAAAGCGCATCGGCCTCTCCTTCAGCCCCGAGGCCATGGGCATGGCGACCACGGTCATCACCGAGTAGGGGTCATCCACCCCGCCCCTCGACTCCGCTCGGGGACCACTCGCGGGAACGGTATCCTCAATGCTCCCTGAGCGAAGTCGAAGGGGCATTGCCGCCGGGATGAAATGATTGGCCGAAATTGCCCATCCCCACAATTTCCTTTGACTTCCCGCCCGCCTTTTTTCTATTCTAAAAATACTTGGCATGGCTTGCTGCGTAGCCATAGCCCACCACGTCCTCTTGTAACCACGGCATAATATGCCCCAGTGATACGGAGACACACCATGCGGAACCGACGACTGCTCAATGTCCTCGCCCTCGCCCTCTTGCTTGCACCCGTCACCGTGCCTGCAGCGAACGAGCCACTCCCTGCCGCCGGAACTCACCCGGACGAAGCATCAGCCTTCCACGCCATGTTCGGCCAAGGCCCCCAAGAATCAGACGTCTACCGCACCGATCGGCTCCTGGTCACCGCCACCGGCTCACAAAAGCCGGTGCACCTGGCCCCCTCGGTGGCCTCGGTGATCACGGCGGAAGACATCAAGGACATGGGGGCCACCACCCTGGACGAGGCCCTGGAAACGGTGCCGGGCTTCCACGTCGGCAAGGGCTCGTGGTTCTCCTCCCTGTGGTCGATCCGCGGCATCCACACCTCCCTCAACCCCCAGGTGTTGATGCTGGTCAACGGGGTGCCCTTCACCGCCAACTTCACCGGCTCCCGCCCATTCACCTACCAGATGCCGGTGGCCATGATCTCCCGCATCGAGGTGGTGCGCGGCCCTGGCTCGGCCCTGCACGGGGCCGACGCCTTCGCAGGCGTAGTCAACGTGATTACCAAGGACAACTTCGAGATCGACGGCAGCAAGGCAGGCGTCCGCTACGGCTCCTTCGACACCATCGACACCTGGGCCCAGCACGGCGGCCAGTACGGCGGCTGGGACCTGGCCCTGGGGGTGGAGTGGCAGAAGACCCAAGGCGACAAAGGCCGGGTCATCGACAAGGACGCCCTCCACTACCGGCTACCCGCCAGTTTCCCAACCCCGCCCTTCCCGGCCACCCCGACCCCGGCCCTCTCCCAGGCCCCCGGCCCCATGGACACCAGAAACGAGATGCTGGATGGCCATCTCAACCTGCGCAAGGGAGACTGGAGCCTCCACCTCTACGGGCAACTCCAGGCCTCGGCGGTTGGCACCTACCCCGCCCAGGTGGTGACCTACGGCAGCAAGGTGGACACCTCATCCCTCCTGGCCGACCTGAGCTACCACAACGACCACCTGTCCGCCGATTGGGAGCTGGACGCCAGGCTCTACTCCTCCTACATGAACAGCGACGCCTATTACCAATACTTCCCCACCGCCTTCAAGAATATGCTGGGCAACCCCATCTCCACGATGAACGACGGCGCGCTAGAGACCAGCGCCACCTACAAGGGGCTGGCCAGCCACCGCCTGAAAGTTGGGGTGGGGGCCAAGAACGCCGATTACGAGCCCGACCAGTACCGCAACTTTGGGGCCGGGGTGCCGGTCAAGTTCGGCAACCTATACCACATCGACGACCCGAAACTGCGATTCGCGCCCTCGGCCAACCGCCACTTCTGGTACGCCCTGGCCCAGGACGAGTGGCAGTTCGCCAGCGCCTGGGCGCTCACCGCAGGTGTCCGCTACGACGAGTACTCCGACTTCGGCGGCACGGTCAACCCCAGGCTGGCCCTAGTCTGGGAGACCCTCCCCCAATTGACCACTAAGGTCATGTACGGCTCCGCCTTCCGGGCCCCCAACTTCGGCGAGCTCTACACCATCAACAACCCGGTGAACAACGGAGATCCGACAAACACCCCGGAGGAGATCGACACCTACGAGCTGGCCTTCGACTACCAAGCCACTCGCGATCTGCGGCTGCTCCTGAACCTCTTCGCCTATGACGCCTCCGACCTCATCGAGACCAACAGCGTCACCCACACCTATCAAAACGCCCGCGAGCAGAAGGGCCAGGGCTTCGAAACCGAGATGGACTGGCAGGCCACAAAGACTGTGCGGCTACGGGCCAACTTTGCCTACCAGCGTTGCAAAGATGCCCAGACCCACGCGGTGACCGCCGCCGCCCCGGAGATGGAGGCCTACCTCAACCCGAGCTGGGCCTTCCTGCCTGACTGGTCCCTGGACGGCCAGTACACCTGGATTGCCGGCCGCCACCGGGAGCAGGCCGACCCCCGCCCGGACATCGCCGACTATGACCTGGTCAACCTGGTGCTGCGCAAGAAGAACATCGCCAAGCACTGGGAGGCCGCCGTGGCAGTCAAGAATCTCTTTGATGAGGACGCCCGCATCCCGAGCTACTACGACAGCAACGCCCCGACCGGGATTGGCTCCTTCATCCCCAACGACTACCCCATGGAGGGCCGAGCCATCTGGGCCGAGGTCAGCTGCCATTTCTGAACCCTGGCGATACCGCCTTCTACCTGCCTCGCATCTCGTAGTGCCTGTTTCCCGCAAAAATCAGTTTGACTTTGCGAATACTGATATCCTATTGTAATTGCATCGGCACTCATGGGGGACACGACGGTCTCAGTCTTGGACTGTACAATACTGTCGTGTCCTCTTCCCCGCGTCCATCGAAAGAGGTTCATATGCGGTCCATATTCCTGCTGCCTTTAATTGCCTTACTCCTTCTCACCAGCAACACGTCCTCCCTGGCCCAAGAACCTTCCGACGAAGTGGCCAAGGCCTTCCGCGCCATGTTCGGCCAAGGCCCCCAGGAAACGGACGTCTACCGCACCGACCGGCTCCTGGTCACCGCCACCGGCTCCCAGAAGCCGGTGCATCTTGCCCCTTCTGTGGCCTCGGTGATCACGGCGGAGGACATCAAGAACATGGGCGCCACCACCTTGGACGAGGCCCTGGAAACAGTGCCGGGGCTCCACGTTTCACCGTCCAACAAGAATCAGCTTGATTCGATCTATTCGATCCGTGGTATCCACACTAGCCTAAACCCCGAGGTGCTGGTTCTGGTGAACGGTCTCCCTGTCTCGTATGTGTATACCGATTCCCGACCGTTCAGCTTTCAGCTACCGGTGTCGATGATCTCGCGGATCGAGGTGGTGCGCGGGCCAGGCTCGGCCCTCTTCGGTGCTGACGCCTTTGCCGGCACCATCAACGTCATCACCAAGGACAGGCATGAGATCGACGGCACCCGAGCCGGGGTGCGCTACGGCTCCTTCGACACCAGCGACCTTTGGCTCCAGCACGGCCAAACTTATGGCGGCTGGAACTTAGCTCTGGGCCTAGACTACATGAAAAGCCATGGCGACAAGGACCGGGTGGTCAATGGCGACCTGCAATCGGTGCTCGACGGCATGTTCCGCACCAATGCCTCGCAGGCCCCTGGCCCTCTGCTGACCGGCTATGAACGGATCAACGGCCATGCCGAGCTGGCAAAGGGGAACTGGACCCTACGAACCTGGGGCTGGCTGCTGGAAGACGACGAGATGGGCGACGGCGTCACCAACACCCTGGCCCCTGCCAACTCCCTTTCTGCCAACCAATTTTTCCTTGACCTCACCCACGCCACCAAGGCCCTGCTGCCGGACACCACCCTCACTACCCGGCTGAGCTACAGCCAGCTCAACACTAAGACGGACTTCCAGCTCTTGCCGCCGGGGGCGCTGGTCCCCGCAGACAGCCAAGGCAACCTGCTCATGCCGTCTGTCGCCGGTTTCGCCCTGTTCCCGGACGGAATTTTTGGCCACCCCTACGTCAAAGACCGGCAGATCGGTCTCGAGGAAACACTTCTCTACGAGGGGTTCGACCACCACAAATGGCGCGTCTCGCTCGGACACCGAAACCTGGGCGAGAACACCGCAGAGACGAAAAACTTCGGGCCAGGCGTCCTCGACGCCAGCCACATTACCCTATCCGGGAACCCAGCCGCCCCCACCGTGATCGATGGCAGGCTGACCAGTGTAACCGGCACGCCGGACATCTTCATGGAGGATCAAACCCGGCGCGTCTTCTATGGCTCGCTACAAGATGAATGGGCCTTTGCCAAAGACTGGGAACTGACCGCGGGTATCCGTTACGACGACTATTCCGACTTCGGCTCCACCGTCAACCCCAGGTTGGCCCTGGTCTGGGAGACCCTTCCCGAACTGACCACCAAGCTGATGTACGGCCGTGCCTTCCGGCCACCAGCCTTCTTGGAACTCTACGCCAAAAACAACCCATCAAACCTCGGCAACGCCAATCTCCAGCCGGAGACCATCGACACCTACGAGGTAGCCTTCAATTTTCAGCCAACCCGCAAACTGCGGACCGGCATCAATGCCTTCACCTATCAAATCAACGACTTGATCGAGCTGGTTGGCGGGGCGGTGAAGACCACCCAGAACCATAAGGACCAATCGGGCCATGGCTTCGAAGTGGAGGTGGAATGGGAGGCGCTTACCAGCCTCCGTCTAAATGGCAATGCCGCCTACCAACGGAGCAAGGACGATGCGACCGGCGAAATAGTCCCTGACGCCCCAGGCCTGCAATGGTCAGCCAGCGCCCTGTGGGGCTTCCTGCCGGAGTGGTCGCTGAACAGCCAGTACCTTTGGATCGGCGACCGCCACCGCGCCATGGGCGACACCAGACCGGACATCGCCGATTATGGCTTGCTCAACCTGACCTTGCGACGCACCAATATCGCCCAGCACTGGGACGCGGCGCTGGCAGTACGTAATCTCTTCAGCGAGAACGTCCGTGAGCCAACTGCCTACAACCCAGACTTGGGACGCGCCGTCACTCCTGGCGACTACCCCATGGAAGGCCGGGCCATCTGGGCTGAACTCAGCTGCCATTTCTGAACCGTGGCAATACCGCCTTCTGTCCACCGCCTCCCACGAAGTGCCATATCACTTCCCGCAGAGCCCCTGCTGCCATCTCCTGCACCTGGCGGGGGATGGCTAATCCCATATTCCTGGCCCGCCCCCCGGCCCGCTGAGCCATCATGCTGAAACGGCCCACCATCAGCGTCTACCTGATCAGCATGAACATGGTGCTGCTGGGACTGCTCTTTCCCTCGTTCAGCTACCTGTTGATGCAGGAGGTGATCCATCTCCGTGACACCCAGCTCGAGCGCAATATCGCCACCATCCGCCAGTCGCTGGCCATCCGCAGCGCCTCCCTGGTACGCAGCACCGCCCTGAGCGCCAAGGAGGCGGTGGCTGGCTTCGACTTCACCTTCCTGCAGAACCTGCTCACCGAGGTCAACCGCGATGACCCCGGCATCACCTCCTGCATGGTCCTCGACATCAACAATACCGTTGTCGCCCATAGCGATCATAGCCAGATCGGCAGTACGGCGCCTGCCTCCAAGATCATAGCCCAGGCCCCTGCCAGGGCCTATGCGAAGTACACCCCCGAGGTCAGCTTCTACTGGCCGGAAGACATCGATGCCGGGGGCATCATGACGGCAAGTTTCCCCATCTACAGCGGCGATTTCCTGTGGGGCGCCATTCGCTGCGACTATTCCCTCGCCGAGGTCAGCCAGCAGATCGACCAGGCAAAGGACGAGTGGACGCTCCAGCTGCAGCAGGTAAAACGGTATTTCCTGGTACTCCTGACCGTCTTCCTCAGTGCCGGATTCGCCATCGCCATCCTTTTGACCCGCTCTTTCGTCCGCACCACCCACGTCCTGCACCGCGGCGTCCAGCAGGTGGCAAGCGGCGCGCTCGACCAGGAGATCTCCGAGCATGGCGTGGTGTGCGAGGAGTTTGCCGGCCTGGTCGCCGCCTTCAACACCATGACTGGACGCCTCCGCGACAGTCAGCATCAGCTCGAAGACTACTCACGATCGCTGGAGGGAAAGGTCTTGGAGCGGACCCGTGACCTTGAGGAGGCCCAACGGATCATGGTCCAGCAGGCCCACGAGGCAGGGCTCGCCGAGATGGCGGTGGGCGTGCTCCACAACATCGGCAACGCCATTACCCCGGCCCAGGTGGCCGCCACCGTGCTCAGCAATCAACTGGCCGACAGTCCGCTGCGGGTGAGACTGGAGCCATCTCTCAAGCCCCTGCGGGAATCTCTCGAGGGTGGCCGTGACCTCTCGCCCCAAGAGAGGCAGCGCAGCGCGGCACTCCTACGCCACCTGCCCGCCAGTCTGAACGAGGAGTTCGACCGGGCGATCCGCGAACTCAAAGACATCCGCGACAAGCATCATCATATCGAAACCATCATCAAACTGCAGATGCGCTATGCCCAGATTACTGAGCACACCGGGCTGGTGGACACCGCCCAGCTAGCCCAGGACGCCATCCACATCGCAGCCGACGCCATCGCCAAACGCCATATCGCCCTGACCCTCAAGCTCGAGGAGACTCCGCCGGTGAGGACGGAAAAAAGCAAACTCCTCCAGGTCATGATCAACTTGATCAAAAACGGCTATGAGGCTATGGACGACATTCAGGGCGGGACCAGGGAGATGACCATCAGCACTGGGGTGCGGCGCGGCGCTCCGGACCAGGTGATGTTCTCGGTGAAGGACAGCGGGTGCGGATTCACAGCGGAAGACAAAGAGCAACTCTTCGCCTTTGGCTACTCCACCAAGGAGCGCGGCAGCGGTTTTGGCCTGCACTCCTGCGCCAACGCCATTATCGCCAGCCACGGCACCATTGAGGCAGTGAGCAGAGGGCCAGGGTACGGCGCGGAGTTTATCGTGCTGCTGCCCGTGGCCGAACAAGGAACAGACAGTCGCTAAAAAGCGTGGCAAGCGATAAAAGGCTGTACAAGCCAAGCGTCGCGATGCTACTCTAACGTAGAAAAGCACACGGCTCACAGAACCAGCCACCCCCCATTCACACTGCCTTGGCCGAAGGGTACCATGACGCAAGCAATACCCCCACAACAGCGAATCCTGATCATCGACGACGACCAGGATATCTGGAAGGCCTACCGCCTGATCCTCAGCCCGGCCGACCACGCCCCAGAGTCGGCAACGGCCAAGATCAACGAAATCCTGAGCAACGGCCAGGCGGTGGACAGCGGCCTTGGCTTTGAGCTTTCCTTTGCCAGCCAAGGCCAAACAGGCTACCAGATGGTTGCCGAGGCCAGGGAGTCCCAGAACCCGTTCGCCCTGGCCTTTATCGACATCCGGATGCCCCCGGGCTGGGATGGCATGGAGACCGCAGTTAAGATCCGCCAGCTCGATCCGGACATCGAGCTGGTCATCGTCACCGCCTACTCTGACCGTTCCATGGACGAAATTGTCCGGGCCGTGGGCTCCCCGGACAAGCTCCTCTTCCTGCGCAAGCCATTTGACCCTGACGAACTCAAGCAGATGGCCCGTTCGCTGACCAGCAAGTGGCGACTGGCCAGGATGGAGGAACAAGAGCGCCTGGCCCGGCAGCGAGTGGAAGAACAACTACAGCAGGCCCAAAAGATGGAATCCATCGGCACCCTGGCCGGCGGCATCGCCCACGACTTCAACAATATCCTCTCCGCCGTGATGGGCTATACCGATCTAGCCCTGTTGCGGGCGAAAGACCGCGATCCTGAGCTCGAAAGCGATCTGGCCCAAATCCGCAAGGCCGCCGACCGCGCCGCCGACCTGGTCCGCCAGATCCTCACCTTCAGCCGCCGCCAGACTCGAGAAAAGATGCCCATGCACGTTGTCTCGGTTGTCAAAGAGGCGTTAAAGCTGCTGCGCGCCTCCATCCCTGCTACCATTGACATCCGCCATGACATCCAGTCCGAGGCGACGGTGATGGCCGACCCCACCCAGATCCATCAGCTGATCATGAACCTCTGCACCAATGGCTACCAGGCCATGAGCGATACCGGCGGGGTGCTGACCGTCTCGCTCCGCGACAACACCATTGGCGACAACGAAGTCTTTGCCGACCACCGGCCGCTGCCGGCCGGCCCCTATGTAGTTCTTACCGTTGCCGATACCGGCAGCGGCATGGCCCCTGAGACCATCAGCAAGATCTTCGAACCGTATTTCACCACCAAGGAGAAGGGCAAGGGAACCGGCTTAGGGCTCGCCGTGGTCAAAGGAATCCTCGATACCCACCTTGGGGCGATCACCATCACCAGCGAGCCAGGACGAGGCTCGCTGTTCACCGCCTACTTGCCAGCAAGCACCGAGAAAGGCTCGAGGGTAGACATACAGAACGCCCCCGAGATCCCCGTCGCGGCCAACCACGAGCGGGTAATGGTGGTCGATGACGAAAGCACGCTCCGGGATCTGGCCCAGCAATTTCTCACCGCGGCAGGCTACCAGGTCGATCTCTACACCAACGGCCTTGAGGCCTACCAAGCCTTGGCGCTGTCCCCCCACGCCTGGCATCTCCTGGTGACCGACCAGACAATGCCGGGGATGACCGGGGAACAACTGGCTGCCAAGGCCTTGGCCATCAGGCCCGATCTACCCATCATCCTCTGCTCTGGGCATGGTTATGGCGGCGCAAGTGACCAGGGAAACAAGCTCGGGCTCGCCGGCTACCTCCAAAAACCCATTGACCGCGACACACTCCTGGTTGCGGTCACCAAATCTCTGCACGGGAACCAGACAAAGACGGCCTCCCCCCCTTAACGCGTCCCCCGCTCTCCCCCCTGCCACTTACGGAGGACCACCGAGCTGGTGGCCGCTACAACCCCGAAGGAAAAGACACTCATCACCAGCGGCAGGCCACTGGCGCGGAACAGATCGAGAAGAAATACCTTAACCGCCGCCACCAGCACCACCACACCGGCCACGGTGACAAGCTCCCGGCTCCGCTCCTTCAAGCCCATGATCAGCAACGCGACAATCCCAGTGTTGATCAACACACTCTGCGCGCAGGCAAAGGCTGCTGCCGAACCGGCAAAGCTCCCCTGAAAGATGGCAAACATCGTAAAGCGCAACCCGGCAAAACTGTACAGCAAGCCGAGGCAGAGCAAAATCGCCGCCGAATAATCTCCGTGGTCAAACACCGCAAAGAAGGCGCTGTCGTAGTGAGGCGGATGCTGCCGGCACCAGCGGTGGAGCCAAAAAACGCCCCCCGCCATCCCGATGAAGACCAGGAGGCCGGCAAACCATGGGGTCTGTTCTGGCGCCAGTACCCCGTGCCGCAGGGTGTAGATAAGGATAAATCCTTGAAACAAATAGGATATGACCCGGATGCCGCCACTGCGCCAATGCTCGGCCCGCATGGTGAGCACCGCGGCGGCCACGGTCCACACCGGCAGCGCCCACAGGGGCGGCACGGCTATGGCCAACCCCTGGATGAGTAAGATGGTAGCGGCGGTGACGAACTCTTTACCGCCGGGAATATCCTCCTCGCCACGACCAGCCAGCCAAGCTACCAAGCCCAGATAGAGCGCCGACAGCAGGACCGTGACCATGCCGACCAGTTCCTGCCTGCCCACCCAGGGGCTTAAAACTGCGTTTACCGCAAAGAAGCCGCCCCCAGCCACCACGGCTGGCACGACATGCTGGAATGCCCCGAGGGACATGTCACGCTGCAAGGTCTGCCACAGAGACGCCGCCGTATAATAAAGCCAGAATACCGGCAGGAGGATGAGGTAGAGGCCAGGCCGTAAGGCAGCGGCCTTGGCCGGTTCGAACTTGAAGGCGTAATTCAACTTATAGGCCCAGAGCATCCAGAAAAGTGTCGCAAACAGCAAGGCATACCAACGCAGAGAACTGGTGATGTGGCGGGTCGCAGCTGTCTGGGCCGCCATGCTATTGGCGAGGATCAGCAACCCCAACAGGAAGAACGAGGGCTTTGCATAGCCTATGGCCGCACCGACCATGGTCGAGGCGAAAATCGAGACCCAGAGGAGCCCATTGGCGCGGCAAGAAATACCGGCCACAAGCACGGCGAGTTGGGCTACCAGCAGGATCAGGTACCCCGTCTGGCCAGACATCGATGAAAAATGGCTTTGCGTCTCGAAGATGATCGCATAGAGCAACAAGACCCCGCAGGTGGGAAAGACCGGGGCAAGCGCACTCTTCCGGACATAAAGCGCTACGCCCGCCACGATGAGGAGCACGGCATAAGCCATACCCAGCATGGACCCGGTCATCAGACCCACGGTGCCGTTATCGGTAACCGTCCGCAGGGTCAGGGCGACAACTAGCATGAAACTGATAGCGGCCACCCTAGGCAGCAGCACTGCCTGACCGACCTGGGTCCATGACTCGTCTTCTGCACCGCTCATCGATGGCCGTGGCATGCCGCCCTGTTCTTCCCATACGCGCTGATAGTCCACATACTCCGTGCTTACAACGCCGCCAGCAAGTGGGACCGCTCCACTCCCCTGCTCCAAGGCCTCAATCCGGCTGGCCATCATGGCGAGTTGCTCCTTGGCCAGCAGCAACTCCTCTGCCAGCCAGCTGACCCGATCATCGAGTGTCTTCAGCTCTTTGGCCATCAGTCCCTCCCATTGCTCGGCAATTTCCTAAAAAATAGTCCCTGGCAATTTATTGCTTGCACAATTCACAGGACCAATTTATCTTGCCTGTGACTCCCACACAGTGGTACATTCAGTTTCCACAAAAGGCTGGAGTTGTCAACCTAATTAATCGTCCATCAACCCTGCAACGCATCGACAATCATCAACAAACAAGGGAGGTGCAGTATGAAAAACCATGCCTGGCGCCCGCTGGCCGTGGCGATCGGCGCCATCGCTCTGCTGCTGTCAGTACGGGCGACTGTGGTTCCGTCGGATTTCGGGGTAAACGGCAAGAACTTCACCTACGGATTTCACCGCAAAGGCAGCATTGACGACTGGAAATCATTCAAGGTCAAGTACCGAGGCAAGGAGTATTGCCGGGATTGCCACGAAGAGAAGGTCGCTGAGAACATGAGCTCTCCCCACAAGGTCATCGAGTGTGAAAACTGCCACGGCCCGGCGGTTGATCATCCGGACAACCCCGCAAAACTCGCCATCGACCGGACCCGGGCCCTGTGCCTGCGCTGCCATGCCGCCCTCCCCTACCCCCAGAGCCATCGCGCCGAGATGCCAGCCATCGATCCAGATGCGCACAACCCCAAACAGGCCTGCGTTGAATGCCACAACCCCCATAACCCAAATTTGGAGGCCATGTGATGAATGCCAGCCGACGAAGATTTTTACAAACTGCCATTGCCGGGGGCATGGCGGCCACTGTGCCGCTCTCTGCCCTCCGGCTCCTCACCCCGGATGAGGCCAGGGCCTCCATCGGCAGCGATGAAGTCCGTTGGGCCTTCCTGGTCGACATCCAAAAATGCGTGGGTTGCGGCTTCTGCGTCAAGGCCTGCAAGACGGAGAACGAAGTCCCCTACGACGTGCCGGTGAGCAGGACCTGGGTGGAACGGTATGTGGTCACCAAGGACGGCAAGTCACACATCGACACCCCCATGGGCGGGCGCGACGGATTTACCAGCGGCAAGGTCCAGGAGGAGGAGATCCCGCCGGAAGAGATCACCAAGGCCTTCTTCGTGCCCAAGCTCTGCAACCAGTGCGTGAACCCGGCCTGCGTCCAGGTCTGCCCAGTGGGCGCCACCTACCAGACCAAAGACGGCGTCGTCCTGGTGGACCGGACCTGGTGCATCGGCTGCGGCTACTGCATCATGGCCTGTCCCTACGGGGTCCGCTTCTTCCACCCGGTGACCAAAACGGCGGAAAAATGCACCTTCTGCTACCATCGGATCAGCCAGGGCTTAAAGAGCGCCTGTGTTCAGGCCTGTCCGTTCGGGGCTCGCCAGATTGGCAACCTGAAGGACCACGACGACCCGGTCACCAAAACCATCATGACCCAGCGGGTAGGGATTCTGAAAGACGAATACGGCACCAAGCCCCAGGTCTACTACATTGGCCTTGATGAGAGAGTGAGGTGAGATAATGACAGAAGAACTGATTGTGCATGGTCTGGACTGGACCATCAAGGATGGCTTCGTATACCCCAACGAGTTTATCTACTGGAGCATCCAGATCGTCATGTACCCGTACATGACAGGTCTGGTGGCCGGGGCCTTTGTGTTGTCCTCCCTCTACCACGTCTTTGGCCAGAAGGACCTGCAAGGCATCGCCCGGTTTTCGCTGGTCTTTTCGCTGGCCCTCCTACCCACGGCCATGATGCCGCTCTTACTCCACCTCCAGCAGCCGTTCCGAGGACTGAACGTGATGTTTACCCCCCACTTCACCTCGGCCATCGCCGCCTTCGGCATCGTTTTTTCGACCTACGCCATGATCGTGCTGAGCGAAATCTGGTTTGTCTACCGCAAGTACTTCGTGGACCAGAGCATCGCACTCAAAGGGCAAGGCGGCATCGCCAGCGCCTTGAGACGCGCGCTTTACCTGACGCTGACCTTGGGGGCCACCGGCACCGACGAGGCAGCCCTGGCCATCGACAAGAAGGGTGTCAAACTCCTGGCCGCCATCGGCATCCCGGTCGCCTGTTTTCTGCACGGCTATGCCGGGTTCATCTTTGGCTCGGTCAAGGCCAACGCCCTGTGGATGTCGCCGCTAATGCCGGTGATCTTCATCATGAGCGCCGTGGTCTCGGGCATCGCCCTCTGTATGCTGACCTATATCATCATCATGGAATACAAAAAGCTCCAGGCCACGCTGGCGCGCGGCCGGGGCGACGAGACGGTGAAGGAATTGGGCGGGGTGGAGATGGACGTGATCATGAAGACCAGCCGCTACCTGATCGGCTTTCTGGTGGCGGCCATCTCCCTGGAACTGCTGGACTTAATCTTCAGGGGCTATACGGCCATGAAATCGTGGGATATCCTGCGTGACGTGATGTTCCACGAAGACTTTGTCAAAATTTTCATCTTGCAGTTTGGCTGCGGCAACGCCCTGCCCTTCTTCCTGCTGATGCTGCCCCGGCCGACCATCAGACGGATGGTGGTGGCCCTGGCCTTGGTGCTGTTCGGGGTCTTCATGATGCGGTGGAACGTGGTCATCGGCGGCCAGGCCTTTTCCCTGTCCTTCGAGGGCTTCATGCACTACAAGCTGCCGTTGATCCCCCACAATCTTGAGACATACAAGGAAGGTTTGTTCGGCGCCTTGACCGTAATCACCACCCCTTTTGTCATCTTCTGGGGTATCAACAAGATCATCCCCTCGCTACAGAAGGTCTGAACGAGAGGAGTCAGAAGTCAGTGTTCAGGATAAAAGGAAGATGTGGCAAACCATCAGGGCGCCCCGGCAACACTTGACCAACGCAGCCCTGCCGCCTCGTCACCCGACATGCTGACCCCTGGCTTCTGCCGTCACACACACCGCCAAGGCCCCATATCCTCCGGCATGGCCGCGTAAAAGCGCATCTGTTCCCCGGTCCAAGGATGAACGAGTTGCAGGCTCTCGGCGTGCAGGGCCTGACGGACTAACATGGAGGAAGACCGTTCCTGCGCCGGACGGTCCCGCCAGTGAATAAACTCAGCATCGCTGCGACCGTACAACTTATCATGCAAGATGGGATGCCCGGCATGGGCGAGATGCACCCGGATCTGGTGGGTGCGGCCGGTCTCAGGGTAGACCCTGAGCAAGCTCACATCGCCACGGGTCCCCAGAGTCTGATAGCGAGTCAAGGCATGTTTCGCCTTGACCGCCCGTTCTCCTGCGCTATAGCGGTAGCGAATCACGCTGTCAGGGTCACGGCCGATGGGCGCGTCGATCAAGCCCTCTGCCGGTTGCGGAATACCTGCCACCACGGCCAGATAGGTCTTTATCACTGCCTGCCGGACAAAAAGATCCTGCAACCTCGCCACATAATCGCCGTGCCGGGCCACCATAATGACGCCGGAGGTCTCGCGATCCAGGCGGTGCACCAAACCAGCATCAGGATATGGGGACTGACGACCATGACGCAAGTGGAACATAAGGTTGTTGGTCACCGAGCTACCCTGGTGATGAACCAGAAGATTCCCAGTTTTATTGACAACAATTATCCAATCATCCTCATAAACCACCTGCACATTCAGATCCGCCGCCGGTTCTGGAAACTCGGCCATGTCCGGGGCAAAGGAAATAATATCCCCTGCCCACACTTGGGCATCGGCACGGCTGGTTCGGCCATTTATCGCCAGCCGGCCCCGCTCCAACTGGCGTCGCCATTCGGTTTCCTGCAGATAGGTAAAGCGATGCACGAGATATTGCACCAGAAAAAAACCGTTAAGCTCAGGCGTAACGGACGATGAAAATTTCATTTTTTTCATGAAAGATTTATTGCACAATCTTTTTTTTTGTGTCTAACTATGAGTAGGGTGCTAGTTTTTTTCTAAGCTACATTTAATCAGAAGGAGTAGAAAATGCCAGAGGGTACAGTAAAGTGGTTTAATGCGAAAAAGGGTTTTGGCTTCCTTGAGCGTGACAATGGAGATGATGTCTTTGTTCACTTTTCAGCCATTCAATCAGATGGGTTCAGGACGTTAAACGAAGGAGACAAAGTAAAATTTGACATTGTAGACGGCGAAAAAGGCCCTTCTGCCGCCAATGTCAAACGCATATAATTTATAGAACCACCCGTCTTACCCCGCCAAAAGAAAAGCCCGCGATTCACGTCGCGGGCTTTTCTTTTGGCGGGGTGTCCACTTCCACCTTCTGTCTTCTCATAGCCCCCCTGCCAACGTCAATCCCCATCCCCGACAACTGCTGACTGCGACATCGTAGGCAAATTCCCACAGACCGGGCACGGCTGCATCCGATGGATCTGCTCCAGACCACAAGCCTCCAGCAACGCTTTATCCCGAAATATCTCCTCTGTAGGCCCATCGGCAGCAATCTTGCCCTTTTGAAAAACGATGGTCCTTCGGCACAGGTCAGCCACCATCTCCAAGTCATGGGTCGCTATGATCTTCGTGTGCTGAAAGGACTGCAACAAATTAATCAGCCGTCGTCGTGCCGCTGGGTCTAGATTCGAACTCGGCTCATCCATCACCAGGACATCAGGCGACATGGCGAGGACCGTAGCAATGGCCACGGCCCTCTTTTCTCCTCCAGATAGATGATAAGGGGCGCGATCTCGCAGAGAAGAGGCCCCAACCCGCTCCAGAGCAGCCGCCACCCGCGCCTCCACCTCCTCCACGGGAAGACCAAGGTTTAATGGGCCAAAGGCAACATCCTCGCGCACGGTCGGCATAAAAAGCTGATCGTCTGGATCCTGGAACACCATGCCAACGGTACGGCGCACCTCCTGCAGGGTGTCTTTGGTCAGCGGATAGTCGCCGATCCTCACCGTCCCGTGCTGGGGGGAGACATAGCCGTTCAGATGCTGGAGCAGCGTCGACTTCCCAGCCCCGTTGGCTCCCACAACCGCCACCGCCTCACCATGGGTAATGCGAAAAGAAATACCTTTTAGCGCCCGGGTGCCATCTGGATATGTGTAGCGAAGGTCTGACACCTCGACAATATGATGACTCATGACAGTGTCCGCTCAACGATAGCCCCCAGCAACTGTGGGAGGTTATACATTCTCATCACGGCAAAGGCCGCCCACCAACCCAAGACAAAAACCACATCAACAGCACACACCTGCCAGGGGCGAAGCATCCGCATCTCACCGTCAAATCCTCGACTGAGCATGGCCAAGTGCACTCGTTGCGCCCGCTGTAGAGTCCTGAGCAACAAATGACCGACCACTGAAGCAAAGACCCGAATCCCAAGCCCCCGGCCGGCAAAGGAGCGCAATGCCCTGGCCCTGACCACCCGTATCGCCTCGTCCCCCAGCACAAAAATATACCGATAGAGGAACAACAACTGGACCGTCAAGACCTTGGGTAGGCCAAGCCGCAGCAAGGCCAAACACACACCTTGGAAGCTGGTGGTCGCGATCAGCACAAAGGCCATTCCAATGGTCAGACAGAAACGGAGCATGATCGAAGCAAAAGAAACCCAGCCACCGCTAATCCCTATCGAACCTAAACGAATCAAAATTTCCCGGTCGAAAAACGGGTTAAAAATACCGACCATCACCGCAAATGGCGCCACCACAACGACCTTGCGAATGATGAGCGCAAGGGGCAGTTGGCCTACCGTTGCAAACATCACAGGAAAAACAAGAAAAGGCACGAGCCCTGCGACTTCATACTTAGGAAAAGAGACCACGGCCACTATGAAAGCCATGGTGGTGAGCACCTTGGCCCTTGGATCAAGACGGTGCATGGGGGTATGCTGCTGTGCCAGCTGATCCAGTCTGCCGATATCGAAAAAAGTGGCATCAATAGTGCCGAGTCTCATTGCCGGTTCTCCATTGTCCCATCACTGGCGTTGCACTAGGACATCATCGTGAGCAAGCATCGCCATGGAGCTCTCTATTCAAGAGCAGGCGGAGCGGCTCATCCGGGCGAGTTGCCGGCATGCCCTTGTTGAAAGACGACTTCGCGCACAAAATCGATCAAACTCCGGCGCCTGGCCTGATGCCTGCCATACTCCAGCACGTGATCTGCAACCTCTGCCCGGGCTATCCCCATCTTATATTCAATATAGCTCGAGAAGCGGTTGTCCAGATACCAGGCGTAAGTCAGGCCCAATAGCAATCCGGGCGGGGTGAATCCTGCGTCGCCATTTACAACCCTGGTAAAGTGAAGAGGATCCTGAGTGGACTGCCGCATCTGCGCTAACAAGAGATAATGGATCAGTGCCTGATCGGAAAAGTAGCACTGCCGCTGGTCCTCAGGCCGCAAGGTGAGGTGATAGACCTTTCCCAGCACTTCGCCTCCGTGCAGCAGAGGCGTCACCTCCTTGCGCAAGGCGTAATTCCCCAACAAGGATTGACCAAGTGCCGCCAATAGCGCTGGTTCAAACTGTTTAGTGCCGATCAAATCCTTGCGGATCTTGATGGTGCACTCATCGGGATCATAAAAGGAATAGAGCCGATCCCACTCCTGCCCCCGCGCCCAATCCTTCTGACTGACCACAGTGACCCCCCGCAAAGAGTCCAGGTGCACAATGGGGATATCGGCGTGCCGCCAGACAATTTCCACCACCCGCTCCAGATCCACCACCCCCAGACGAACAAGGGTCTGGCGGATCCGGCCATAGCGCTGGCACGGCACCTGGGCAGTCGCTCTCACTGTGCCGTCGGCTCCGGAGGGTGGAAGGGTCAAAGCGCCCTGCCCTTCCTTTTTATCCAGGTAACTGTTGACTGCCCACAGCACCTTGATGGCGGTAGCAAAGGCCCGAGGATCGTGGCGGACTTTGCGGTCTAGCAATCCCTCCCGGGAAAAAATGCTGGCCTCAATCGGCGAAAATCCCATATTCCAGACCTTGACCCGATCGAGATAAATGGGGGTCTTCCCCTCGACAGCATAGCTCTGAATAATATTGCCAGGAATTTCCTGCATGGCCAGCAGCAGGATTTTACTGAATAGCCCATGCACCCCGCCCGGAATATTGCGATGGTAGGCCGTAATCAAGTCCGAGACATAATAGCGGCGACCGGGATCATCAACCGCCAAATCTGTCTCACCCGCCTGGACCCAGAGATTCGCCACCAGAAGCTTCATCGCCCGCTCATTATCCCGGACCGCCTGGGCCAAACCTGGAGTCTGCATTACCGGCACAATGCTGGTATACAGGCTCCCTGGCGCGAAAAGGATAATATCGGCCTCGTGAATGGCCTCCAACACCTCGGGCAAGACTTGAGGGTCCGGACGCGAGAAGTCGACCAACACCTGATCCACCGGCACCCCGCGACGGGCAGTCGCCGCCTTGTCCTCGCCGGTCGCCACCACCCCGTTGGCATAGCGCATCTTCAAGACAGAGGGAGTGCAGGCGCAGGGCAGGACAGCATCACAAGGGACGCCGATGAGGGCTGCAATATCGCGGATTCCGTCCCGGATCGCCCGGGGCGGGACCTCGAGAGGATCCCCGTCCACCCGGGCATAGATGGCAGCAACAACCAGCAGATTCCCCAGACAATGGGGACGGGAAAGCGCTTTAGTCAAACGGCTATCGGCAAACAGCCGTCCCAGCAGAGCCATGAGTCCGGCGGCCATGGGAGAAGGCAACCCCTGCAAACTAAGGCCTCCCCGACGCCGCAAGTCTTCAAGAGAGGATGGCTTTTTCGTGAAGCGAAAGTTGAACAAGGAAAACAAGGCGACGCCAATCTGGCTGGCCTCCGCTTCGCTCGCACCATAGTCAGCCTTGAGCCGGGCCTTTTGCACAGAAGACAGCAGCACATGACGAATATCGCCGAGACCGATCAGCGGGAAGTCACGGAGCAACTCGCCGGTCGATCCCCCATCATCCGTCGTGCAGACGATGGCCTGGGTGCGAGGGAATATCTCCTTCAACCCGTGGAATGGGTGCTCGACCCAACTTAAGCTCCGGCTGTCACCACCGACAATGGTCGACAGCCCTGTCCCGCCGCCAAAGATAACGACGCGGGCCTGGCTGGTATCAAACTTGGCCAGGGTAGCGGCTAGGGTCTTGAAGCCGGAGACGATCCACGGCGTACCCGCTGGCTCGCCCTGCAAGACAAGCTCCAGGAGTTTTTCTCCTAAGCCTCGGCTCGACAGCAGCTCGAATGGAGAAAAGACAGCCGAGGTCAACCGATCCAAACAATCGGTCAACTGATCGTTCGTGTTGGGATCAACCATAAAGGGAGGTAGGCCTCATCGTGACCATCACGGCGAGGCCGCAATGGCCTAGAGTCTGGTCTCGGCCATCTGTTTTCTGACCACGGCTTCCGACTCTGCCAATGCCGCCTTTTCGTCCGCTGTCAAGGAGAACTCTATGATCCGTTCGACACCATTGGCACCAAGCACTACCGGGACCCCTATAAAGCAGCCAGAGATGCCGAACTCGCCCTCCAGATAGGCGGCACAGGGCAGGACCCGCTTGGTATCCTTGAGGATCGCTTCGGCCATCTCGACGGCGGATAACCCCGGGGTGTAAAAAGCCGATCCCGTCTTCAGATGATTGACGATCTCGATACCGCCATGCTGGGTCCGCTTGACAATAGCAGCGATCGCCTCAGGGGTGAGAAGATCTGCCACAGGCACTCCAGCGACGTTGGCCAAGCGCACCAGCGGCAGCATGTTATCGCCATGCACACCCATCACCATGGCGTTGACATCCTTTGCGGAGACACCCACGGCCTCGGCGAGAAAAGTCCGGTACCGAGCCGAGTCCAAGACCCCGGCCATACCGATGACCCTGTTGCGGGGAAAGCCGGACACCTTAAACGCCGTATAGACCATGGCATCGATCGGGTTGGTGACCACGATCAGGACGGCATTGGGAGAATGGACAACCGCCTGCTCGGTACAGGTCTTGACAATGGCCACATTCTTGGCCAAAAGATCGTCGCGAGTCATGCCAGGCTTCCTCGCCAGGCCAGCGGTGATAATGATGACGTCGGAGTTTGCCGTGTCCTTGTAATCGTTGGTGCCGGTAATCGAGTAAGAAAAACCGTCCACCGGGCCGCCCTGCAAGAGATCCAAGCCCTTACCCTGGGGAATGCCCTCCACCACGTCCATCAGCACCACATCGCCAAGTTCCCTGGTCATCGCCCAGTGGGCAGCGGTCGCCCCCACATTCCCAGAGCCAATGATTGTTATCTTTTTTCGCATCATATCCTCACTGTTTCAAAAAAATTAATCGCACGAGCAAAAACCGTTGCCTTCAAACCTGGCGAGATTGGCCCTGTTCCGCATGGATCATCTCAACTACCCGCTCCAGATCCTTGGGGGTATCTACCTCAATAGAGTCATGCTCTGTCAACACCACCTTGATCTGGTAGCCGAACTCCAGGGCCCGAAGTTGCTCAAGCTTCTCAAAACGCTCCCACTCTCCCTCTGGCAGCCCGACAAAGGTCAACAGGAAGCCTTTCCGATAGGCGTAAAACCCTAAATGCTTGTAGTAGGTAGGCGGAACCGGTTCCTCTGGGTTGCGCTGGAAGGGAATCGGTGACCGGGAAAAATAGAGGGCCATGCCGTGCCGGTCAAACACAGTCTTCACATGATTGGGATCGTGGATTTCCTCATCCCTGACAATCTTATAGATCAGCGTTGCCATGGGCAGGGACAGGTCTTCGAGTAGAGGGCGAGCCACCTGTTCGACGACCTCTTGATCAAAGAGGGGCTGATCCCCCTGGATATTGACCACCACATCCTGCTCAGCGATGCCCATCTTTTCGGCCGCCTCGGCCAAACGATCCGTGCCGGAAACATGGTCAGAACGGGTCATGACCACCTCCCCGCCAAACTCCATAACGCAGCTTGCGATACGCTCGTCATCAGTGGCCACCGCCACCCGTGACAGTAGGGCTACACGCTGAGCCCGTTCATAGACATGCTGAATCATCGGTTTACCGGCGATATCGGCCAACGGTTTGCCTGCAAACCTGTTTGAGCCATAACGAGCCGGGATAATTGCCACTACCCTGGACTGCTCATCCTTCTTAATCGACACTGTTTCCTGCCTCTTTCTGGACGAGAAGATCGCCTACAGTAAAGCGGCGGCTTGAGCGGCTGCAGCAATTTGAGCCAAACGCTCATCAGATAGTTTCACCGGCACCTGATAGACTAACGTGCGCCCCATCATCTCTGCCGATTTCGGCAAGGCCTGGGGGTCGTAGATCACCCTTCGTCGCCCGTGTCCATCAATAAATGGCCACCCGGAACGGGCCAATGTCGCGCTACCCAACAAATGTTCCCATTGCGGATAATAATGCCAGGTGTTTTCAGCGAAATACACGGCTCCCGCCCCCTTCTCACGAAGCACAGCATTAACCGCCTTGGCTCGTGCCGCCTCGGGCAACAGAAAGGACAAGAACGTGGCTGAATCCCCGGCCTCATCGACATACTGCCGGAAAGTAACCCCAGGGATCACCGCCACAGCCTCACGCATTCTGGCCTTGTTATTTTTTTGCGCGGCGATAATCCCATCGAGCTTTGCCAACTGCGCCAAGCCCAAAGCCCCCTGAAGTTCCATCATCCGAAAATTAAACCCGATAAACCGTCTGCCCTCGCCACCACGACCGCCAGGGTTCGGGACATGGTCATGGCCATGATCCTGGTATTCGGAGAGGGTTCGCCACAGCTCTGAATCGTTAGTAATAACCATCCCCCCTTCGCCGGTGGTAATTGTCTTCACCGGGTCAAAGGAGAAAGTGCCGCAGGTCCCGAAACTGCCGAGTTTTCTACCATTGACACTAGCTCCTGGAGACTGGGCCGTATCCTCAATGACAGGAAGCCCATGCCGCGCTGCGATCTGCTGAATCTCCTCGATCCTGGCGGCAGCCCCCATCATATGAACCGGAATAACGGCCCTGGTCTTTGGGGTAATTTTTCTTTCCAGATCGGCGGGATCCATATTCAGGGTCTCATCGATCTCAGTAAAGACCGGGACTGCACCGATATCGAGAATAGCCTCCCAGGTCGCAACAAAAGTGAATCCCTGGGTAATAACTTCATCGCCGGGCCCTACCCCCAGGGCAACCAGCGCGACCTTAAGGGCGGCCGTGCCGGAGGTGACTGCCTGGGCATGACTCACCCCACAATAGCGAGCATAATTCTCCTCAAATTCACGAACCTTATATACGCCTCGGCGCTGCTCAGTGAATTCATAGCGAAAGAGCACACCGGTATCAAAGACCTCAAGCGCTTCCTTCTTTTCTTCATCTCCAAAAACTTCAAAACCAGGCATAACGCCTCCTCACTATGAAGTATCATCGTTATGGCAAAGGCCAAGCAGAGTCAAGCGCAGAGTGCTAAACTTTAGACCTGCTTACTCCCAGCCGTTTAAGGCGACCTGATAGACGCTCACCACATCATCGTAGCTTGGTCGGCGGGGATTATTTTCTACCGGCCTCGTTACCGTCAAGGCGATTTTCGCCATCTCCGGGATTTTCTCTGCCGGGATGTCAAGGTCCGCCAGCGTGGCAGGAATTCCAATATCCATATTGAGCTCAAACACTGCTTCGACCACGCACCGGGCTGCCTCCTTGTGGTTGAGGCCCTTGATATCACAGCCCAATACAGCCGCAACCCGCGCATATTTCTCTGGAGCACCTAGGAGGTTATACTGCAAGACATAGGGGAGGAGCACGGCGTTGGCGAGACCATGGGGGATGCCAAACATCCCCCCCAAAGGATAAGCCATGGCGTGGACCAAACCAACGCCTGCTGTCGCTAAGGCCTTCCCGGCCAAAAGGCTGCCCAGGAGCATATCTGTTCGCGCCTGAAGATTCCCCCCGTGTGCATAGGCCTTAGGCAGGCTTGCACTGATCAGTCGCATGGCCTCCATTGCATACATATCCGATATTGGATGCGCCTGTGTAGAGACAAACGCCTCAATGGCGTGGGTAAAGGCGTCTATGCCTGTGGCTGCTGTGACATGGGGAGGCAAGGAAAGAGTCAAATCCGGGTCCAAGATTGCGGCTTCCGGATAAAGAGGATCGCCATTCATCCCCCCCTTTGAACTGGTTTTTTCATTGATAAACACGGCGGTAAAACTTACTTCGGCGCCTGTACCAGCGGTGGTGGGCACCATTATCTTGGGAAGGCCGGCCTTTTTGATCTTGCCTAGCCCAAGATAGTCTTCAGCACAACCACCATTGGTCAACAAAATACTGATGGCCTTGGCCACATCCATGGCAGAGCCGCCACCCACTCCGATCACACAGTCAGCCCCTGCTTGGCGGGCCAATTCTGCGCCACGATCCGCTAAGCGAAGACCTGGCTCTGGATCAATCTCTGTGAACACAGAATAAGATATTGCTTGGTCAACCAAGGGTTTCGTAATGCGCTCCATAAGATTTGCAGCCAATACCCCTGGGTCCGCGACTAAGAATACATGAGTGCCATTGAGTTTTTTGACAATCATGCCAAGGTCACCAATAGCACCACTACCAAAACGGATACTGGTCGGCTGAGTGACAGTAAAATTCGGTGATACAATCATAGGGAATCCTTTTATGTTGAACAAATAAAACACACAGAATAGAGTGTTGAGAACTTACCGTAGTCATCTCCGGTAAAGCAACTAAAAAGTGCGCACGAGTAAGGAATCAGCCGCCCATGGAACATGACATCAGCAGGTCTGAGCAAAAACGTCAAAGTAAAACTCTAGAGGATCTTGCGACAGAGCTTGTGGCTCTCCCCTTGTCAGACCTCAAACGCATCCCTAGTGACGAATTGATCAAAGAGGATATCTTGAGCGCCGCCAAAATGGCCGGTGGCGCAAAAAAAAGACAGATTAAGTATATCGCCAAATGCTTGCGGCAGATTGACTGCGAGTCGTTATTTTCTTTTCTTGACGAAAAGAAAGGATCCAAGCTCAAACAGAACAAAATATTCCATGAGCTTGAACAGTTACGAGACGACATCATTTCTGAGGCGTTTGCCGCCTTGCGAGAAACGGAAGCCAGGCATGACAGGCTGGACTCTCGCTGGATAAGCGAGTCAATCAACCGAGCCGCCTATCATGTGCCGGGAATCGATCAGGATGCTATAAAAAATGCCGCCATACAATTTGTTAGATCTCGGAAGCCTTCCTTCAGTCGTGAAATTTTCCGCTTGTTGAAATCAGCAAGAGAACAGAGGCGTTACTGTGATGACAGTGCCTCTCCTTCTCAACCAACCCTCAAATAACACACAGCTATGGAATATTGCACTGGAAAAACTGGCAGGATCATCGTAATCCGCTTCGACAACAACGACGACGTATTGCAAGGGCTCCTTCATGTGGCCAAGAAAGAAAGTATCCAGGCTGGATATTTCACCATGCTTGGCGGTTTGCTCGCGGCAGAAGTTGTCACAGGTCCTGTTGAAGCAACCATGCCACCAGTTCCTGTTTGGGCACAAGTGGATGGCCCTAGAGAAGTTGTGGGTGTTGGCAGCATTTTTTTAGACGAAAATGATGAACCGAGAATTCATCTCCACGCAGCCTTGGGGCATCATGGGCAAACAACAACCGCATGTATCAGGAAAGGGGCTAAAACCTATCTCATCCTCGAGGCATATCTGGTTGAGATTATAGATATTAAGGCCAAAAGGCCTTGGTTTGCAGATGGTCAGTTTTATCGATTGAGCTTTTCTTGAGACCTACGCAAAAAAAAAGCCGGCTTTTGAGCCAGCTTTTTGGGCGTGTAAAGAATTTTGTGTAAATGGCTTTTCTTTCAAAAGCTAGGCAGTCTGTCTTCAAACATGATGCTGAACTGATTCAGGGCCGACTTCCATTCCCTGATCGGCATCGTCCATTTCTTTGAG
>Ga0233425_10001614_pt1 | contig 49465 bp, 39 predicted proteins | sample Watercolumn_Towu_2_FD_181712 | JGI IMG/M metagenome (GOLD analysis project Ga0233425, IMG submission 181712) | Freshwater microbial communities from Lake Towuti, South Sulawesi, Indonesia - Watercolumn_Towuti2014_140_MG | ecosystem: Environmental > Aquatic > Freshwater > Lake | place...
GTGAGTGGGATACGCAGCGTGTCGCCGCATTTCTCACCCGCTCCGCGTGAGCGAGCATGGTCCTGCGACCGATGCCGGTAGTCGTACAGCCCCGTTTCCGCGTCGCGCTCTCGACCCGTATACAGCACGACGTTGGCGTAACTCGATGCGCTGGGCGCGGTCAAGCGACCAGCGCCCAGCGCAAATCCCGCGTTTCCCGAGTCATGCCCGGTCCCTTAGACCGCCATCGGCTCGACCTCGCGGGCCAACCGTTTCCGGGCGACGTGCAGCCGCCGCTTGATCGTGCCCAGCGGCGCCTCGAACTCGTCGCTCATCTCCAGCAGCGTTTGTCCGTGGACGTAGAACGCCACCAGCGTGTCGCGGTCTAAGGCACGCAGCCGCGCGAGACCCGCACGCACGCGAGATTTCTCTTCCCCGTGCAAGGCCGAATCCAACGGCGTCCTGTGTTCCACGCAGCGGCTCTCCAAGTCTTCCGGCTCGAGCGGCGTAGCCGGCGTGCGGCGCACTAACCGGTTGATGGCCAACCGGTGAGTAATGGCGCGCAGCCACCCGCCGAAGCTCCGCGGTTCGCGCAGCTGGGAGATCTTCGTCAACGCCTGCACGAAGACGTCCTGGCAGAGTTCCTCGGCTTCGCTGTAATCCCCAAGTCGCCGCAGCGCCACAGCGAAGATGCTGCGCTCGAACTGCGCGAACAGCTGTCCGAAGGCCTCCCGATCGCCGCGTTGAGCGGCCCGGACCAGCGTTTCGGTGCGGAGTTGACGTGCGTCGTTTTCGAAGGCGTCCATCCTCAGTCTCTCTCTCACAAGCATTTCCCGCGGAAGAACCGGCCAGGGCAACGGTTGGAACCACACGCAGACGCGCGAACAGGGCTCCGGAACACGCCGCCGGACGTTCACTCGGGCCAGACTGGAAAGCGCCGAACCGTTACCGGTTCAGTACCGTTCCGCGCAGGCCCACGGCCTTGCCAGCCGCCATGAACGCCGCTTCGATGTGGTCCCGGACAGCCGCGCCGCGCGCATGAGCTGATCATGCCGCGGCGACCGATACGACGGATCTCCGGAGAATCTCCGGCCGCCGCAATCGGCCTGTTTGCCCAGGCCCTCGAGGGCGAGCAGACGCAAAGGTGCGAGAGCATGGACGCGCAGTTGCAGCGTGCACACCACGTTCGTCAAACCGTGGTGATTCCGACCAAACACGACGCTGCTAATCCGCTGGATGAAACTGCGCATCTCAATCCTCCCTGGCGCTACCTTTGCGCCGTGTGAGAGAGACGAATACCGAAACTCGGCAACGATTGGTGGGATCTCCTGCAAAACGCTCCCACCCTGCGTAGCTTATCACCGACGTCGATTTCCTGCAAATCGCGCGACAGGCCGCAAACCTGTCGGGACACCACGCCGGTATCAGTACCTGACGGCCTGATCGGCAAAAAGGTTCGCGAATGGGACAAGAAAGTCAAAAAAAGAGCAGCCGGCCGGGTGGTAAGTAACGCGCGGGGCACGGTCCAGTCACCGCACACCGCGCCCGTGCTTCTCGGTCACATCGAGAAGATGGTCTCCACGTTGCCCCGCAGCACCAGTTTACCCAGATCCACGGCACGTTCCTCGGACCAGCCCCGATCGACCACAAACCGCTCGGCCAGCACCTTGGCCAGTACGCGTTTGTACATATTGAACTTGGGCAGCGCGAATTCCAGCTTGTACATGTCGCTGTAATACCCGATCTGCTTGGTCTGCGGCACGGCTTCCAGCCGAACGGCCAGATCGCGCTCGATAAACGCCGGCGTGTTGGAGTACCACCAGTGCCCGCTCGTCACCACGTTCGGAAAGATCCACGCGTGACTCACCAACTCCTGATTGGTGACACTGGCCAGGACCGACACGGGGAACACGACGCCGGGGAAAGCGTTGAACAGTTCGCGGTATTGGAGCAGGGAGACTCGGCTGTCGTACAGGTCACGGCCCAGGTGGACGCCCTTCTCGTAGACGGCCCGGTTGACTCCGATCATCAAATCGAACGGCAGGTGGAACTCCGCGCAGCATTCCGCGAGGGTCCAGAAGACGAAGCTCGCCGCAGCACGCCGATCGGTGTCGCGGGCGTCCGGGCCCTGGGTAAGCAACGACTGAACGGCTGTATCGGCACGGCCGTCCGGAATCCTGGTGGGGCTGAAGTCCGGCGGCAGTGAGATCGCGCAGGCACGCACGTTCTTCGCCCGGAAACGATCGAAAATCGTGCCGATCGCGGACCGCAGCGAAGTAATACCCCGGATCTCGGTCCCTGTGACCGCCTCCAGTCGCTGGCGGACGGACGCGGACGCCAGATTCAACACCAAGTCATCCGTCCGCAGGCAGGGAATGTACCGCTGTGTGTCAAAGCCGGTGAGCGAGTCGTCGAAGTCGTTGGTGAGAAACACCGCGTCCAGCTTGCTGATCTTCAGGACCCGTTCCGCCCAGTCCGGTGCGGCCATCCGCTGCGCGGCTGCCGTGCACAGCGCAGCGGAGTCCTGGACCTGCACGCGGTCACCCTGGAAATCGAAGAAGGTGCGTGCGATCTCCAGGAACCAGCTGAACTGAATCGTGTTCTCCAGCGGTCCCAGGTTCGCCACCAGCCGCGCCACTTGTTCGTCGGGGGCGAGACCGGGTTCTTCAATCGCGGCCTTGGGCATGCCCGCCGAATGGGACAGCTCGGTGTAGTAGTGATAGCCCAGGATATCGGCCAGCGACTTCGAGGCGGGAGACAGGGGATTGATGTGGGTGTGCGGATCAATGAGCGGCAGCGTTTGCAGTTCCTCGAAGATCCGTTGGCGCAGAGCTTGGGACATCAGAGCGGTGCCTCGAAGTTAGAGTTGCCGAACCTGTGAACGATGGCTGGCTATTGTGACCAGTCGCGCCGCTGACGCGAACTGGGGATGCCCATCTTTTGCCGATACTTGGTGATCGTCCGCCGGGCAACCGTCAATCCGTGGCGTTTCAGTTCCTTGACCAGGTCATCGTCGCTGAGCGGGTTGGCCTTGTCTTCCTTGTCAACCACCTCCTGCAGTTTCAGGCGAATGGCATCCCAGGCGACGTCTTCGCCGTCTTCCGTTCTCGTTCCGCCCACGAAGAAGCGCCGCAGCGCGAAGATGCCGCGCGGCGTCTGGATCCACTTGTCGTCCACGGCTCGGCTGACCGTCGTCACGTGCACCCCCACCTGGTCCGCGATCTGCTGCATCTTCAGCGGCTCGATGAATTCAGGGCCTTCGTCGAGAAATCGTTTCTGGTAGTCCACGATGGCTTGCGTGACTTTGGTCAGGGTGCTGCGCCGTTGCTGGATCGAATCGATCAGCCATTGGGCGGAGTTGATCTTGCGTTTGATGAACTCCTTTTCCTGGGGAGTCGCGGTGCCGCTGGCCAAGCGTTGCCGGTAGTAATCGCTGATGTACAATCGCGGCATGCGGTCATCGTCCACGATGACGCGGTACGTGCCATCTTCCTGCAGTTCGACGCGCACGTCCGGATTCACCGTCGGCACGAAAGTCTCCGCGAACCGGGCTCCCGGTTTGGGATTGAGCTTGCGCAGCTCCTGCCAGGCCTGCTGTATGCGATCAATGCTGTACCCGGTCGCCTTCTGCACGGCGGGCAGCCGGTTGTCGCGCAGATCCTCCAGGTGCGCGGAAATCAGCGTGTGCATCTCTTCGTAGCAGGGCATGTTCGGCGTCAGCTGCAACAGCAGGCATTCGCGCAGATCGCGCGCGGCGACGCCGGGCGGCTCGAGATGCTGTATGATCTCCAGGGCCTCCTCGGCCAGTTCCAGGTCGTCGGGAGTGGCGTCCGGGGGCAACAGGTCGGCCAGGCTTGACCGCAGATAACCTCCATCAGCCGCATCAAGGCTGGAGATGACGCGCTCGCACATGCGGCGCAGGTCATCGTCCATTTCGAGTTCGCCGAGTTGGCTCAACAGATAGTCGTGCAGCGACTCCGGCCGCGAGACGATGTTCGACATGGCATCGTGTTTGCGATCGGCGTCCTCCTCCATCCGGTTCACGGAAGCCCGTGGCCGTTCGTCAAAATAATCCGGCACTTCCCGATCCAGGTCCAGCAGTCGTTCGAAATCCACCTCGTTGTCGGTCGCTTCTCCGACCACCATTTCCCGCTCGGTGTCTTCGGGAGCGTCGGGGTTCTCTCGGTCCTCCGTCTCCTCCGCCGACTGCTGGTCCTCCTCGTCCATTTCCAGGACCGGGTTCTCGTTCATTTCCTGTTCGATGCGTTCCTGCAGGGCCATGATGGGCAACTGCAGGATCTCCATCGACTGGATCATCCGCGGCGCCATCTTCTGGATCTGGACCTGTTTTGCTTCAAGGCCGAGTGACAGTCTCATGGCAATTGCTTCACCGGGGATGAGGATCGGACGCTTGGGCTTTCACCTAAAATCTAACATCATTTCCGGCCCGCGTGCTACCGCGCCGCCGGCCGGGCCACCGAGGCTAAAATTTCTGCCGGCCCGAGATCGCGTCGGCCAGGATCTCCTTGTTCGTGTATTCCAGTATGCTGCCCGTCGTGATGCCGCGCGCCAATCGCGTGATCCCCACCGGAAACTGCTGTAGCAGGTTCGAGATGTGCAGGGCTGTTCCGTCGCCCTCCACGGTCGGGTTGGTGGCCATGATGACCTCTTTGATTCCACCGGCTCGCACGCGTTCCACCAAGGGATCGATCGTGAGTTGCTCCGGGCCGATACCCTCCAGCGGCGCGATGCGGCCCAGGAGCACGTGATAGAGCCCGCGATAAACGCCGGACTGTTCGAGCGCCATTAAGTCCCGCGGCTGTTCCACGACACACAACACCGCTTGATCCCGTTTCGGATCCAGGCAGACGGTACACTGCTCACTTTCGGCCAAATTGTAACAGACGCCACAATAGCGCACATTCTCTCGGACGTCGCGAATGGCGTCGGCCAGCGCCAGGGCCTCAGCCTTGTTGACCCGCAGAATGTGGTAGGCGATCCGCTCCGCCGACTTCCGGCCGATTCCCGGCAGTTTGGCCAACTGATCGATCATTCTCGCCACGGATTCTGTGATTGCCGCCATCGAGGTCACCATCGTCTCTGGGCCAATCGCTGGTCGTCCACTGCCGCGCCGCCCTCAGGGCTTCTCCGGCCCCTGTGCGGCGGGTCCCATGAACTGCGACAGCGCCTCTCCGATCCCCGGAATTTCCAGGCCTTGGGCCATGGATTGCATGACTTCCATGTGCAGTTCCCGCGCCTTGACCAGCGCATGATTCACTGCCGACGGAACCAGGTCCTCAATCATCTCCCGATCGCCGCGGGCAACCAATTGCGGGTCGATCTGGACCCGCAGCACTTCGCCCAGACCGTTAGCTTCCACTTCGACCATCCCGCCGCCGGAGGAGCCTTGGACCCGTCGAGCCTTGAGTTGCTCGGTCGCTTCCTGGACTTTCCCGCTAAGCTGCTGCGCCTGCCGCAACAGCGACGTCAGGTTCGCGATTTCTTTCCACATGCTCTACCACACTCAATCGATTGGAGGCAGCGCGACCATGCCGAACGCGGCTCACCGCCCGCAGGCGGCTACGAACCAGGAACGACCCTCGAGACTCACGACGTACGCATTCACGGGTGCGTGAGGGACGGGCTCACTCACCAGCGTTGACGGTTGGCCGTCAGAACCAGACCTTGTCCGAAAACGTGGGCCGATCCCCGTCTCGTCACCGACGCGTGAACGCATACCACCTGTGCCAGCCCGATGCCTGATGGCTCAAGGAGACTGCTGTTCGCGGGGTTCCTCCAAGTCCGTGATCTCGGCCTGAAAGAGGTCCATGGCCTGGCGTACCAGGGGATGGGCTTCTTTCTGCTTAAGCTTCTGACGCCGCGACGGGGCTGGAACGGGCTCCGACGGTTCCGCCGGGTCGCGAACCAACTCGAATTCCACGCGCACCAGCTCACCGGTGAGTTGCTGTAACGCCTTCTCAATACGTACTTTCCGTTCCGGACGCTCGCAGCGTTCTTTGTCGAGAGTATATCGCTCCGGAAACGTCACTACCAGCCGGTTTGGCGCGGAGATTGCTACCCGCTCGTAACGTTCACCGTGATCGGCGGTCATGTCTTCCAGTAGAGCCAGAGCCTGTTTCCAGAGTTGCTCCGCTGTTTCCGACGTCAGCGGCTGCCGGTTCAGGACGGGCTCTGCCGATGGGGCGGGTGATTCAGGTTCGAGGGGCTTTTTTTTTTGCGGCGTCGGGGTCGCGGGAGGAGTCCCCGCGGGTACGGTCCCCGCCGCCGGACCGCTCGAGGCTGGTCCGATCGGCGTTCCGGCAAGGTGGCCCTGCCGCAGTTGGGTGATGAGTTGCGGCAGCGCCTCCAGGTGTTCGAGATTGCAGATACGGACGACGGCGACCTCGAGCAGGATGCGCGTATGCGTGCTCTGACGCATGCGTGTGAGCGTCTGATCCAGAATCTGCACGATGGCCAGGATGGTCTCCAGACCCAGCTGTTGTCCGGCCTCCACCAGCGCCGCGAATTCCTCGCGCGTGCTGGAGAACATCATGTCTGCTGGGCAACCAACGAGCGCGGCCATGATGTCGCGCAGGTAGCCCAGCATCTGTTCGGTCAACTGTCCCGCATCGACGCCTTCGGCGATTGCTTCGTCCAGTTCCTTGAGCGCCCCGGCCGTGGAGCGGGCGATGATGTGGCCCATCAGGGCGGCCAACCGACTCGAGGGCGCGGTTCCCAGCAGACGATGCACATCCGCTGTCGTGATCTCCTGGCTGCAGAACGCCAGCAGTTGTTCGAGCAACGACTGGCTGTCGCGCATCGAGCCGCTCGCGCGGCGGGCCAGCAAGTGGAGTGCTTCCTCTGTGGCAGTGGCCCGTTCCGCAGCCACGATGGTCTGCAGTCGCTCGACAATGGCCGCTGTTTCGACCGGCGGGAAATCAAAACGCTGGCAACGCGACAGCACCGTGATCGGAACCTTTTCCGGATCGGTGGTGCAGAAGATGAACTTGACGTGCTCCGGCGGCTCCTCCAGAGTCTTCAGGAGCGCGTTGAAGGCCGGGACCGTCAGCATGTGCACTTCGTCGATGATGTAGATCTTGAAGCGCGCCCGGCTCGGCCGAATGTTCACGTTGGACCGCAACTGGCGGATCTCATCAATGCCGCGATTGCTGGCGCCGTCGATTTCCAGCACGTCCACGTCTTCGCCGCTGGAGACGCTCACGCAGATATCACACGCATTGCAGGGTTGCGGGGTGGGACCCTGGATGCAGTTGAGCGCCTTGGCAAAGATCCGCGCCGCCGAGGTCTTGCCGATGCCACGAGCCCCCGTGAAAAGATAGGCATGACCCACGCGGTTCGTGGCGATGGCATTGGTGAGCGCCTGCGAGACCTGTTGTTGGCCGACCAGGTCCGCGAACGTCTGCGGGCGATAACGGCGCGCAATAACGACGTAGGAACCCCGCTTGGGATCCCTCCGGTCCGATGGTTCGGCGTTTCCCTTAGCCATGCACGGACTTCCAACTACGGCTCTGCCACCAAGCGGCCCCCGCACAAGAGTACCCCGCTTAGGGCTGCTCCGGTTAAGGCCTGACCCGGTTCACGGATCCCCCTCGCGAGGGCCACTGGGTGGCAGCAGCTCGTGTTCTGCGCACCACCTTTTGTACGGTCTGCTTCGCACCGCGTAAAGGGTAGGGGCGAGGCGCTCCTTGCGGATTCAAGGTCCATCGGCCATTATGGCGGCGTGCAATTGAACCAAAAAGCACTGGAACGAGCGGCGGAACTGGTGGTGCGAGCGTCAGCCTTGCGAGTGGCCGTTTCGCGCGACGAGTCCGGTGCGCGTCTGATCGACTGCGGCGTTCACGTGACCGGCGGCTTGGATGCGGGAATGGGACTGGCCGAGGTCTGCCTGGCATCGCTGGGACGCGTGAGCCTGGCTGCAGGAGACCCGGCAGTCTGGCCCGGACCGGCCGTCGCGGTCCACACGGATCAGCCTCTGCTCGCCTGCATGGCATCCCAATACGCAGGCTGGCAGATCGCCGGGGAGCGCTATTTCGCCATGGGTTCGGGGCCGATGCGCGCCTTGCGCGGACGCGAGCCGTTGCTGGAACAACTGGAACTGCTCGATCATTGCGAGGCCGCGGTCGGCGTGCTGGAGAGCGGGCGCCTGCCACCGGCCCACGTGTGCCGGCACATTGCCGAGGAATGCCATGTCGATCCGGAGGACTTGACGCTCCTGGTTGCGCCGACCCGGAGTATCGCGGGAACCGTGCAGGTTGTGGCGCGCTCCGTGGAAACCGCGCTGCACAAGATGCACGAGATTGGTTTCGACCTCCGCGCGGTCGTCAGCGGATTCGGCGTGGCGCCGTTGCCTCCGGTGGCGGCCGACGACTTGACGGGAATCGGGCGCACCAACGATTCGATTCTCTACGGTGGCACGGTGACGCTGTGGGTGCGCGGCGACGACGCCCAACTGCAGGAGATTGGACCGCAGATTCCCAGCTCCGCTTCGTCAGACCACGGTCAACCGTTTGCCGTCGTCTACGAGCGTTACGAACGTGATTTCTACAAGATCGACCCGCGTCTCTTCAGTCCCGCCGTCATCCAGTTGGTCAATATGACCAGCGGTCGGTCCCATCGTTTCGGCACTGTGCTGCCGGACGTACTGCGGCGTTCCTTTGAATCGTAGCGTCGCGGTGGTGTCATGCGACTAGCCGTTCTGTGTTCTCCCGACAGTTGGTACTGCGACGACCTGCGAAGAGCGGCTCGCGGACAGCACGAAGTGGTCGGTGTGGCCTTCCAGGATCTGGCCGCTTGGTGTGAGCCGGAACAATTGACGGTCCGGTGTGGGGCCCACCGGTTACACGATTATGACGCTGTGCTGGTGCGGACGATGCCTCCTGGATCATTGGAGCAAGTCGTCTTTCGCATGGACATCCTGGCTCGGTTGCAGGAGGCTGGCGTGGTGGTGGTGAACCCGCCCCGCTGCATTGAAGCCGCCGTGGACAAGTTCCTCAGTTCGGCTCGGCTCGCCGTGGCGGGATTGCTCACTCCGCGCACCGTGGTCTGCCAGACGGCCGCCGAAGCTCGGGCCGCGTTCGCCCAACTGGGCGGGGATGTGGTGGTGAAACCGCTGTTCGGCGGTGAGGGACGCGGCATCTTCCGACTGCAGGACGAGGAACTGGCCAACCGCGCCTTCAGCACTTTACAGCAACTGAGAGCCGTGCTGTACGTGCAGGAGTTCATTCCCCACGCGGGCTACGACATCCGCCTGTTTGTGCTCGGCGATCAGGTCCTGGGCATGCGCCGGATCAATGGGCATGATTGGCGCACCAACGTCAGCCGGGGGGCGCACACCGAGCCGTTCGCCGTGGATGACCATTTTCGGCATTTGGCGCTGGCGGCCGCACACTCGGTCGGCGCGGTGCTGGCCGGCGTGGACGTGCTGCCGGCGCCGGATGGACGCCTGTTCGTGATCGAAGTCAACGCGGTGCCGGGCTGGAAAGCGCTGGCCCGGACATTGGAGACCGACATCGCAGCGCTCGTCCTCGACGATCTGCAGACGAAGGTGCGCGCATGACCGAACAGGCGGCGGTAAATGTCGGCTACCGGCTGTCGCCCGTTGCGAGCCGTGATCCGGACGGCATCGCGGTTGTCGAACCGGCGGGTCGCGAGTCTGCTGGGAGAGGATCGTATCGCCGGATCACGTTCGGTGAACTCGAGGCGGACAGCAACCGCATCGCAACCGGCCTGCTCGCGCTGGGAATCGCGCCGGGCACGCGTCTGGTGCTGATGGTGCGACCCGGCATCGATTTTGTCTCACTCGTGTTCGCGTTGTTCAAGGCGGGCATGGTCACGGTGCTCATCGATCCCGGCATGGGCCGCCGCAATCTGATACGGTGCGTGGAGGAAGTGGCACCTCAGGGATTTGTGGCCGTGCCTCGGGCCCAGGCGGTGCGTGTCTGCCTGCGGCATCTTTTTCCCCAGGCGCGACACAACATCACCGTCGGTCGTCGATGGTTCTGGGGCGGCAGCACCTTGGCGCAGGTGCGCGCTTTGGGATCACCGCAATTCGCCAGTCTGCCGACTCGTGCCGAGGATCCCGCCGCCATCATCTTCACCACCGGCAGCACGGGACCTCCCAAAGGCGTGCTGTATTCACACCGCAACTTCGCCACGCAAGTCGACGAGATCCGTGACTTCTACGGCATTCAGCCGGGTGAGATCGACCTGTCAGGCTTCCCGCTGTTCGCTCTCTTCAACGCCGTAATGGGGGTTACCGCCGTCTTTCCCGAGATGGATTTCACTCGCCCCGCGGACGTCGATCCGCGCAAGATCGTCGAGGCGACGCGGGATTGGAGTATCACGCAGTCCTTCGGCTCCCCCGCGCTCTGGAACGCGGTGGGCCGTTATTGCGAGCGCCAAGACATCCGCCTGCCGACGCTTCGGCGAGTCTTGTCGGCCGGAGCACCGGTGCCGCCTCATGTGCTCAAGCGCGTGAAGCTCGCGATCCATCCGGACGGCGACGTGCATACGCCCTACGGCGCGACGGAGGCGTTGCCCGTGGCGTCGATTTCGGCCAGCGAAGTCCTGGGGGAGACGGCAGTGCTCAGCCGCGAAGGAGCCGGAACCTGCGTGGGGACCAGGTTTCCCGGCATCGACTGGAAAGTGATCGAGATCCACGACGGACCGATCGAAACCTTGAGCGCGGCGCGCGTGCTGCCGCTGCGAGAAATCGGCGAACTGATCGTGCGTGGCCCCGCCGTAACCGCGCGCTATGTGACGCGACCCGAGGCCAACGCGCTTCACAAGATCCGCGACGATAACTCGTTCTGGCACCGCATGGGTGACGTCGGGTACGTGGATGAGCGCGATCGGTTCTGGTTCTGCGGCCGGAAATCGCAGCGGGTGCTCACCGCCCAGGGGACTCTCTTCACCATTCCCTGCGAGGCCATCTTCCAAAGACATGAACGAGTCTATCGCGCGGCGCTGGTCGGTGTTGGACCGCGCGGGAAACAACGCCCGGTGGTCATCGTGGAACTCTGGCCCGAGCATCGCGTGCGTTCGGCGATCGACGAAGTGGAGTTGATCGGCGAACTGCAGCAACTGGCCCAGCTCCATGCCGTGACGGAGGACATTCGCGACTTCCTCGTGCACCCGTCACTGCCGGTGGACATCCGGCACAACGCCAAGATCTTTCGCGAGCAATTGGCGGAGTGGGCAGCAGCGCGATTGGGTGAGCGCTGACGCGGATTCAGCAGACAATGGTGCGTGGCACCAATGAGGCGGCAAGCTGCGCAGCATGGGTACTTCGGCACTTCCGACAGCGACTGTCCGCGGCGGCAGCGTCGTCACTGACGCACGTCAAGCGGTGTACGGGAACTGATCGTCCACTTGCCCAAGTCCACCACTGCAAACGCACCAGTCGCCTGGTATGTTTGAGTACAATGACCGCAACACTAACCGGCATCGGGCGCAGGACCGTGCTCGCTCACGCGGAGCTGGTGGGAACTGCAGCGACACGCTGCGTATCCCACTCACGATGTCGATTCAGTTTTCTAATCGCGAAAACGCGAAATCGCGAATGAGGCGAGGCATCCCGTGATTTGCCCTTGCGCGTCTTCGCGTTTTCGCGATTCAGCCGCCAAAAATGTGCCATGCACCATTTCTGGCAGGTTGGATGAGCGCTAACGCGGGCGTTCGCTGGCAGGAGATTGAGCTATCCTGACCGCGGCGGGTTCCGTTGCGTGAACCAGGATTGGCACGGCGCCGAGCGCATGAGCCTCCGCATCAGCAACGAACACCCGGATATGGCAGCGGCCGTATACCTCGCGCGGAATCGGCAATTCCACGCGGAACGGCCCCGGTTCGCACGAGACCTGGACGCTTGACCAACGCTGCTCGTTGGCGTCGAAATAGACGCGATTGAAACTGCCGAATTCGGCAAGCGTCACGGGCGGCTGGGTGCGGCGCGGCTGGTCACAGCGCATCCTCCCCCGCGGATAGACCAGCTCCACCGTCACGATGCCGCCGATTTCGCTCTCGCCCGTGACGGTCACGATCTCGCCGGCCACGACTTCTTCCGGAACGGTCAGGTTCACTTCGCTCGGGTACCGCAGGGCGGTTAACGGATCGCCGAGCAAATTAAACAGCAGGAGGTGTTCGAGTCGTTCCTCTCGCAGCTGGTCTTCACTCGCATAGACGGCGTGCGCGATGGTGTCGAGCCAGTGGCGCAGGGAGGGGCGGTCACCCGCGTCGGAGCCCGGCTCCATCACCCGGCGTTTCGCTTGTAGCACCAGGTCTCCCAGCGTGGGTTGCTGAAACACGAAGTACTCCTCCATCAGCGCGCTCCCCATGACCGCCATGGCGTACGGCATGGTGACGCGCGAGCCCCCAAGCGCCGCGATTGGACCGTGTGGGGAGCGCACGAGCCGCTCAGCGAGGCAGTCCTGTGCTGCATCAAAGGCGCCCGTGTAGCACGAAAGAAACAGCGCGACGGGAGCACCTCCCGTGCGGCGCAGCCGTGCCACCGAGTCGTTGCTGAACACCTCATAGTCACGCTCGGCTACGTGTACCGGCTCGAGGCAGGTGATCTGGCTGTGGCCCAGGTAGACCCAGAACAGGCTTCCCTCATTCAGCCGTGCGAGGACGGTGTCCTCGAATCCACGCGGATCGGGGCAGTAGGGACTTCGCCAGCTCCCGTAAGTCATGGTGGTCGCGTAGCCGGGAGGGATGCCGTCGGTCAGGAACTGCCGGGTGACGAACTCCAGCATCCCATCGAGTACCGCGCCGAAGCCACCCGCGCCGGCCACGAGGTTCACGCGCCGCTGCCAGGGACCGGCGGTCCGGTCGCGCTCATAGGCAATGATCCGCTCCACCATCGCCGTCAATTCGGCCGGGCCGGTGGCAGGGAGTCGGCCTACAGCCACGTCCGGCAACTGGTCGCCGTCGAGATCAGCATAACCATTGTCCGTGGCGATATGCGGCTCCGACCCCCATCGCACGTTGACCTTGGCAGCCGCATAGTGCGTCGACACACAACGCCGGCGCACATCGTCGTCCGCCGCGGCACGCGGGTCCGCGTCACCTGCCAGCAGAACGTATCGCAACTGACCATTACGCGCCGTATCGCGAATCATCTGCTGAATGTCGGCCGCACTTGAGATTGCCGGTATGACGCGGACGCGGTGGCCCTGCGACTCGCGGTAGCTGATCCACTGGTTGAGCGCGGGCAGAAATCGCGGCGGACACACGGCCACCGTGTCCACCTCCGGGTCCGCCCCAGTGCAAAGCAGAATCGTCAGCAGGATTGCAAGCATGCGGTGGCAACCGGTTGGCCGGTGGACAAGAAACGCGGGAGTCTAGCGGGAGTTCGCCAATTCGTACAAGGCGAATCGCCAACTACCCGGCCTTCCGTCGCACGTGTCGAGGCCTCGAGCCACGGGGTGGACGGTGCCACAAATCCCTTGTTAGACTGGGTCAAGGGGGCTGACAGCAGCCGGATCGGTAACGCGAGTCTCCGATCGCAGGCGAGGTCGTGCCGGGCAGCAGGTCGCTAGTTCAAGCAGTGCTGCCCCACCCAAACAGGGACTGGTTCTTGTCAGTCGCCGGAGCGCGCGGCTCGTTATTCTCTCTTACAGTGACGCAGGAACAGAGCGCAGATGACATCCGCGGAAGGTTTGGCAGCCCTGAGGATCGACCGTTCGCGACGGCGACGCATTTCTCCCTGGGTGTGGGTGGTCTTGGCCGGTGTGATTGCCGGCGGTCTCCTGTCGCCGCGTCTGATACAAGGACTGCAAGTCGCCCGCGTCCGCGTCGCGCCGGCGGTGAGGATTTCCGCCGTGACGGGGAAACCGTTGGAGGGCAGCCCGGAACTGACCGCCGCCGGTTATGTCGTCGCCGATCGGCAATCGGTGCTGGCTGCCAAGTTCACCGCACGGCTGGCGAAGCTGAACGTAGCGGAAGCGGACTTTGTGGAAGCGGGTGTCGTCGTCGCGGAACTGGACCATACGGAGTTGGACGCCGCGATCGTTCAGGCCGAGGCCGAGGTGGCTGAAGTGGCGGCGGAAGTGCAGCGTTTGACAAAACTCGCCCTGCAAGCTGACGCCGAGCGCGCCGTGGCGGAATCGTCGCTGGAAACGCTGGCCGCCGAGAACAAGCAGTACGAGATTCTCCTGACCGACGCCAACCGTCGCCTCGAGCGCGATGAGCGGCTGTCGAAGAGCAGCGCGGTGGGGTTTTCCGAGGTCGATGACCGGCGCACCGAAGTGCGCGGGATGGAGGCCAAGATCGCCTGGACGCAGCAGCGCAAGCTCGAGGCGCAGCGCAACGTGGCCGTGGTGGAAGCTCAAGTCGGTGCTGCCCATGCGGCGGTGGCCGCGGCTGAGGCTCGGCGGCAATCCGCCGCTGCACGGGTCAACGTGCTGAAGAGTCAGCTTGACGAGTACCTTATCAAATCGCCTTTCAAAGGCATGGTGACCGAAAAGGCGGCAGAAGTCGGCGAGATCATCGCGCCGATCAGCATTGGCGGTTCGATGGCGCGCGGATCGATCGTGACCATCGCCGACTGGGCCTCGTTGCAGGCGGAGGTCGACGTTTCCGAAGCGCAGTTGGCGCGCGTCAAGCCGGGCCAACGGGCCGCAATCACGGTGGATGCGATTCCCAATCAGGTGTTCCCGGGCCGGGTCCGCCGCATCCTGCCCCGGGCGGACCGGAGCAAGGCGACTGTGAAGGTGCGCGTGGATTTCCTCACCCGCGACGAGAAAGCCGTGCTCCCCGAGATGGGAGTCCGCGTCAAGTTCCTGCCCGACGATGCGCCCGCCGGCGCGGAAACCGGCAAACTCCAGGACAAAATCGCGGTTCCCAAGGGAGCGGTCGTATCGGGACCCGATGGCGGGTTCGTGTGGGTCGTGAGCGACGACATTGCGCGAAAGCGCGCTATGCGCCCGGGGGCGGAACTCGGTGAGTGGACCGAAATCACCGACGGCGTGGAAGCAGGTGAAATCGTTGTGGTGCAAGGCACCGATCGGCTGGCAGGTGACACCGTCCAGGTGCGGACAGCGGAGTAAGTCGAGCGTGGATTCTCAGCCGATCATTGAACTGCGCCGCGTCACCAAGCTGTATCACAAGGGTGACGCGGACATCCACCCGCTGGACGACCTGAGCCTGACCATCGACAAGGGGGATTTCGTCGCGCTGATGGGCCCTTCCGGTTCCGGCAAGACGACGTTGCTCAATCTCCTCGGCGGTTTGGACACACCTACGGCGGGAGAAGTCATTGTCTGCGGGCAGTCGTTGACTGAGCTGACTTCGCGCGAACTCGCGCGTTGGCGTAGCGACCACGTGGCTTACGTCTTCCAGGCCTACAATCTGCTGCCCGTGCTGACGGCTTATCAGAACGTTGAGCTGCCGCTGACCTTGCTCCCTTTGAGCCGTCGCGAACGCCGCGAGCACGTGATTGCGGCACTGGAAATCGTGGGCCTCTCGGATCGCATGAACCACCGGCCCGATGAGCTTTCCGGCGGCCAGGAGCAACGGGTGGCCATCGCGCGGGCGTTGGCTTCTGATCCGGACATCCTGCTGGCCGACGAACCGACGGGCGATCTGGACGCCCATTCGGCCGAAGAGATCATGTCGCTGCTGATCGCGCTCAATCGCGATTTCGGCAAGACGATCATTGTCGTCACTCACGATCCCAAGGTCGCGCGCGTGGCTCATCGCCAGCTGCATCTGGAAAAAGGAGTGTTGACCCGGGACATCGACGTCTTGAACGGACAGACCTGACCCCATGCGCCTGCTGTTCCTGAACCTGTTGCACAAGCCCCTGCGCACGCTGCTGACGGTTTTCGGCGTCGGCATCGCGCTGTTCCTGTTCTGTTTCCTCGAAACCGTGCTGGCGTCCTTCAACGCCGGCGTGAACATGGCGGATGCGTCGCGGTTGGTCGTGCAACACAAGGAGTCCATTGTCTTCGAGCTACCGGAAGCCTACGGCTCGCTGATGGGGCAGACGGAGGGCGTGACTGGCGTGGCGGCCGCCTCCTGGTTCGGTGCCCTGTCACAGGAACCGGGCCCGGACGGCAAGAAGCGGGAGGAGTTCTTCGCGCAGTTCGCCGCGGACATCGAGCGCTATCTGCCGCTCTATCCCGAATTGCAGATTCCTCGCGAGCAACTGGAGGAAATGCGGCAGGACCGCATGGGATGTATACTCGGTGTGAAGATCGCCGAACGACTGAACAAGAAGGTCGGCGATCGACTCGTACTGCGCAGCACCATCTGGTCGCAGAAGAACGGCTCGTCCATCTGGGAGTTCAACGTCCGCGCCATTTACACGACGAACTCGCCCACATTCGACCAGACGATGATGTTCTTCCACCACAAGCGGTTCGACGAAGCCCGCCAGTTTGGCCAGGGCTACGTCGGCGTTTATTTTCTCGGCATCTCCGACCCCGGCCGCTCTGCCGACGTCGCGGCGAAGATCGACGCGCGCTTTGCCAACAGCCCTTACGAAACGCGCACCATGACCGAGAAGACGTTCAACCTTCAGTTCGTGAGCATGCTGGGCAACTTCCAGTTGTTGTTGCGTTCCATCGGCAGCGCGGTCGTGTTGACAATGCTCTTAGTCTCGGCCAACACGATGATGATGAGCGCGCGCGAGCGCACGCGCGAAATGGGAATCCTCAAGGCCATCGGTTTCAGCGACGGCCACGTCTTTCTGCTGTTGATCGGCGAGGCGCTGGTTATCTCGCTGTTGGGCGCGGCGGCGGGCGCAGGCATGGCCTGGCTGATCACCAACGTGCTGCACTTCAACCCGCGGCCGGACTTCTTTCCCGTGTTCTACCTGCCCCGGGAGTCCGTGCTGGCCGCCACGGGATTAGCGGGCCTGACGGGATTCTGCAGCGGCATCGTTCCCGCCCTCGCCGGGATGAGACTGAAGGCCACGGAGGCGCTGCGCAGCGTGTAGCCATGGCGATTCCCTTGAAGTACAGCCTGCGCAGCGTCGCCGTGCGAAAGGGCTCATCCGCCATGGCGGTCGGCGGCATCGCGCTGGTGGTCGTCGTCTTCGTGACGCTCCTGTCGCTGGCGGCCGGCTTTCAGCGCGTCGTCGAGACCTCGGGCAGCTCGCGCAACGTCATCGTCCTGCGCAAGGGGGCCGATGCGGAACTGCAGAGCCAGGTCCTGCGCGACACGGCACGGGCGATCAGCGAACTGCCGGTGGTGGCTACGGAGAAAGGCCAGCGACTGGCGGTCTTCGAGAGCGTGATCATCCTGCCGCGTCCCAAGCGGAGCGGCGGGGAAACCAACATCACGATCCGCGGGACCACACCGCTGGCGCGCGCCGTGCACGCCGAGGCGCAGCTGACAAACGGACGGTGGTATACTCCCGGCTCGAACGAAGCCGTGATCGGCGTGGGATTGGCCCGCCGGCTGCGCGATGTCGGCGTCGGACAGGTCATGGCGGTCGGCCGCCACGCCTGGCAGATCGTCGGCCAGTTCGAGGCCGGTGGCAGCGCGCTCGAGTCCGAATTATGGATGGACGGCGAGCTGCTGCAGAGCGCGTTCCACCGCAATGGCGTCTTCCAGTCCGTGTTGTTCCGCGCTGCCGGGAGCGGACGGGAAGCAGCCGACCGGATCAACGCGCTGACGGAGACCGACCTGCGGTTGCGCGCGATGCAGGCTCTGACCGAAACGGAGTACTACCAGAAGCAAGCCAAACTGATGGCGGACGTGATCACCATTCTCGGCGGAATTCTCACCGCGATCATGTCGGCCGGAGCGATCGCCGGCGCGATGAATACCATGTACGCCGCGGTCAGCCAGCGGCGGCGCGAGATCGGTTGCCTGCTGGCGATGGGCTTCACGCCCACGTCGATCTGGCTGGCATTCATGGTGGAATCGCTCACGCTCGCCGCGCTGGGCGCGGCCCTGGGATGTGCCGTGTCGCTTGGCTTCCACGGCATGAGGACCGGGATGACGAACTGGGCTACGTTCTCGGAAACGGCCTTCGAATTCCTGGTCACTCCGCAAATCCTGGCGACGGCCGCGGTGATCTCGCTGGTCATGGGCTTCATCGGCGGCGTGATTCCGGCATTCCACGCGGCGCGCATGAAAGTCGTGGATGCCATGCGGCGCGCGTGAGCCCGGATGATTCACCGGTAGAGACACCGATGGCGACAATCGACACAAGCGTCACATCAATGCCTGAGTCACGGTTTGCCTGGAGTCCCCTGACCTGACGTGACTTCGGCAACAACGTCCCAGACGACTTGGGCGAAGGGCTTATCCACGGAATAGGGTGCTTTCCAGAATCGCAGTCCGGCGATGATGCAATCATGCGGGTCTTCCCGGAACACAGTCGCATAGTGGGTCACGGCTTCCACGTATTTCCCTTCGGAATTCAGGTGGACGCCGTCGGCGTACAGATCCGCGATGTGCTTGAAACCGGGCACTTGTCCTGCCTTCATGCGCAGGTGCAGGCGGTACATGACTTCACCCACGGGAATGATCCCCACGGGCTTTCTCTCCGAAAACTCGTTGGTGATGCCTGCGGCGACTTTCTCAAAATGGGCGCGGCCGCGGGTGTCCTTCTCCGAGAGCCAGCACTCTTCCCATTGGTCAGCCTTCTCCCGCTCCTTGCCGATTTCCGGATAGTTGGCAAAGACATAGACCTGACAATCGCGGTTGCCTTCGTAGGCCGCTGCGGCATAGTTCGCGCCGTATTCGACTTCGTTGGCCACGGGACGACCGAAGGGTTGCAGGATCAGCACGTCCCACTTGCTTCCCCGCAGGATGTCGTCCGCCAGCTTGTCGTGACCTGGTTCACGAAAACCCTCACCACGGTGTTTCCACAGCCATTCCAGCGGCGCGCCGGGAATCATGTGCCGCCCGAATCGTGTCTCGTGTCCGCGGGCCTTGGCAATGTCGTGCATTCCGTACGCCTGGTCCGTCAAGCTGTTGCCCACGTGAAAGACGGCCAAAGGCTCTGCGGCCGGGGCGCCCGTTGCGAAAACCAATACCCCGACGCCCACGATGAAACACCGCACGCTACTCATCTCACGTTCTCCTTGCTTGTTGCCACCGTCACACGCGCAGCTTGACCGCGCGAATTCGCCACTGATAATACCAGTTCTCCGACCGCACTGAATCGGGCGTCGGAAGAGATGGCTGTCTTCCTGAACATCCAATCGGCACGAAAGGAGTGCGCCGCAATGTCAACCGGGCTGGATCGCTTGTCGGAGACTCTGCTCATGGGACCTGGCCCGTCGTGTGTGCCACCAGCCGTGTATCAAGCGTTGGCGAGGCCGACAATCGGACATCTTGATCCGCGGTTCCTCGACATCATGGCCGAAGTCCAGCATCTCTTGCGCCAGATCATGGGCACGGGGAATCGGCTGACTTTGCCGATCAGTGGCACGGGGTCCGCCGGCATGGAGACGTGCTTCGTGAATCTGGTTGAGCCGGGCGATCCGGTCCTCATCCTGGTCAATGGGGTGTTCGGCCAGCGGATGACGGACGTGGCCACGCGACTGAGGGCCGACGTGGACACGCTGGAATTTCCGTGGGGAAAGCCCGTCGTGCCGGATACGGTCCACCAGCAACTGGCAAGGAAGTCCTACCGGCTCGTCGCAGTAGTTCACGCGGAAACCTCGACGGGTGTCTGCAGCCCGGTAGCCGAGATTGGCGGACTCGTCCGACAGACCGAGGCTTTGTATCTGGTCGATACGGTCACCAGCTTGGGCGGCATGCCCGTCGCGATGGATGACTGGGGTTGCGACGTGATGTACAGCGGTACTCAAAAATGTCTCTCATGTCCGCCGGGGCTGTCACCGGTGAGCTTCTCCGAGCGGGCTGTTGCGAAATTGACGTCGCGGGGGACCAAAGTGCCCAACTGGTACCTGGATCTCACCATGATCATCAAGTACTGGGAAGGAGCCACGCGCGTCTATCACCACACCGCGCCGATCAACATGATCTACGGCATCTGGCAGACGCTGCAGTGCATCGTGGCCGAGGGTCTCGAGAACGTCTTCTCCCGGCACCGCTCCGCACACGAGCGGTTGGTGACGGGCTTGGCAGACCTCGGACTTGACATGCTTGTCGATCGTGACTTCCGTTTGCCAATGCTCAACGCAGTGAATATCCCGGCAGGCGTCGATGAAGCTCAAGTGCGGAAACGGCTATTGGCGAATCACGACATCGAGATCGGCGCCGGGCTGGGACCGCTGGCTGGCAAGGTCTGGCGCATTGGCCTGATGGGTCACACGGCGCGCTCGCACAACGTCGCCCGTCTCCTCGCGGCCTTGCGCACGGAATTGGCGTTGCCGGCTTCCAAGTAGTCGCCGCACCTCGTGCGACGAAACGACATACAAATCAGGAGGCCCCTGTAGTAGGATGCCGCTTGAAGCCGGACACGTGCGGTGTCGCCATCCTGCCGTCCCGCACGCGGACTCCGAGCGCTGCACTACCCAGCGCGTGCCGCGCAGCGTAGATTAGACCGCACCGGGGCCGGCGTCCGGTGGGATGCCCGTTGGGTGGTAGGACGACGGCCAGACTCGATTCAGGGAGTGGCTATGACAAGAAGACGCAAGTGGACGTTTCTGGGGATCGGCGTCGTGCTGCTCGTGCTGTTGATCGGCTGGCTGCAGTACACCGATCGGGGCCACCGTGCGGAGTTCCTCATTGGCGGTGCATTGGTCAATCTCGGGTACCTGATGCAGGACCACCTCGAGAGTTACGATTTCAAGCACGAGCACCAGCACCACATCTCGCCCGATGATGTCTGGAAGGAGATCCAGGAACAGAACGCGCTCTCCGCCTCGGTGCGATCGTGGCTTCCCCGGACGGCTCGCCACCCGCTGGTAGCGCTGGTTGTGTGCATGGATGCGCGCATCGATACGAACGAACTGACCGGCGACACACGGCACTATTATTACGTCATCCGCACTGCCGGTTCCGTGCTTTCCGAAAAGGAAGAGGAGATGCTGGAGTTGGCGGTAGAGAACGGCGTCGAGCTGGTGGTGCTCACCACGCACTCGGACTGCGCGGCGGAAAAGACAGCTGCCTCACCCGAGAAGCGCAAGAAATACCCGGCCCTTTCCCAGGCGGTGGACGAACGCGAACAGCGCATCCGCGAGTTCCTGGTCAGACCCGCCATCGCGTCCAGCATCGAGTCGGGGAAGCTGACCGTGAAGCTCATCAACATCGACACCATGACGGAGAAGATGTTGCCGCGATGAACGCTCGCGGGGCACGTGCCCCGCGCGTAACCAATCGGGCCGCCAGCCACGAAGTTAATGGAGGGACAATGGCCTATGTGATCGAGGCGCGAGGAGTCAGCAAGGACTTCGGCAGTGGCGAAGCCAGCGTTGCGGCTCTGCGCGGCATTAACCTGCATGTGACTCGCAACGAAATGCTGGCCATCATGGGACCATCGGGTTCCGGCAAGAGCACGCTGTTGCATGTCCTGGCCGGTATCGAGCCGCCGACTCAAGGCCAGATTCTCTTCGAAGGGCAGGATCTCGCGTTGTGCACCGACCGGGAGCGGACCCTGCTGCGCCGGCGGCAGATCGGGTTCATCTTCCAGTCGTTCAATCTGCTGCCGACGGTGACGGCGGAGGAAAACGTCTCGCTCCCGCTGCTCCTGGACGGCGTCAAGGCGGCCGAAGCGCGCCGCCGAGCGCGCGAGGTCCTGGAAATGGTGGAGATGAGCCACCGGCGCGCACATCTGCCGGGCAAACTGTCGGGCGGGGAGCAGCAGCGGGTAGCTATCGCGCGGGCCCTGGTCATTCAGCCGAGCGTGCTCCTGGCCGACGAACCGACCGGCAGCCTGGACAGCGTGAACGGTCAGCGCGTGATGGAACTCCTGCGGCGTGTGGCGGACGAGCGCCGGCAGACTATTCTGCTCATCACCCACGACGCGGCCGTGGCTGACCGGGCTGGTCGCATCCTCCATCTGCGCGACGGATGTCTGGAGCCGGATGGGCAACCAAACGCACCTTCAGGCGATTCGCGGCACGTGGAACCCGAGGCGGACTGACCATGGTGTCGTGGCGTTTCCTCTGGAGCGGGATTCACCAACGTCCTGGCCGGGCGCTGCTGACGCTCTTCAGCGTCGCCATCGGCGTCGCGACAACGCTGGCCGTATCCGTCTCGATCAGCACGACGCGTCAGGCCTTCCAGGAAATGTACCAGACACTCTCCGGGCGCGCGGCACTCGAGGTACGGACGGCCAGCGGCAAGGATTTTGACGTCAGGTTGCTGGCCACGATCGGCGAGACTCCGGGTGTGAAGGCTGCCGTACCTCTGCTGCAACGCCACACCGTGTTGTATTTCCGTTCGCAACGCACGCGCCTGATCCTCCTGGGAATCTTGCCGGAGAAAGAGCAACTCGTGCGGGACTACGTCTTCGAGCAGGGGGGCGCGTTTCCGCGCGGCAGCGAGGTCCTTTTGGCGGCGGAGCTGGCGCGGAGTCTGGAGGTGCAGCGCGGCGACAACGTAGCGCTGTTGACGCGCAGCGGGCGGCGCGACTTCCGGGTCTCCGGCCTCCTGGCCCCGAAGGGAGCGGCCGCATTTCAAGGCGGCGCGGTGGTCTTCCTGCCACTCGATCGCGCGCAACGTTCCTTCCGCGCCACGAACCGGATCAGCACCGTCAGTCTCGTGCTCGAAGAGGGCGTACCGGAAGAGCAGGTCATACGCGATCTGACGGGTCGTTTGCCGCCGGGATTCGCCGTCGCGCCCCCCGCGACGCGGACCGAACTGGCCCGCGAGACGCTGTTCAGCTCCGAGCAGGGACTCAACATGGCGGCGGCGCTCTCCCTGGTCGCCGCTGCGTTCATCATCACCAATTCGCTATTCATGAATCTCAGTGAACGCCGCCGGCAGCTGTCCACGCTCCGCACGATCGGAGCCACGCGCGGGCAGGTCTTCGGACTGGTCGCGTGCGAAGGGCTGCTGCTCGGACTGGCCGGCACGTTGCTAGGCATACTGGCCGGAATAGGCGGCGCCGCACTGTTGACGCGCGTCATGGAGAGCGTCTTCCAAACCAGGCTGCCGTATTTCCTGATCAGCCCTCAGCCCGTACTGAAGGCCGCGCTGCTGGGGCCCGGACTGTCCTTGGTGGCCGTCCTGCTGCCGGCCTGGACCGCCACGCACGTATTCCCGCTGGAAGGGATGCGGCCGGTGCCGGCCGAGGCGGCGGTGGGGAAAGGCCGCTGGGTCACGGTGCTGGCCCTGGTTCTCATGGCCGGTGGCGCACTGGGAAGCCTCGCCCTGTACCGAGAGATCCTGGCTCCTTCCGCCACGCCGGCAATCGTCGCCGCGGCACTGGTCGGCATGAGCCTGCTGATCCCGCACTTCCTGGCTGCCGTCGTGTGGCTGCTGTCGCGGGCATTGGAGTGGACGAGCAGCGCCACGGCCTTTCTGGCCTGCCGCCAGATTCTCCGCCAGCGCAATCGCTCCAGCCTCACCGCCGGTGTGCTGTTTGTGGCGATCGTGATGAGCGTGGGCATGGGCAACAGCGTGCTCAACAGCACGCAGGACGTGCAAAAATGGGTGAACCGCGCGCTGATCGGCGACTTCGTGATCCGCGGCACCGTCATGTACGATCTGACCACCGGCGAATCCCCGACGCTTCCCGACGGCGTTCTCGCCCAGGTGGCGGCCGTGCCGGGTGTGTTGACCGTGGAACCCTGGACGTTTGCCAGCACGCGATCGGATGGGCAATTGGTGATGGTCGTCGGGCGGTCCTTCCCCGCCGGCGCCCCGTTGTCGCTCGATCTGATCCAGGGGGAGCCGGAAGAGGTGCGCCAACGGCTGAGTGCCGGCGAGGCGGTGATCTCCACGGTCATCGCTCGCCGCATGGAGAAGCACGTCGGTGACACGATCACTCTCGCGACCGAGAGCGGCTCCGAGTCGCTGCGCATTGCCGGCACCTGTGACGACTACATCATGGGCGGCACGGTGATCTATGTGCACGAGGACATTGCCGACCAGCGGCTGGGATTACGGGGAGTCAACGCGCTGCTGGTGCGCGTGCGTGCCGAGCAGCGGACCGAGATCGCGGCGACTTTGCGCGGTCTGTGCCAACAGAACGGCCTGCTCCTGCATTCGATCGCCGAACTGGCTCAGACAATCAACAACCTGATGGCGGGAGTCAACGCTGCGCTCTGGTCGATGCTGGTCGTCGGCTTCGTCGTGGCCGCCTTTGGTCTGGTGAACACGCTGTCGATGAACGTCCTCGAACAGACCCGCGAGCTGGGCCTGCTGCGTATGGTGGGCATGACCCGCGGACAAGTCGGAGCATATGTCCTCCATCAGGCGGCCGTCATCGGCCTCGTGGGATTGGTGCCAGGGATCGCGGTCGGAGAACTGGTCGCGTACATCATCAACCGGGTCAGCGAACCGGTTGTGGGACATCCCATCGATTTCAGCGCCAGGCCGGAAGTGATGGTCGGCTGCCTGGTCTTCGGGCTGCTCCTCTCGATTGCTGCCGCCTGCCTGCCCGCCGCGCGCGCCTCCCGGTTGCTCATCGGCGAAGCCATTCAATACGAATGATGGCCCGCGTCCCGCGCACTGGCAACCCGAAACGTAAGCGTTCACGGGCCGGTGAAGAGACGGGGATCGGCCCATGTTTTCGGACAGTGTCTGGTCCTGACGGCATACCGTCAACGCCGAAAAATGCGCCAATCCCCCACCACCCCGCGAACGCTTACCCTGAAACGGTCTATTTCATCCGCGCCAACACCTTCTGCAGCGGAGCGACCATGCCCTTCTTGACGGACCGGAAGAACTCCTTCCGCACGCCGGGGAAATTGACGAACAACATGCCGCCCGTGATCAGCAGCCAGTTCTTCAGGCTCTTGTGCGGGAAGTCATACATCCCGTGCGTGCGGTAGTAGCGATGCCCCACCTGAAACACGGGCCGCAGGTAACCCCACTCCTCATCCCGGAAGATCTTCGTCCCCCCCACCCCCAGGAACGTCTTGGGTTTGACGTAGCCGCTCTGGCAACCTGCGACAATACGGTGCGCCAAGTGATCGAGCAGGGCATCGGTCTGGCGGGAATCCTCTTGCTCGTCGGTCACGATCCCCGCAAGATTGCTCTGGTGAAACTCCGCATAGCCTTCGAGGATTTGCCGCAGCGTGGGCAACTGCCGCAAGGATCCGGACACCACGAACCCCAACTGCTTGCCCGGCCACCAGGGAACCAGCGGCAGGTGAAAGCCGCGATCGAAGAAGAGCTTCCAGCGCCACGAAAGGTACCGATCGACGACGGCTCCGGCCATCACGATCGCATCGGCCGGAGCCAGCTTGTTCCAGTACAGATCGTGGATATCGTCCGCATTGCGGAACACGCAGTGCCCGTCAGCGCCGCATTGAAAACAGCCGTCACACCCGGAATGCAGCCGGATCTGGCTGAGATCGACCGTCACGACCTGGCCGTCCAGGCACTCGCGCAGTCGCCCCACCATGCGCATCAGGTTGGTACTGTCGCCGGCACTGTCCAGGAGGATCGTGACCTTCTTGCCGTTCAGCGGAGCCTTCTGCGGCGCGGATACAGGTTGGTAGTCGATGGCCAGGCGTTGCACCGGGTCCCAGACACGTGCCGTGGGGGTCCGGTCGCGGATCGCCGCGAACCAATCCCGCGCGAACTGCAGTACTCGCTCCTGCTCCGGCTTCTTCAGCAGGTCGTAGACCCAGGCGGAATAGCCCCCGGTCCAATGCATCCCCCAGTCCTCGCAGATCGCCTGCAGGTAATTGTGGGCCGTGTGATCGAAGAAGTGAATCGACGTGGAAAAGGCCGCCGTGTACTTGCCGCGGAAGGCCTCCTGCGCGCCGCGTGCAAAGACCAGTTCAATGAACCGTTTGTAGTGGGAATGCACCAGGAATGTGTAAATCGGGAAGCACCAAAAGACGCCGTCGGCACTGCGCACCTTTTCCAGGACTTCCTCGAACGCCGCCGGATCCCGCTCCAGCTTTTCGTAGTCCACGCAGATGTGAACGATCGGAAAATCGTGTTCGGGAAACTTCTTCTGCAGAAAGAAGACGTAATGCAGGGTACCGCTGAGCAGACCCTTGGGGCTGCCGCTGAGCACGACAATCTTCATGGCATCTCACACGGGCAAGCGTTCACAGGTCATGAGGAGAAAGGGGGCGGCCCGTACACGCCTGTTTCACAAGTCGGGTCGCGGAACGGGCAATCGCCCCAGTCTAGCCCAGCCTTCCTGAACCGCCAAGTCGCGCGCAAGCGCGGGTGCTGAAGGATTCATTCAACGACGATTCGGAGGTCGTGCGGTTTTGGAACCATTTGGACGTAGCGGTTTAGATTCACCCTCCTGCGTGCGGGAGGGTCGGCCGCGCAGCGGTCGGGGAGGGTCTTCCGAACCAGCAGTGAATTCTATGAGCAGCAACGCGGTAGCCCTCTCCGGGCCTTTGGCCCGACTCTCCCAGAGGGAGAGTGAAGCAAGAGTCACGACAGTGCGACCAGTTCTAAACCGCACGACCTCTTCGGGAAGGATGGATTTCAACGCGGAGATGCGTGTTCCCCGTCAAACCAGCGGACGACCAGACGTGATACGGCTCAATTCTCCGCCGGAATCGCACGTGAACGGCATCCTCGCGAAGCTGGCCGCACTCTACAAAGGCGCGCCGATTGGGTCGGTGGCGATTAGCCGGGCATAAGGGATGGGTCACCACCAGGTGCTCCTGTACCTGCACATGGCCGAGGATGCCGGGCGTGGCGAGCGCGGCGGCCGAGCGAAGGCACCGGCACCGCGTACAAGTCTGCGCGGAGGGTCGAACACCCAATTCATCCTTGGCCAGACGCACGACGCCGTAAGGCGGATGACCAAAAGCGATCGACAGGGCTCTTCACCGCGAATGCATTGTGCCGGAGAACATGCGTGTAGATTTGCGTGGTCCGCACATCCTCGTGCCCAAGCAGTTCCTGGACGGTGCGGATGTCGGTTCCCTCGGCCAACAAGTGCGTCGCAAAGGAATGACGAAACGTGTGACTAAGAGAGTGATGCGATCCTTGTCGCCCTTGCCTTCCCGTACCGTGACCTGCAGGCGCTCGAAGTCCAGATCCTTCACGCGGAGCCGCAGGCATTCCATCAGCCTCAAACCTCCACCGTACAACTGCAGGCCCATCAGCCAGCGGACACCCTGCAGCTGCTCAATAATGGCCATCGCCTCTTCGGGTGTGAATACCACGGGCAGTCGCTTCGGCTTCTTGGCGCGCACCACGTCGCTGAGCCACCCAAAGTCCTGCTGTAGAACTTCCCGATAGAGGAACAGCAGCGCCGACAGTGCTTGATTCTGCGTGGAGGCGGCCACGTGACCATCCACTGCCAGGTGAGTCAAAAACGCCGAAACCTCCGTCGCTCCCATTTCCAGCGGATGGCGTTTGTCGTGATACAGAATGAAGCGACGAATCCAGCCCGTATAGGCGTGTTCCGTGTTGAGCGACAGATGCCGGACGCGACAACGGTCTCGCACACGATCCAGAAGTTTGGGTTGCCCCGGCTGCCACACCCGTGTTTCTTCAGGCGTAATCATGATCGTAAGTCTCCCTCGGCAATAAATGACGATCGACCAATCACTCGGGGATCCGGGAGGGGGCTGGACATTGTCGGAATCCAGCCCGCTGAGGGTGACTGCCGTAACTATACATACTTACACTATCGTGTCAATCCGGCTGGAAGGGGCCGAATATGCCGCCAAGCCGTGTCCGATAACGCCGCACGTTCAGGGGTGACATTGCGTCGCAAATGGTTTTATAGTAACTACTTACACTGACGTGGAGCTGGCATTCGCCGGCTCGCTATGCCGCCGGAAACGGTGGAAATAAAAGGACCAGCCTGTCCGAGGGGTTTCGCAGAACGGGCAGTCTGCGGACTATGCCGCCAAAATAACGCCGCACTGTCGGGCACGACGGCCGACCGGAAATGTTTGACTTGCAGGCACTTCGGCCCTAGATTCGCGGTTGTTCCGACTGCGCCTTATGCCGCCGGAGTGGCAGCCGTAACTAATTACGACGGCGCTCCGCCGGCGGGATAATTACATAGTTCGCCATAACACGCCTATGCCTTTCCCCATCGCAGGAGCAGAGATCGCCAAGACGGAAGCAAAGACCGGTTTCACGTTCCCGCTTGGTCTGAAGTCGCGGCTCTCAAAGGACAATGGTGGCGAGATTGAGGTGGTGGGCGACTGTTGGCAGTTGATTCCCTTCCTCGACGGCAGTGATCGCAAGCGCATCGCTCGGACGTGCAATGATATTGTCCGGGAGACAGCGAGGATGCGTGATTGGCGCGGTTTCCCGCCAGACGCGTTTGTTGTGGCACAGAATGGGGGTGGAGATTACCTCATCATCCGTCCCGAGGCGGAGGGCTCGACTCAGCTTGGCGAGACGGTTTACTTTTGGGATCACGAGACCGGGGAGCATGAGCCGGTCGCCGATTCGCTCGACTCGATATGACGACCACAATGGCGAACCAGACAGTGGAGCGAATGGCGGCGGGCGGACGCCGTTCGCGAGTTCGTGCGTCGTGGGCCGCCGCCATCGCTCACTTTTTTCGTTATGCGTTCAAATGAAACGCAAGAAGCACATTGCCGTGTCCATCATCGCCCTTGTCGCTATTTGGTTCCTCGGCGTCGATTGGTCGTGGTTCGTCCACAATTGCCCTGATTGCGGCTACGGCAAAGACATTGCCCAGTACCGACTCTTCACGATCCCCATTTGGGAAACAACACGCGAGTTCCCAACGATCGCACAGCGCGTTGCAGACGATCTGGGAGTTCCATGCACGCACAAGAACTCAACCAGTTGGCACAAACACCGATGGTGGGGCCTACTTGTCTGCAAATCGCCGTGCATCAACGGAACGCTTCGCCTTATCGGCGATGACTCATGGTATGATCAGGAGGCTTCAGCAAAGGTCGCTGCCGTGGGCGTAGATGACAGCTCAATCCGGAACGATTTCGTCCAGAACGTCTTCGAGAAACACGACTTTGGTTTCGTTCGCACAGTCCTCACCCGCGCTGGTGTCGAATCGAATCCGCCAACAGAACGCATAACCACGCCCTGAACCGGAGCGGCCGGCGACGTGGGGCTTGAGATCAGGGTTTCTGGCGGCCGCCCGGTTACGGCTGTCGTTAGCCTAATACATTAAGAGACAAAACCAAGAAAGCCCGGCGGCTCATTGCAATTCGAGGAATCAATATGCAGTTATTTTCAAATGACATCATAAAAATAATGGTAGTCGTTATATTAATTTCTGGCTGTGCATATAAAGAATATGATGCCGACAATGAGGCGGTGTACAAAAAGTATTGGTGTGATCCAACATCAAGAAAAGCATCGGTGACTCAACTTGTTCCGTCCAAATACAAAAGTGAGGGACAGGAAATTAACTACGATGACTGTTCAAGCGTTCCAATTAAGGACGAGACGGATTTAAACAGAAAAGCCTTGTTACAACCTATTCTAACCAATTGAATCAAAAATTTGAGGTTTTTCGTGTAGTGCCGGATCGGCTAACAAGTCGTTCAAGCTGACCGCGCTACGCGCGGCAGCTTAACTCCATCGTTCGGCGAACGGACGGCAGAGGTGTGTGATGATCTCGTTCATCATCCCTGCGCACAACGAGGAGGCGTGCCTCCCCGCTAGCCTCGACGCACTCGGCGCGGCTGCCGACAAGGTCGGGCGCCCGTACGAAGTGATCGTCGTGAACGACGCCTCGACCGATGCCACCGGAGAGGTCGCCCGCCGGCGCGGCGCCCGGGTCATCGACGTGGCGTACCGTCATATCGCCGCCACCCGCAATGCGGGCGCCCGCGCGGCCCGCGGCGACATCCTGTTCTTCGTGGATGCCGACACCCAAGCCAACGAGGGCGCGATCACGGCCGGTTTGATGGCCATCGAGCAGGGGGCGGTTGGCGGCGGGTGCCACTTCCTGTACGCCGGCTGGATTCCGTGGTGGGCGCGCCTCCTGCTCCCGGTCGGCAACGCGGCCGGCCGGCTGCTCGGCGTCGCCGGCGGCGCGTTCCTGTTCTGCCGGCGGTCCGAGTTCGAGGCGGTCGGCGGGTTCTGCGAGCGATACTTTGCGGCCGAGGAGGTGGCCTTTGTGAAGGCCCTTAAGCGGAGAGGCCGGTTCGTCGTCCCGCGCCGGACGGTCCTGACCTCCAACCGGAAACTACGCACGATGTCGCTGTGGCGTGCCGTAGCGGTGCTATTCCGGTTCGTGGTCCGCGGCCCGGAGTCCTACCGTAGCCGGGATGGGCTCAGCTTATGGTACGGCCCTGAAGCCCGAGACCAAATCGCCGAACCAGTCGCTGCAGCAGACGGCGGCCGCGATCCTGGTTCCTGAGAGTTTGCTGTCATTCAGCGCGGCCGCCGCTGCTGAGCTGTGGCGTTCGATGCAAGAGAAATGAAGACACCAGACGAAATCAAGGCATACATCAAGGCAACGGTCGCAGTGCAGCTCCCGCAGATAGAACCTGTGGGCGTTCGAGAGTGGGTCGCCGCACGACTGACGGACCCTCGCCCGGTGAGGTTGTCCGAAAATCCAGATGGAACCATCTTCGGGGACTTCTGGCTCGTGACCGATGATAAGGACCAGAGGCATTACCGCATAGCATATGCCCCCGACGATGAAGCTTTTGGCATCGTTACGCCTTTGTCATCAGGCGTCGATTGGTATATGGGAAACTACGGGTCATTCAAAGAAGCAGTTGAAGCAATGTGAAGATCCAAAAGCATCGAACAAACGGCTGAAGCTGGACTTGTTACAGCGCTGGCGCGCTGTAACAAGCCGCTTAGCCGTCGCGTTCTGCCACTAACCCACTCGTGACACGATGGATGCATTCGTGCTGTTGGCTTGTCCCGGATGCGCCTTTAGCAATCCTATCTTCCTCGGACTGTCGGTGTTTGTTGGCACTGTACCCGTCGCATACTTGTTGTTGCGGCCATACACGAGGGCGATACGAACTTGGGGCTTGCCGCGGATTGATGTCGCGAGGCTCTTTTCGCTGGCATTGCTGTTTGTCTGCCTTGTCCCGCTTTGGTTCATTGGGCGACAGGAGCGCTCAATGATGCATGTGGGAATGTGCCTCGCTGGCCTTGGTGGCTGCTGCGTTTACCTTTGGCTCCGATCTTGTTGGTTGCTTGACACACATCAGGTCAACTCAACGGGAAGAGCGCTGCTGTTTCCCGGGATCATTGGACCAGCAGTACTGGTGCTGGGCACAACTATCGGCAGCTGGGTACTGGGCATCTTGCTGGTGGCCCCCGTGTGGCCAATGATTCTCGTACCACATACAATTTGGTCGATCGCGATCGGCGTTCCTGTCGGGCTGCTTGTGTTCGCGGGTCTGAACTATACCTTCGCACATCCACAACCAACTGCCATAGTAGGCGACGGACTACCGCAGTCGATCTTGGCAGAACAAATCGGTCAACGGGAGCCGCCGGTGACGCGGGATTTGAAATCGTAGGTTTTTGGCGGCGGCCCCGTTACCGCTGTCGGTGTAAGAGCACATGCCCTACGAGTTCCAACCGGATGCGAAGCGCAAGGGTCGAAACAAGTATGTCGGCTCTTGGACGGAGAGCCCGTGTCAGTTGATTCCACTCCCATTTACGCCAGAGTCTTTGCGCCAGGTGCTGGACTGGGGAGCTTGTCCGGATACTTCGCCGCACACTCACCAAGAGATTGCGCGTTGGTGTGACCGGATGCACATGCAGTTCCTCGATACCGACGAGACGCCAGATATGGAGGCCGCGATTCGCATTGCTGCCGACGTGGATTGCCAGTGGGACTTGTTCCTTGCGAACAGCTACACTTTGGATCAGTTGCGGCGGCTTGATTTCTCTGCGGTGCGGCTGCCGATGGAGTGGTTTCTCGATTGGGAGAGACAGCTCAAAATCACCGAACCAGGCGCTGCACCCAACAGCCGCCGCGCTGGGCAGTTGCCAGCGTCACCGGATATTCAGTCGCCCGATTCGCAGCGGGCGCCTTCTTCCGGCGGCTGTGGGTGAGCTATTCGTTCGGTCGCTGGATTCAGTAGCCCATGACAACACCTCAACGAGATCGATCTCTCGGTGACGGCGTTTACTACTGCGCCGAGGACTACATCGGTTTCGGCCCACGAATCCTGATTCTGGTCGTCGACACGCTTGTCCTCGTTGCGATCGTGTGGCTCATCGCGCTCGTGTGGGTCAACACGGTCGGTGACTACAACCGGGTCTACGCCGCTATAGTCGGCCTCGCGATCTGGCTTTACGTTGTGCCCCTGAAACGCTCGGCGTTCCGGACAATTGGCTACCGCCTGGTCGGCGCAAGACTCGTGACTTTGAAAGGCCGAAGACCATCGCTGTTCATGCTGACGTTTCGTTCGCTGCTGTGGATGTTTGGCCCGTGCAACTTCCTGTTTGATTTGATTTGGTGCGGCATCGACGATGATCGTCAAACGATGCGTGATCGGTTCACAAACATGTGTCTCGTCCGGAACCGTGCCGACCCGATTGGTACCGGAGAGGTTCACTTGGCCTACTTTACCGCCTTTGGCTATACGCTCGCGTATCCGCATGTCGTTCATCCGAAGGCGGTGGAACCGTAACCGAACAACGCGACCGAACCAACGGATGGACCACAGCGGCCGGTGGCTGAGGTTTCGGGCGATGGTTGACCACTCCCGGCCGCGTGGTCATCCGCGTCGTTACGTGCGAAGGTTGTCGCCCTCGGAAACGAAGTCCGTGCGCTGAGTGACAATGGCTAATCGCGTGAATATCGAAACAACGATACCCAGCTTCTACCACACCTTGCGTACGGACGTGGAGTCAGTGGCCCGCATGCAATGGACGCGGCAATGGTGGGCCGAATACGGACCGCAGTTTGAGCTGTTCACTTGTCCCGCCGTGATTGCTGAGCTTCAGCAGGGTTCAAGCGAGAAAACGGCGGAACGCTTGGAATTGATTGCCGACCTCGCGCTGCTTGATATCAACGACGCCGTCGAGGGGATCGTGGCGACGTATGTCGAGAGACGTGTGATGCCGAATGATCCGGGCGGCGACGCCCTCCACTTGGCTGTCGCTTCCTACTACCGGATGGACGTGTTGTTGACCTGGAATTGCCGGCATCTGGCAAATCCGAACAAAATGGGACATATACGGGCGGTGAATCGCGAGCTGGGGTTGCCGATGCCCCTTCTCACAACACCGCTGAACTACGTCGGCGGAGATGACACAAATGGCTGATGAAGTAATCCGCGAGGTGCGTCGCGTGCGTCACGAGATATCGCGTCGCTGTGGCCACGACGTGCACAAGGTCTTAGCGTGGTACCGGGCGTTTCAGGATGAATTGAAGCAATCTGGCAAATACCGATTCTCCCAACCGGACGAATCGAACGATCCAGTGACCTCCAAGTCCGCAGCTCAGGACCGCGTCAGCACGTAACCAGGCCGTCCACCCGAGCCGCCGGTCGGGCGTGCGAAAGATGTAAGGTCACTTGGCGGCGGCCGGGTGACGGCTGTCGTTATCGGCCATGAACCTCACGGAATACAAACGTCGGTACGGCAATCAAGACGCCGCCACCCCCGGATGGGACGCGATCCACGCGCGACTTGACGACGTTTACCGTGGGCAAGAACCAAAGCACTGGGGCACCATCATCAAGCACATGCTCGGCGGCCCCGACCCGATCGATGGAATCAGCGCCTACCAATGTACCGACGGTGGCATAGATCATCTGCATTTCATCACCTACGGGTATACCTCACTCTACTACGACGAAGACGCGGTCGGCGGCGATTACAGCCGATTCGGATTCGAGATGACCTTTCGGCTCGCTAGCAAGTTACCGCCTGCCGAAGAGCCGATTTAGGTCTGCAATCTCCTGCAGAACCTGGCTCGATACGTGTTTGAAAGCGGCAAATGGTTCGAACAGTACCATTGGATTCCCGCTAACGGCCCCATCCGTGCCGACTATGACACCCAGATCGTTGGCCTTGCATTCCTCAACGACCCAACACTCGAACCCGTCGATTCGCCCCACGGTCGCGTCGAGTTCATTCAGGCATTCGGCATCACCCAGGGCGAACTTGACACCTTGAAGGACACACGGCAGACTGCGGAGGCGATAATTGAACGGCACCGGAAGACGAATCCGCTGTTAGTCACAGACCTATCGCGGAAGGACCGATAACTTGAACGAGGCGATGCACTGTACCAGGACCGAGCGGGTGCAAGCTCTTCCTGACGTTGGCGGCCCAGGCATTGACGCAACAGCATCCCCAAATCTACGATTTGTTAATGTTGCAGCATCGTTAGAAGCAATCGCTACAACCCTTTTGGAGGGGAGAGATGGAACTGACGGCCGTCTATATCAGCGTCCCCGAAGGGTACATCGGGTTCGTCGAGGAGTTGCCGGGTGCAAACACGCAGGGCTCAACGCTCGACGAGGTTCGCGAGAACCTCCGAGAAGCCGTGCAGCTAATCCTGGAAGCGAACCGGGAGTTGGCAGAACGGTCGCTGGTCGGTCAAAACGTGTCCAAAGAACCGTTCAGCCTGCAACCATGAAGCGACAGGACTTGATCCGGCACGTTGAATCGCACGGTTGCCGTCTGCTTCGCGAAGGGGCGGGCACAGCGTCTATTACAATCCGACGAACAATCAGACGTCGGCCATTCCTCGCCATCGCGAAATCAACGAGTTCCTCGCGCGGAAGATATGTCGTGACCTTGGGATTCCGCAACCGTGATCGCCAACTTCTTAAGAATTTGAGTTCGCGAAGCCGAACCTCAATTCCTGCGTTCAAGAAGCCCGGTGGTTCGCGGACTGAGCCGCATTCTTAGGGTAACGGTCGGCAGTGGCAGGCGTCAGAGCGCGGTCAGCGGAGTGGCTGAAAGGACCGAGAGGGCGCGTTGCGCCTGATCTCCGCAGATAAACGGCTACCGCTCAGTGCTGCAGATGGCCCATAAAGGTCGTCGGAATGGCGGCGGGAGGCATTTGTCTGCCGCGCAGCGCGCGGCGATCCCACGGCGCGGCTGAGACGCGACCGAAGGCGGACCGGCGGATGGATGTAGGAGACTCGCATTTGGTCAGCTGCTGTCGTGAATCGTCGGCAGGCGGCGGAGGACGATGGCGATCACGCGCAAAGGGCCGCCGCACTCGGCACAGCGCGGTCCCCTCACGACAGGTGTCGGTGTGGGAGACTGGGGCAGGAGCAGGAACTGCTGGCCGTTGTGCCGGGTGATCAGCCACCGCACGGCTTCGACGGAGAGGGGGCTGTGGGGGCCGAGAAAGCCGTAGTGCCGCACTTTCTGGAAGCCTCTGGGCAGCACGTGTTGCAGGAAGCGAAGCACCACGACCTGTTCGACCATTCCCGCAACTCGCTTCGCGGGAAGATTCGCTTCGCCAAGTAAGGGACGTCTCCTTGGTACGCCAGCACCGTTCGGATATGGCCGCGTCTACTTCAACGCCTCCGGCAAGGAGATGTGCCGCATTCGTCAGCGTGTGAAATTTCGCAAGCGGTATCGCGTCCTGGAACGTGCGGAGATCGAGACGCACTTCCCTCTTGCCTAACGGGGAACACGTCGAAGCTAACTGGGCAAGTTGCCGGCCTGCCGGCCCGGCTCTACACTGGATCAGCCCATCGGTCACGGACGAACGGTTGCCCAAGCCCTCGAGCCCGCCTCCATGCCGCGTATTCTCGTTGTCTACTACTCGCAGAGCGGTGACGTGCGACGTGTCGCCGAGACATTCGTGGAGCCGTTGCGGTTATCGGGCTGGGAAGTGATCTGGTCGCCGATTGTACCGCGCGCCGTTTATCCGCATCCGTGGCGGAACGTGCATCGGCTGTTCGACGAAATGCCGGAATGCGTGCTGGGGCTGCCTCCGGAGATCTCCCCCCTGGGTTTTTCTCCGTCTGGGCACTTCGACCTGGTGGTCCTGGCTTATCCCGTGTGGTTCCTTTCTCCCGCGCCGCCGATACAAGCCTTTTTTCGCACCGAACACTCCCGAGTGCTGCACGGCCGCAAGACGATGACGCTGACCGTCAGCCGCAACATGTGGCAGCAGGCATCGCTGAAGATGAAGCGACTCTTGGCCGAAGCGGGCGCCGTGCATGTTGACAATGTGGCGGTGACCTACCAAGGACCGGCGTGGGCGACCTTCATCACGACACCCAGGATGTTGCTGACTGGCAAACGAGACAGTCTCTGGGGCAAACTGCCGCCACCGGGTATTGCCGAGCAGGATTTCGTTCGCCTGCGGTCACTCGGTGAGTCGGTTGCCCGCCAACTTGACGCGCTGGCCTGCGAAGATGGACAGCCATTGCTGCGCGGGCTTGGAGCTGTTACGGTCAACGGCCGCTATGTGATTGCGGAATGGGTGGCTGCCCGGGTGTTTGTGTTCTGGGCGCACGTGATCCGCACTCTGGGACGCATCGCCCGTCCACTGCGCCACGTCGGGATATTTCTTTTTCTGCATTTCCTCTTATTGATGATTGTCGTGGGAATACCCTCAACGATCATCACGTTGCCGCTCGTTTATCCGTTCGTGCGTAAACGGATGGCCGCCTACATTTCACAACTCAGACAGCCGACGGAGGAATAGGTGCCCGCATTCATCAACGGTTTCGGAGCTTGTTTACCGAACAAACCAGTCCCTAACCAACAGATCGAGTCGGTGCTGGGGATGGTCGGCCAGGTAGCTTCGCCGGTCCGCGATGTAATTCTGGATCGCAACGGCATCAAGTGGCGCTATTATGCTATCAACCCGCAATCGGGCAAGCCGACCCACACGAATGCCGAGCTGACCTGCGAGGCGATTCGCTCGCTGGCCGCCGCGAGCGGTCTCGATGTGGCCGAAATCGATCTGCTGGCCTGCGGTACGTCCTCGCCCGATCAGGCCATCCCCAGCCATGCGGCCATGGTCCACGGCCTGTTGGGCGGTCCGCCGTGCGAGATCGTGTCCACGGGCGGCGTCTGCTGCTCAGGCATGGCGGCGCTCAAGTACGCCTGCGCCAGCGTGCAGGCCGGTCTCAATCGTTCGGCTCTGGTAACCGGCTCGGAACTGATTTCTCCCGCGTTGCGCGCGTCGCAGTTCGGGAGTCTCGACGAGCAGACCTTGCAGCAGAATCCCTACCTCTCCTTCAGTCGCGAGTTCCTCCGGTTCATGCTTTCGGATGGCGCCGGCGCCGCGCTGGTCGAAGATCGTCCTCGATCTGGTCAACTGGCGCTGCGGATCGACTGGATTGAATTGCGTTCCTACGCCAATGAGTTGGGACCCTGCATGTACTCCGGCGCCCTCAAACAATCGGACGGTTCGCTGCTGAGTTGGCGTCTGGCCGAGGATGATCCGGCAACGGCTTTTCACAAGGGGTACTTCAATCTCTGCCAGGATGTGCAATTGCTGAGTGAGAACATCGTCCCCACGGCCGGACGTTTCTTTGCCGACGTGCGCCGGCGTCATGGCCTGGAGGCGCAAGACGTGAAGTGGCTTGTCCCCCACATCTCATCGATGTTCTTCCAACAACCGTTGTATGAAGAGATGGCCAAGGCCGGTTTTGATCTGCCACCGGAAAAGTGGTTTCTGAACCTGAAGTACAAGGGCAACACAGGCGCTGCGTCGATCTTCATCATGTTGCACGAATTGTACCGTTCGGGCAAACTCCAACCGGGCGACCGAATCCTCTGCGCCGTGCCGGAAAGCGCCCGATTCACTTACGCCTGCCTGCATTTGACCGTGCAATGAAACGCACTCATCCTTGATTCATCATGTCGCAGTCCACGAACAAGACCTCGATCAAGCGGTTCCATCCCCGTCCGCAGGCTCGTCTGCGGTTGTTCTGTTTTCCCTGGGCCGGTGTCGGAGCTTCGGCTTTCTTTCCCTGGTCTCGCTGCCTGCCCCAAGAAATTGAGGCGAGCGTGCTGCAGTATCCGGGCCGCGAAGATCGGCTGCGGGAGACACCCTTGCGCCGGATTTCGCAACTGGCGGAACTGCTGCTGCGCGACTTTCCGGCTTGCGAAGACCGACCGTTCGCGTTCTGGGGACACAGCATGGGAGCCCTGGTCGCATTTGAGTTGGCGAGACTCCTGGTGCGGGCCGGCCGCCGCGCACCGGGACACCTGCTCGTTTCCGGGCGGCAGCCGCCGCAGTTGTCCGAACCGTTCGAGCCAATCCACCAGCTCCCGGATACGGAACTCGTCAAGGAACTGCAGCGCCGATACCGCGGCATGCCCGATGCGATTGCTCGCGACCCCGAGATCCGCGCGGTGTTCCTCCCCACGATCCGTGCCGACCTCGAACTCATCCACACCTATGTTCACGAGGCCGGCCCGCCACTGGAATGCGGCATCTCGGCTCTGGGAGGGACGGAAGACTGGGTCAGCCGGGAGCAACTGGAAGGCTGGCGGGTCCACACCACGGGGACCTTTCGCCTGCACTACCTGCCGGGCAACCACTTCTTCATTACCGGTCAGAACGAAGAAGTCCTGCGCCACGTGACGGACGACCTGCGGGCGGCTTTTCCGTCAGCATGGAACGACTAACGCGGATAATGCACGAAACCAGAAGAGCCACCACAGAGCCACAGAGGCGAAATTCACAGTCTGTCAGATTCAGTCCAATCATAATCGTTGCGAAACTACTTGCCTCACCTGTATTTTCTTCACCCTCTGTGCCTCTGTGGTGACTAATCCGGGTATTTAACCGTGACGACAAGCCACTAACGCCGAAAAATGCGCCAATCCCCCACCGACCCGTGGACGCTTATCCAATGATCTTCCGGATCCCGGCAGGTAACTCCGAGGAATCGGGAAGCGACTCCAGCCGAAAGGCGGCCGAAGTCCATCGCTGCCAACCGCGCGCGACTTCACGCCCGATGTCTCCGCTCGGGGAATCGGCCAGTACCGTCAGCGGACAATCCAACGGCGGTCGCGGACGATGCGCATAACCCGCGTATCCGAGAGAGCCGTCGGCACCGGACGCGAGCAACTCCTGGACCGATTCCGGCGGGCACGCTGTGGCCACAATCAGATGGACCGGCGTGAGGCCAAAACGGTCCTTGATCGCCTGTGCCATCTCAAAGGCCAGCAACCCTCCGCTGCCGGAACCGAATAGTGCGAAGGGACGGTCCAGAAGGTCCAGAACTTTTTCGGCCAGACCGTCCACCAACTGCACCCAATCCCGGGACCGCGCGTCTTGCCACGTTTCCGGCCAGCCAAGCGGGCAGACTTCGATGTTCGGCTGCAGCGCAGCCGCCCAACCCGCGAAGCAGTCGAGTTCCGTCTGCGGCGGAGCGAAACACACGAGTCGCAACCGCGCTGCTGCAACCGCGCGCGGGCTCGTCTTCTCCTCAACTGTCGGGGAGGGTGCGGGCGGAGTCCCGTCCGCGGACGAAGCGTCGAGTGTTGGGGACGCTGATCGACGGACGCGCAGTTCGCGGACGATGGCATCCGCCAGCGGTGCGATGGCGGCATTCTCGAGCAGCGTCTGCATCGACAAGTTGATCCCCAGGGCCTGGTTGATGCGGTACAGGAGTTCCACGGACATCAGCGAGTCGAGCCCCAATTCGAAGAGACTGCGATGCAGAGGCGGCGGCTCGTGGCGTGCAAGCTTGAGGATGCGCGCCGCCAGTTCGCTCAGGAACTGAACGAGGCGCTCGCGCTGGCTATCGGCTGGGAGACCGTGGATTTCTTCGGCCAACTTGCCCGCAGTCCCCGCAGCGTCGCCCTCCTGTTCCGACGGGCGCCCAGCGATATCACGAGCCAGGGCTTCCACGTTTATCTGTTGCACTCGGAGCCCCTCGATGCTCGCCACGGCCGTGCCATCGGGAGCCAGCAAATCGAGGTCAATCTCGTAACTCGGCGCTACCCCGGACGACGGACTGGAACGCAACCGAGCATAGCTCCAGAGTGTCGGAGGCGGCGGTGCAAAGAAGCGAATCCTCTCGGCAGCCACCGGCACGTAGGTCACAGTCACGCCCGAGGCATCATCGACTCCCCGATCCAGCAACTCGGCCGTGACGTGCAGGCACGCATCCGCCACCGGCGGATACAACACGTACTCTTCTGCTTCGTGCAGGCTCGCTGGCGGCAACTCCACGAACCCCAGCGCCTCACCGTCGCCCGCCCGGAGCCGTTTCAAACCCTGAAACAAGGGCCCGTAGTGCAGCCCGCGTCGGCCAAGCTGCCCGTAGAAATCGTCCAGCGGTACTTCGCGGCTGCAACGGCGCATGAGTTCGTCCAGGTTTCTCCGGCAAGGTAACGATCGTTCGCTGGGGACCGCAATCCGGCCAGTGGCGTGCAGCGTCCACGGCAACGGATTCCTGGAATCGCCGGCACGGAAAGGGCGGCTGTAGAGTTCAACGCGGTAGCCTCCCGCATCGGTCCTCAGCGCCGTCTGCACGATCCGCCGTTCGCTCATGGGGAACGGCATTGCCTGTTCCAGCACCATCCCCTCCACCACCAGATCGCCGTCGGGAGACATCTCCCGCGCTGTCGCCAGACCGATCTCGAAGAAACCTGCGGCCGGCAGAATCGGCGTCCCGACCAGGCGATGTTGATCCAGGAAGGGCGGGCGGTTGGCGAGCAGCTGGTTCTCGAACTGCACCAGTTCCGCCGCTGCCGCGGAATAGACTCTGTAGCCCAGGAGCGGATGCAGCGTTTCGGCGCGCGGCGTGTCGGCGCGCGACATCTCTGGAAGTTCCGCCCAGTAGCGCCTCCGCTGAAACGGATAGGTGGGCAGGGATACGTTGCGGCCTCCCCAGGGCTGCGCGACGGACCGCCAATCGACAGACGCTCCCGTCACGTAGAGTTCCGCAAGATGACTGAACAGCCCTTCCCACTCCTCACCGGCGGCGGGAAAGCCGCGGTGCCAGCGCGCCACGCCGCCGCGTCCTGTCGCTTCGCGATGCGTACGAAGTCCGTCCAGGAGCGGACTCCGCGGTCCGATTTCCAGGAACGTATCCACGCCTTCCGCCGCCAACGTGCGTTCCACGCGGGCGAGATCTGCAGCGGTACGAAGCATCTCTTCCATCGATTCCATCGACGGGGAGTCGACTGCAATTTCCCCCGTGGATGGCAGGATCAGCCTGCGCTGAGGCTGGGAGCCGGCCGACCCGGTGGCAGAACGCTGACCGATAATCCATTTGAGCGTCTGTTCGAGTGAAAAGACCCCGGCGAGACAGGCTGCCACCCACGCGCCCACTCCTTCGCCAAACAGAACCGCCGGACGGATACCCCAGGATTGCCAGAGCTGGGCCGCAGCGTACTGCACGGCAAAGGAAAGCAGCTGGGAATCGATCGGCGAATCCTGGGGCGCGGGGTCGCGCAGGATTTGCGGAAGCGGCCGGCTCAGCGACGAAGCGAGGATTTCCGCGCACTGATCGATCGCAGCGCGGAATACTGGTTCCGTGTCGTAGAGCCACGGCGCGGCGCCGGACATCTTCGTTTCCTCGCCGGACAAAAGGAACGCAACCCGGCACGGATCAGGTTCTTGCGCCCCCGCGCGGGTACGTGCGGTTGGCCGGCCCACGCTGAAGTCCTGCAAGGCATCGCGCGCTTCGTCAACGCTACCGACGACGATTGCCAGGCGATGTTCGAAGTGCGCTCTCCCGACGGCCGCGGCGCCGCACACGTCGGCCAGTGAGGCTGCGGGGTCTTGGGCGAGGTGCTGCGCGAAGCGCGCCGCCAATTGCCGCAAGGCATTGGGATGTTTTGCGGAGAGCGGGAGCAGATACAGTGCGCGGGGTGGTCTGGTCTCGCGGGGAAGCGCAGGCGCCTCTTCAATCACCACGTGCGCGTTGATGCCGCTGAAACCAAACGAACTGACTCCTGCTGCGCGCCGCTGGGTCCGAGCCGGCCATGGCTCGCGCCGCGTGGGAACGCGCACGGAAAGGTCTTCCCACGGAATCTTGAAGCTCGGCTTGCGGAAGTGCAGGTGCGGCGGGATTTCGGCGTGCTGCAGGGCCAGAATGACCTTGATTACACCGGCGATCCCCGCGGCGGCTTCAAGGTGTCCGAGATTGGTTTTCACCGATCCCATCCAGAGCGGCCGCGAGCGGCCTGCGAACACCGCCCCGATCGCGCCCACCTCGATCGGATCGCCCAGCGGCGTACCCGTACCGTGGGCTTCGACGTAATCGATCTCGTCAGGCTGCATGCGCGCCCCATCCAGAGCGCGCCGAATGACCTCCTGTTGAGCCGGACCGTTGGGCACGGTCAGCCCGCCGCTGGCTCCCGCGTGGTTGACGGCGGAGCCGCGGATGACGGCCAGGATACGGTCGCCGTCCGCCTGCGCCTCGGACAAACGCTTCAGCAACAGCAGCCCCACGCCCTCGCCGCGGACGTAGCCGTTGGCATCCGCGTCAAACGTCTTGCACCGGCCGTCGGGGCACAACATGTGGGCTTTAGTGAACGTGATACTCATGTCGGGAGTGAGCATCACGTTCACGCCGCCCGCCAAGGCCATGCGGCATTCATTGTGCCGCAGCGCCTGGCAGGCAAGATGGATGGCCACCAGCGAAGAGGAGCAAGCCGTGTCAATGGCGACGCAGGGGCCGCGCAAGCCGAAGACGTAGGAGACCCGGCCGGCCGCGGAATTGGGCGACGTGCCGGTGCCCATGTAGGCGTCGATCCGCTCCCGGCCCTGACCCGTCAGCAGGCAGTAGTAGTCGCCGTTCGCCAGGCCGACGAACACGCCGGTGGGACTCCCCGCCAGCTGGTCGCCGGCCAGGCCCGCCTCCTCGAAGGTCTCTTGCGCGACTTCGAGCAGGAGTCGCTGCTGCGGATCAAGACTCTCCGCCTCGCGCGGCGAAATCCCGAAGAAAGCCGCATCGAATTGATCCACGTTGTCGATGAACCCGCCAAAGCGAGATCCGACCTTTCCCGGCGCGTCCGGGTCCGGGTCGAAACAGGCGTTGATGTCCCAGCGTTCGGCGGGTACCTCGGTGATGGCATCGCGACCGGCAGTCAGCAGGCTCCAATACTCGTCCGGGCTGTTCACGCTGCCGGGGAAACGACAGGCCATCCCCACAACGGCAATCCCCTCGCGCCGCTCCCGTTCCAGCGACTCGAGACGGCTCTGTGCCTTTTCCAGCGCCAGATAGGCCCGTTTCACGGGAGAGAGCTGTTCGTACCTCGAAGAGGTCTCGGACATCAATCGTGCCTCACGCCAATCACTCGTCGAGCAGATCCTTGAACTTGACGGCCAGCAACGACTCCACTTCTTCGTCGGACATGGCGGCCAGCCGGTCGGCGCCGGCATCGAGGCTGGTCGGGACCGGCTCAGACGGAGCGGGCTTCTCCTCGGGCAGCGACATCTGTCCGACGATGAATTGGGCCAAGGCGTCCACGGTGGGATAGTCGAACACGACTGTCAGGGGAAGCGAGCAGGCCAGATTCCGCTGCAGCCGGTGCCGCAGTTCCACGGAGGTCAGCGAATCCATTCCGAGTTCAAACAACTTTTGTCGCCGGCCCACGCGACTGTCGGCTCCCCAGCCGAGTACAGCGGCCACTTCGCTCCGCAGGTGGGCAACCAGCAGGTCCAATCGATCCCCCGGCGGCGCGGCGCGGAGTTGTTCCAGCACCACCGACGGCCCCTGTTCCGCGGCGACCGGCGGACTGGCCAGCTCCGACCACAACGGCTGCGGCGGAACCGTGGCTGCCAATCGCTGCCAGTCGATCCGCATCGGTGCCACGTGCGCCCGTGTGCCCTCCATTAACTGTCCCAGCATCTTCATGCCGTCGTCGGCGCTGATGGCCTTCAGCCCGATTTGCGCCATACGCGCCCGAGCGCGGTCATCCATGCGAGCCGTCATGCCGAGATCAGCCCAAGGTCCCCAAGCGATGCTGACGGCCGGCAGGCCGAGCAGGCGGCGGTAGTGCGCCAGCGCGTCGAGGAACGCGTTGCCGGCGGCATAGTTTCCCTGACCGTGCGCTCCGACGAGACCGACTCCCGACGAGAACAGCACAAACAGTTCCAGGTCGTTGGTCAGCTCGTGCAGGTGCCAGGCCCCGGCCACCTTGGGTCGCATGACGCGCTCGAATCGTTCCCAATCCTGCAGCCGCAGTATCCCATCGTCGAGCACGCCGGCGGCATGAAACACGCCCCGCAAGGGAGGCAGCGACGCGCGAGTTGTCTCCAGCAGGCGTTGCACGTCCTCGCGGCGAGAAACATCGGCCGAAACCACTTCCACGGTAGCTCCCGCCTCCTGAAGCTGCCGAACGGTGGCGGCTTGAGCCGGATCCGCCAGGCCGCTGCGGCTGGCCAGCACAAGATATCGAGCGCCACGCTCGACCAGCCAGCGCGCCACCAGCAGCCCCAACGCTCCCAGCCCGCCCGAGATCAGATACGTCGCGTCGCGGCGGATCTCCGACCTGCCGTTGCATCGCGCGACTTCCTCGCTGGAGACCGCCACCACCACCTTGCCGACGCGCCGGGCCTGGTTGAAATGCCGCAGCGCGTCGACGATGCGCTGAATGGGAAACTCCCGGAAGGGAAGCGGCCGCAGTGTTCCGGCTTCCAGCCGGTCTCGCAGCCGCTCCAACACCGCGCGGGTCGATCCCGGTCGCTGCGTCTCTTCGCGGTCAATGTCGAGCGTGAAGTACGAAACCTCGGGAAACTCGCGGGAGACCTGCTGCGGGTCCCACATTCCCAAGAGGCCGATCTCGACGAATCGCCCCCCGCGCCGCAGCGTGGAGAGGCTGGCAGGAATGAAGTCACCGCCGAGGCTGTTCAGCACGACATCAACGCCTTCACCGCCCGTGGCGCGCAGCACTTCGTCGCGGAACTCGAGACTCCGGGAATTCATGACGTGGCGAATTCCCTGCGCTTGGAGCTGGTCCCATTTGCCGGGGCTCGCGGTGGCAAGGACCTCGGCACCGATGGCCTGGGCCACTTGCACGGCCGCCTGTCCGACACCACCCGCTGCCGCATGAATCAAGACCCGTTCGCCCGCCCGCAGTCCAGCCAGATCCTCCAGACCATAGCTGGCCGTAACGAAGGCCATGGGAATCGTGGCCGCCTCGGACATGCTCAGCGATTCTGGCTTGCGAACCACGCAACCGCCCGCCGCAACCACGTGGCTCGCCAGACTTCCGTAGGCGATGGCCAGGACCTCATCGCCTTCGCGCACGTGTTCCACTCCCTCGCCCACCTCCGCCACGCGGCCCGCACATTCAAATCCCAGCGGGGCGTCCAGGGCCGACGAGTACCCCAGCCGTGCGCCGATCGTCTTCTCAAAGGCTTCAATCATGCCGAGCGACCGCAGCACGTCACGGAAATTCAAACCGGCCTCCGCAACAGCGATCTCCACCTCTCCGCGATTGGGTCGCCGCCGGGCACAGGGCACCGGTTTCACGCTGTCCAGCGTCCCCATCGCCGTGAGCTGCAGGCGATAGGGCACATCCGGGACGGTGAGGCTCGGCTGGCCCGCCTTCTTGATGCGCACCAGCCTGGCCACGTGACGATTCGATTGGCGGTAGGCAACCTGATCTTCGGCGTCCGCTCCCCTCAACTCCGCCAGTAACGCGGCCACGTCCATCCTGCGGTCAGCGGCCGGGTCGAGGTCCAATCGCCGGCAGCGCAGCGCCGGGTGTTCGACGGCGATAACGCGGCCCAGGCCCCAGAGCGGTGCCTGCGCGAGCGACGGCCCCTCAGACGCCGTGTGGCCAACCGCCTGCGCGCCGCGCGTGACGAGAGTGACTGCCACCGGGCCGCTCCAGGCAGCCAGGGCCTGCACCAGGCCGAGCACCGAACCGCAGCCGGACTGGTGGGATCGCCGAAATCCGTCGCTCGCATCCTCCGGAAGCCCCAGACTCCAGAAGTGGACGACCTCGCAGCTCGGCGGCGAACTGGCTGACGCCGCGCCCGCATGGGCCAGCGTCTCCTGCAGGAGCCGCGTGTAATCCTCCGGCGAATCGGCGCGAACAACAGCCTGGGGCACTTCCTCAGTTCGCGCCGCGGCGAACGCAAACCGCTCGCCGGGACGCACCAGTACGCAGCGCTCTGCCGAGGCCGCGAGATGGCGGGCGACTTCCTCCGCCACACCACCTTGGTCCGCCAGCAGGATCCAGGTCTTCGCGTCCCCTGACGCTCTGCCACTTGGCCCCGAAACGGGCCGCCAGGACAACTCGTACAACCAGTCGCTTGCCGGAGGCTCGATCAGGCTCAGCAACGTGCTGCGGGGAACACGCTGCATGCGAAGTTCCTCGAGCACCGCCACCGGTTGGCCGTCCGGCCGGAACAGATGGAGATCCGCCGTGAAGGCGACCGCGTCGCGAAAATGCCCCTCACCGTGGACCTTCGCATAGCTCCAAACCTCGGGCCCCGCGGGAGCCAGCAGACGCAGCCGCCGCAGGCTCACCGGCAAGAACGGCGGCACGTCTCCCTGGGCTACTTCCTCGTCGGTGACGATCCCCGCCATTACATGCAGGCAGGTATCCAGCAGCGCGGGGTGCAATTGGTATTGCTCCGCCTCGCGACGGTGACCTTCGGGCAATTCGATCTTGCCCAGCACCTCGCGTCCCTGGCGGAACATCTGCTTCAAACCGCGAAAGCATGGTCCGTAGTTCAGATCCTCGCGCCCCAACCGATCGTACAGCTCACCAACCGGCAGCTCCTGAACGCAGATCCCGCGCATCGATTCCAGATCAAGCAGCGCCCGCTCTTCGGCCCCGGCCGAGACGCGCCCGCGCGCGTGACAGGTCCACTGGACCGATGCATCCTCGGATGATGCCTCCGGCCGACTGAACAGCTCGCAACGATGGCCGGTACCCTCCGGCATCAGCACGACCTGGACAACGTTGGGGCGATCTTCCGGAAACGCAATGACTCGCTCGAATGCCACATCCTCGACTACTACCGGGCCCGCGCGATGCAACTGCCGCCCGGCGGACGCCGCCATTTCCAGGAAACCCGTTCCGGGGAACACGACCATCTCGAAGATGCGGTGGTCCTGGAGGTAACTCGGATCGGTGCTGCTCATACGACCTTCGAAATGCACCGTGTCGCGAACTGCGGCCGAGTCCAGCCGGCGTCCCAGCAGCGGATGAACCACTCGAGCCGAGACCGCGGGCCCGCCCGCGCCTCCCAGCGCTCCCGGCTCGATCCAATGGCGTTCGCGCTGGAACGGATAATGAGGCAACGACACGATCCGACCGCGGAATCCCCGATGGAATGCGGCCCAGTCGACCTCCTGTCCCGCCACGTAAATCGCCGCCAGTGCATCCAGCACACAATGCCAGTCCGGCTTGCCGGGGTGCAGACTGCTCAGCCAACGCGGGCCGCGCGAGCCCGCCCCCGAAGGCCAGCACGCTCGCGCGAGATTGACCAGCGTCGATTGCGGGCCGATCTCCAGCGCCAGGTGGATCTCGTCGCCGGCCAGGGCAGCAACCCCGTCCGCAAAACGGACCGTCTGCCGCACGTGCTGTACCCAATAGTCCGGTCGGACGACTTCGTCCTGCACCACGCGGCCCGTGAGATTCGAGATCAGCTTGAACTGCGGGCGATGGAACGCGACCGACTCGCCGATTCGGCGGAAATCCGCCAGCATGGGCTCCATCAAACGGGAGTGGAACGCGTGCGAAACACGAAGGGTTTTCGCGGCAATTCCCGCCCGTGCCAGTCGGCTCACCGCTTCCTCTACTGCGCTATCCAGCCCCGAAATGACGATTTGCCGCGGTCCATTGACGGCCGCGATATCGACCTGGTCGGCAAGGCCCGCCAATGCCTCGCGCACTTGGTCCTCCCCGGCAAGTACTGCCGCCATCCGGCCGTTGCGCGGCAGCTCCTGCATCATCCGGCCGCGAGCCGCGATCAGCTTCAGCCCATCTTCGAGACAGAAGACCCCGGCGAGACAGGCCGCCACATATTCGCCCACACTGTGCCCGATCATCGCCGTCGGATGGATACCCCAGTGCTGCCACATCCGCGCCAGGGAGTATTCCAGCGCGAAGAGGGCCGGCTGTGCGTAGATCGTCTCGTCAATTGCCGCGATGGATGCCGCATCCGGTTCCAGAATCTCGCGCAGCGGCCGGTCAAGGTGGTCCCGCAGGATCTGCTCACATTCCTCCATGGCCGCCCGAAAGGTCGGCTCGCTTTCGCGCAGTTGCCGCCCCATGCCCGCGTACTGCGCCCCTTGTCCGCTGAACAGGAAAGCGACGGCTGGCGACTCCGATTCGACTTCGCCGCATTCACACTCGGAGTCCTTGCCGCCGTCGAGGAACTTCTGCAGGCGTTGTCGTGCCTCGGCAGCCGTCTCGGCGCGAAGTGCCAGGCGGTGGGGGAAATGCGCGCGGCCCGCACTGGCAGTGTAGCACAGGTCGCTCCACTGTGGCGGCTCGGTACCGAGCCGGGACTCATGGTCCCGCGCCCGATCGCGCAGCGACTCGGGCGTCTCAGCCGAAAGCGTCAACAACTGGCAGGGGCACTCCGGCCGCGAGTCCATTTCGGGACGCGGCGCTTCCTCAAGTGTGACGTGGGCGTTCGTGCCATTGAAGGCAAACGCGCTGACGCCGGCTCGCCGCGGGCGCGGACCGCGCGGCCAGGGTTCCAATTGCGTGGGCACCCGCAACGGCAATTCGTTCCAGGGAATTCGCGGGCTGGGTTGGCGGAAGTGGAGGTGAGGTGGAATCTGTTCCTGCTGCAGTGCGAGAACGACTTTCAGCACGCCCGCCACGCCCGCCGTAGCCTCCAAGTGCCCGATATTCGTCTTCACCGACCCGACGCGCAACGGTTCACTCCGGCCGCGAAACACGTCGCCCAAGGCGATCATCTCGATGGGATCGCCCAGGGAAGTTCCCGTGCCGTGGGCCTCGAGGTAGTCGATGTCCTGGGGCTGGAGGTTGGCCGCAGCCAACGCGCGGCGGATGACTTCCCGCTGCGAAGGACCATTCGGGACCGTCAACCCGCTGCTCGGCCCATCCTGATTGATCGCTGATCCGCGGACCAGGGCCCAGATCCGGTCGTTGGCCGCCTGAGCATCCGACAGGCGTTTCAGCACGACCATCGCGGCGCCTTCCCCGCGCACGTAGCCGTCGGCGGAGGCGTCAAAGGCTTTGCAGCGTCCGCTGGGTGACAGCATGTGGGCCTTGCTGAAGTTGATGCTCAGCTCCGGATCCAGCAGCAGATTGACACCGCCCGCCAAGGCAAAATCGCATTCCCGCGCCCGCAGGCACTGGCAGGCCCAATGCAGTGCCACCAGGGATGAAGAGCAAGCGGTGTCGATCGCCACGCTCGGTCCCTGGAGCCCGAAGAAATAGGAGAGTCGCCCCGCCGCCACGCTGTGAGAATTGCCTGTCCCAATGTAGGCGTCGATCAGTGCCGGATCGCGCCGCGTGATGCGCTTGGAGTAGTCGATCCCGCATATGCCCACGAATACACCGCCGCAAGTGCCGGCGAGCCGGTCGGGGGCCATGCCCGCATCTTCCAGCGCCTCGAAGCTGACCTCCAACAACAACCGCTGCTGGGGGTCGAGGGTCTTTACCTCGCGCGGGG
>Ga0233425_10001615_pt1 | contig 49439 bp, 45 predicted proteins | sample Watercolumn_Towu_2_FD_181712 | JGI IMG/M metagenome (GOLD analysis project Ga0233425, IMG submission 181712) | Freshwater microbial communities from Lake Towuti, South Sulawesi, Indonesia - Watercolumn_Towuti2014_140_MG | ecosystem: Environmental > Aquatic > Freshwater > Lake | place...
GCAGCATCCGGGCTTTTTACGTAGCCGTCAGGTAATGGGTCAGAATCCGGAGGATCGTCTCGTCGTTGCGACGCGCGCTCCGGATGATCTCCTCCATGGTCACCCCCTGTTCCCCGAGGCCGTGGGCGTAATTATCCACCGAGCAGATCGAGGCGTAGGGGATCTCCAGTTCCTGGGAGAGGATCGCTTCGCTCGCCATCGTCATCCCCACAAGGTCGGCAAAGCGAGACATCATCGCAATCTCTGCGCGTGTTTCGAGCCGGGGGCCGGTTGTCTGCCAGTAAATCCCCCCGTCGATCACTTTGACGGCGCAGTCCCGGGCCGCAGCGAGCCATCTTTGCCGCGCTTCCGCATCCAAGACCGGCGTGATATGAACGGGATTCTCCCGGACGGTGGTAGGGCCGGCCGTAGGCATCAGGTAATCCTCCGGGATGACGAGCATCCCGGGTTTCAGCCTGCGTTTCAGGGAACCGGTGGAATGGACGCCGACGATCTCCCGTACCCCCAGGTCTTTCATGGCCTGCAGGTTGGCCCGATGGTTGATGAGGTGGGGTAGGATGCGGAAGCGCGGGTCTATCCCATGGCGGGGGATGAAAACGGTTTCGGCGGAACGATAAACCAGCGCCCGACCGAACGGGGTTTCCATCGCTTCTTCCCGCAGGCCCGCGAAGATCCCTTTTCCCTGCAGTAAGACGGTTCCCGATATGACGCCAAGTGGTTTCATTTTCCTCGTTGTCGCACCCGCGGAATCGGCGCGATGCTTGTGATCATCCGGGGTCAGCGTATAGCAGATATTCCGGCGGGTGTCAAAAGGCGAAACCGTCAAGCTTGACATCGTTTACCGGAATATGGCATAGTGTAACGCAAAGCGGCATTGAAAGGAGATGGGAACATGGCGGGTGAATTTCTGGTACAGGTCAGCGATGCTAATTTTGACGCGGAGATACTCAAGGCGGACAAACCCGCCTTGGTCGACTTCTGGGCGCCCTGGTGCGGTCCCTGCAAGGCCATCGGTCCCGCGGTGGAGGCGCTGGCGGGTCAGTACCACGATCAGCTCAAGGTAGCGAAGCTCAACATCGACGACAATCAAAAAACAGCGACCGCCTACGGTGTCAGAAGCATTCCCACCCTGCTCCTGTTCAAAGGGGGGAAGGTTCTCGACACCCTCGTCGGCCTTGTACCGAAGGAACGTCTGGAGGCGTTCATCAAGAAGGCCCTGTAGACGAAACGCCCAAAGGGGAATATCGTGCGCAATAAATCAGTTTTGTTGGCGCTTTTCGCGCTTGTGCTGCTGTGCTCCGGTTGCACGTTTACCTGGCCGTGGAGCAAGAAGGCGACCATGGCCCGTACCACCCCCGACGGACTCTATCAGCAGGGGGTGGCATACTATCAGAACGGTGATTACAAAAAATCCGTGGAGGTCTTCCAACGGCTCAAGGAGGAGAATCCCCTGAGCGCGCTTGCCATCATGGCGGAGATCGGGATCGCCGACTCCTACTTCAGCAACAAGGATTATCCCGAAGCGGGGCTTGCCTACAGGGAATTTATCAATCTGCACCCGACAAACGAGAACCTCTCCTATGTCATGTATCAGCTCGGGATGTGCCACTTTAAGCAGACGACGACGATCGACCGGGACCAGTCGGAGGCGCTCAAAGCCCTCAAGGAGTTTGAACGGTTGACGGCGCGGTTTCCCGGCAGCAAATTCTCCTTCCTGGGGGAAAAGATGATCCGGGAATGCAAGAAGATCTTGGGCGAGCAGGAGTTCTATGTGGGGGAATACTACTTCCATCGAAAGCAGTACCGGGCGGCGCTCCTTCGGTTTGAGAAGATCGCGCGGGATTATGCGAACGTCGGTCTTGATTACAAGGTCGGCTACTACATCGGCGAATCGAGGCGGAGACTCGTCGAGGAGGAGGCGAAAAAGAAGAAATAACGCCCCTTACGATCCCTTCCGCTTCGATCCGTACCAGCACACGCCGTAAATCACCATATTGAATAGAATCACAAATATGGCCAGAACGATCTGGATCTCCCGCGTGAGATCGCTCGGGTAGAGCAGGGGAAGCAGATAACGGTCGATGAAGCCTCCCTCGTAGGCTGCCGCTCCTCCCTGGGTGCGCAGCCAATTTTCCAACGGTGTCAGCGGGCAGATCCCCCCGCTTGCTTCGATGAAACCCGCCCAGAGAACAGCGGGGACATGGAACCATGCCCACCACCGCCACCTGAAAACCAGGAGCCCCCCCAGGACGGCGATGAGAACAAAGACGCCGTGGAGGATCACCACCAGATCGGCCAGAAATATTGTTATCATTGTTCGATCTCAATGACCCCGGTTCACAGGACAGGATCCCTGCTCCGCTCGGCGCGGATCGTGCTGCAAGACTTCATCGCAGCGTTTCCTCCTCCCTCGCCGCTCAACTGGCCGCAGGCGGCACAAATGTCCCGGCCGCGGCTCGCCCGGAGGATCGCCGTATAGTGGTGATCGAGAAGGACCTGCTGGAAGGCGCTGACCGCTTCCGGCGATGGGGTCCGGAAAGCGGCCCCGGGAAATTCGTTGAAGGTGATAAGGTTCAGTTTACAGCGGATGTTCCTGAGTAGGTGGGCCAGCTTTTTGGCATCCGCGGGGGAGTCGTTGACCCCGGCCATGAGGATGTATTCGAAGGTCAGCATCCGGCGGCCGGGCATGGGGTAGTCCCGGCAGGCCTCGAGGAGCGTCGCAAGAGGATATTTCCGATTGACGGGCATCAGGGTGCTCCGCCTGCGGTCGTCGGGGGCGTTGAGCGAGATGGCGAGGTTCACGCAGATATCCCCCCCCAGCCGGACGATTTGCGGGGCGAGACCGCAGGTCGAGACGGTGATCTTCCGGCTGGAGAAGCCGAGGCCGTAATCGGAGGTGAGGATCCGGATCGCCGCCACCGTATGGTCGTAGTTTGCGAGCGGTTCTCCCATCCCCATCAGGACGATGTTCTTGACCTGCGGCCCTTCGGGTGTGCAGCGACGGAGGATTGTCATCTGGCCGGTGATCTCGGAGGGATCGAGGTTGCGCATCAGCCCTCTGCGGCCGGTCAGACAGAAGAGGCACCCCATCGCGCATCCCGCCTGGGTGGATATGCAGGCAGTCCAGTGGTTTCGGCCGGGGATGAGGACGCTTTCGACGAAAAGGCCGTCAGCAAGCCTGAAAATAGCCTTTTTTGTGCCGTCGGCCGAGGTCAGGATCCGGTCGAGAACGGGTTCCGCGATTACAACAAGCTCCTCCATCCGGGTGCGGAATTCCCGGGAGAGCGTGGTCATCTCCGCAAACGAGGCCGCCCCATTCTGATAGAGGCATTTCATGATCTGCCGGGCGCGGTACTTCTCTTTGCCCAGTCTGGCGATGAGGGCCTCGATTTCTGGAAGCGACATGTCCCGGATGTTGGTCTTGTCCTTCATACCTCTCACAGGGAATCCGTCCTAAAAACCATACCCGCTCGGAGAACGGGAGGGCCTCCCGGATCGGGTAGGGTGACGCGGCTCTCCGGCGGAAGGCTATGCGCTGCTTGTCTTGGTGAGAAAGGGGAGAAGCTTGGACGACTACATATCGTCATCGGTTCCCATGAGGCGGACGGCCCGAACAAAACGCTTATTAAAGTAGGGTGTGTTCAAATTGTCGATACGAACCCCCCGTTTCCGTGAGGAGGCGTGGACGAATTGGTCGTTGCCGATATAGATCCCGACATGGCCGAGCGTCCTTCTTGTATTGAAAAAGAGGAGATCCCCCTCGATCAGCTTGCCGCGCGCTACACGCAGACCGATATGGGATTGTGCATAGGCTGTCCTCGGGAGGTCGATGTTGAAGGCCTGATAGATCTTCTTCACCAGGCCCGAACAGTCAAGCCCCTTCGTGGAAAAACCCCCCAAGCGGTAAGGGGCGCCGAGAAATCCCATCGCCGCCTTGACCAGCAGTTGTTGCTCATCGGGGGCGCTCCAGTTGCCGAGGAGCGATCTGCTCTCCTTCGTCTGCCCTTCGATCCCGGGTGTCGCTTCTCCGCCTGCGAACCCGTCGTCCTCTTCCTCCTGTTCCCGGAGGAGTTCGTTTTTCGTGTATTCGGACGGCGCAGGGGCCGAGAGCATATCCGGTTCCTGCTTCGTTTTAAGGGTTAGTGTCATTCCGATACTCAGGGAACTTCCCTGCAGGCGGTTCAGATCGCGGAGCACGGCGACGGGCGTCCCCGTTTTTTTGGCGATACCCGTGAGGGTGTCTCCCTTACGAACCGTATAAACCTCGTCGGAGGGTGAGGAGGATTTTGGGGAATGTGCCTCTGTTTTCGCTTCGAATGCGGGGATGACGAGGGTCTGCCCGGGTTTGAGCCTGTTGCTCGTGAGTCGGTTGGCCCTCTGCAAGGCGTCGAGCGTGACGCCCATCTTGGCGGAGATCCCAAAGAGCGTGTCCCCGGACCGGACCCGGTAGGTCTCGTCAGCCAAACCTATCCCGGAAAGACACAGTGACGCGAACAGGACACTGAGTCCCATCCATAGAAAAATCCGCCGTCTCATCATGAAGGACCTCCTCCTGTTCAATCGGGGGCTTCCCCATTTAGCGAACGATGCACAGATTTTTCCGGTGGATGACCGGATGTGAAATCCTCAAATCCCGCCCCAAAGGGAGGGCGCCTTACAGACCGGACACCCTTATAGTGGAACTGCCGCGGGAAGTCAAATGCATTTTTTTATCTTGTGCGCCTTGCCGGAGCCTGCCCCGGCGAAGGCAGGGAGATTTTTACCTAACCACTTAAAAATAAATGATTATTCAACTTTGTTCAAGGCCGTCAAAAGGGAAGCCAGGATTGCTCCTCGTACCGTTCTTGAGACGACGGCTCACCGCATACCCTGTCTTTCCCCTCCTTCTTCCCCTGGTACATAAGCTGGTCGACCCGGTGAACGAAGGCCTTCATCTCTTCCGGGGGTCTGTATTGCGCCAGCCCGATGCTCACCGTCACATGAACGTCCTGACCCGGCGCCGGGGAAAATGTCTCCTTCCTGAACTCCGTCCGGATCCTTTCCGCGGTGACAAACCCTTCCGTTCTCGTTGTCATGGGCAGCAGGACGGTGAATTCCTCGCCGCCATAACGATAGGCAAAATCCGTCTCGCGCAGGCACCGCTTGACCACCTGGCCGAGTCGCCATAAGACCTGGTCTCCCTCGACATGGCCGTAGGTGTCGTTGAAGAGCTTGAAGTTGTCCAGATCGAGAAGGAGGAGGGTGAGCGGCTGTCCGTAGCGGTTTGACCGTTCCAGTTCGTTTTTAAGGTGAAAGTGGAAATGTCGGGAATTGTAGAGCTGGGTCAGGTCATCGATGATACTGAGTTCCCTGTATCTTTTTTCGCTTTCTATCAGCTCCTTCTCGGTATTCTGGATGTCGGTGAAGAGCTGTGCGTTGGCGATCGCCCCGGCTATCTGCGCCCCGATCCTCTCGGCCAGATGGAGATCCTGATCGCTGTATGCATTCGGTGTTTTCGACCTGAACTGCAGGACGCCGACCGCCTCGTCCTTATAGATCAGAGGAACGCCTACGATCGAGCGCAGCCCCGCCTCAACGGCGCAGGAGAATGAGGGTATCCGGCGCACGATCGCGTCCATTTTTTCAGACTGAATGATCCGGCCGGTCCGTGTGCGCAGGAACTCATTTGTCACCGACCCTCTCAGGGGGAAGGAATCCCCCTGTTTATGATTGGAGAGGTCAGCGCCGGAAACATACGCCACGGTAGCGATGTTCGTACGAATGTTGCACAGATTCACGGCAATCCTGTCGAAGGGGATCAGTTTCTTGGCCTCGGCGGCGAACCTCTCAAACACCTCGTTGATGTTCATCGTTGAGCCGATGACATGTCCGATCTCGGCGAAAATGGCCATCTCCTGCTCCGCACGCTTGCGATCGGTGATATCGCGAAGAATCGTCAGATATCCCTCCGGTTTCCTCTCTTGGGAATAAAAAAAGGAGGAGGAAATCGAACAGATGATCCGGGTTCCGTCTACTCTTTTCTGAATGATCTCGTAATTTTTAATGCCTTTATTTTTCTCGATTACGTCGCGAAATTGTTTACGATCCTCCGGATTGTCATAAAATTGAATGATCGATTCACCGATAATCTTATCGGCATCACAGCCCAAAATGTCGCAGAATGCCCGGTTGGCTTCGACGATCTTCCCGTCGAGCGTCGTTTTACATACGCCATCCATCGAATCCAGGAACAACCTGCGGTAATTTTCTTCGACATTGCGGAAAGACGCTTCGGATTGGATCCGCCTTTCGGTTTCCTCAATCTTTTCTGCCAATAATTTTTCTTGCCCGGTCTGTATCCTGTAGACGGTGAAGCCGATAACCATCACGCCAAAGACGATCCCGATAAGGTGCGTATAAAATACCGTCAACCCCGGCAAGCGCATGGGCTCGGCATACTCAAACAGGACAATCGCGATAAGGACCAGGAAGATCACTTTGAGCAGCGAGCTAAAGGGATTTTTTTTATTCAATGGATCACCTGGTTTGGATGAGGTCGCATCTTTTAAAAACGATATGAAGCTATGAAGCAATTGCGTTTGTATCCGTTACATTAAGAATAAGGAGCCCTGTATGTCAAGGGGAATCTGGCGCTACCGGGAAGATGAGGGACCTGTCGCCTCCTGTCCGATAAAACGGTGGATCGATTTCATTGCGGCGTCGGTGGATTTGCCGGGGGTATTGATCATGACGACAAACCGGTAGAGTCCCTCTTTCCCATCGGTTATATAGCCGGCCCGCGATCTGATTCCCTCTAAAGTTCCCGTCTTATAGAGTTCTCTTCCCTCTCGCCGTAACAGAGGATGATAGGGCTCAAATTCATTGAGGACTTTCAGCATGACATGGGCCGTAAGTACGTTTCTTCTCGAAATCCCGGAGCCTTCGGCCAACGAAAGGGCATCCGTTTTCAGCACCTCCCGCGCGTACGTCGCGGCGGCCATGACCCCTTTATCCAGGCTTCCGGGGGCGCCGTAAAGCTTTGCTCCGCAGGCGATCAGAAGCTGGTTGGCGACAAAGTTATTGGAGAATTCCAGAAGTTTTCCGAGCGACTGTTTTACCGCAAAGGGGGAAGTGTGGGTAAAAAGCAGCCGATCGTCGCGCGGCAGCACACGGCCGAGTCGGACTTCCCCCGGTGATTTTATTCCCGCCTGGGTCAAAAAATATTTGAACAGATGTCCGGCATAGAGCGTGGCCTCGCTCTCCCGGTGCGAAAGGATGATCCGGCCGCGCTCCAGCGAAGAGGCCCTGATCCTACCCGCGACGAAGGGCAGAAGCGGGGTCTGTTCTTCGTCGCTCACATAGGTGCCGTTCACCCGTTTGAAGGAGACGGTGTTGAAGTTGACGCACAAAGCGCCGTTGACCGCATCGTAGGGTTGATAAGAGGGTGTGGTCCCCGGGACGCGAACCTGGCCGGCGAAGAAAGAATCGTCCAGAACGAGGTGGTTGAAACTGTCGAGCTTGCCTGAAAGCGCGGCGGCGGTCTCGCGCAGCGACTCGGAAAGCAGCAAGGGGTCTCCGTGGCCTTTGATCTTCAGGTTGTTTTCCCGGTCGAGGTAGAACTCCGTGGTAAACCGGTATTCCGGCCCCAGATAATGAAGCGCCACCAGCGAGGTGAATATCTTTAGAGTCGAGGCCGGGATCAGTTTTTTTGCGGCGTTTTTTTCGAACAACACCTTGCCCCCGGGGGATGCAACAAGGGCGGCATCGTTTTGTCCTATAAGGCGCTGCAGGTCCTTCCACGGGGCGGCGTGCAGATCGGCTGCGCCTCCGGCCAGAAGCATACTCAGAAGGAATGCCGCGAGCCGTCCTGAGCAAAAAAGCGGAAATGCAGATCTTGATTCGGTGCTCATGCGTTGGAATGTAGCACTCGAGAAAGCGGTGTGCAATCGATAATTTCTTTGTCTTGACATGCCGGCAACCTGTTCATATATTCTTGTCCTCAAGGCGATAGACAAGACCGACCTGATCGTAAAGGAGCGCATGCAGGCTGCCGGCACAAAATCCACCTTGAAAGTGATCATCAGCAGGCGCATGCTGGTGTCCTTCGTCATGGGCTTCTCGTGCGGTCTTCCCCTTCTTCTGACCGTCACGGTCCTCCAGGCCTGGATGAAGGAGGAGGGGGTGGATCTGACCGTGATCGGCATGATGGCCTTGGTGGGGGTCCCCTATACGGTTAAATTCCTCTGGGCGCCCCTGTTCGACCGCTTCACCCCGTGCTTTCTCGGCCGCCGGCGCGGGTGGCTCATCGCGGCGCAAATCGCGCTGATGGCAGCGATCGCCGCGCTCGGTTTGACCAATCCTCGCTTCAATCCCTGGATGCTGGCCTTTGTGGCTTTTTGGGTGACCTTCTTCAGCGCGTCCCAGGACATCGTTGTGGATGCCTACCGGCGGGAAGACCTCGCCGATGAGGAGCTTGGCCTGGGCGCATCGCTCTACGTGAACGGATACCGCACCGGGATGCTGCTGGCCTCGGGCGGCGGTCTCATCCTGTCGGATGTCGTCCCTTTTTCGGTGGTGTACCTGATTATGGCCCTTTGCATGCTGCCGGGCATCGCGGCCACGCTGCTGACGCCGGAACCACCCATAACCGGTGCGCCCGGGACGTTCAGGGAGGCAGTGGCGGGTCCCCTGATCGATTACTTCACCCGCGAACACGCGATCCTGATCCTGGCCTTCATCCTCCTGTATAAGATCGGCGATACCATGGCCGGCGCCATCACTACTCCCTTTTATCTGGATATGGGGTTCTCCAAAACCGAGATCGGCGCCGTCGTCAAATTCTTCGGATTCTGGGCCACGGTAGGCGGGGCGTTGCTCGGGGGGGTGCTCATGCTGCGACTCGGGATCAACCGTGCGCTCTGGGTGTTCGGCGTTCTGCAGGCCGTCTCCACGGCGGGCTTCGCCGTCCTGGCGCGGATCGGTTACAGCGTGCCGGCACTGTCGGCGGTCATCGCCTTCGAGAATCTAACCGCCGGCATGGGCACCGCCGCCTACGTGGCGTTCATGGCCAGTATTACGAACAAGAAATTCACCGCCACGCAGTATGCCCTGCTGAGCTCGCTGATGGGGATTCCCCGGGTGGTCGCGTCGGCGCCGACGGGGTTTCTGGCCAAATATTTCGGCTGGGAGAGCTTCTTTATCGCCTGCGTCCTCATCGCCATCCCGGGGATACTGCTGCTGCTGAAATTTGCCCCCTGGTCTTCGGAGACGAAAACACGATGAACGCTTTGGAAATGATGTCCCGGAAGCGCGAATAGGACCGGGAGCGCGGCGGGGTCGTGGTTTCCGACGCGCTCTGCACCTTTTTGACGGTCTGCGTTTTCAGGCGCTTCGGTAGAGCTTCGTCAAGACAAATTCATCGTGGCGCAGCGCCTCGGCGGCGGTCAGCCGGCCGTTGATTGTGTGGTGCAGGACGTCCATCGCCTTGTCGGCGGCCTGGTCGAGGTTGATCTCGACACGCAACAGGCCCGTGAGATCCACATCGATATGCTCCGACATGGTTTCGACCGTGAGCGGGTTCGCGCACAGCTTGATGACCGGGATGATGGGGTTGCCGATTACGTTGCCCTGTCCGGTCGGGAAGTAGTGCACCACGGAGCCCGCGGCCGCGCAGAGCGTCACCATCTCGGCGGCGGCGCTCGAGGAATCCATGAAGTGCAGGCCGGGGCCTTTCGGCTCCACCGCGGGACCCAGCACCGATTGCACGATGCAGCGCCCCATCTTCTGGATGTTGCCCATGGCCTTCTCGTCGATGGTGGTCAGGCCGCCCCGAATGTTGCCTTCCGTCGGCTGTGAGCCCAACAGATCCACACCCTGGCTCTTGATGAGCGCCTGGTAATCGTCGAAAACGCGCTTGAAGTCCGCGGCGACCTGCGGGTTTGCGCACTGCTCCATGATGATATCTTCGCCGCCGGTCACTTCGGTGGTCTCGCCGAACATGAGCGTCGCGCCGGCCGCGGCCAGCCGCTCGAACACGCGCCCCACCGTCGGGTTGGCCCCCAAACCGGAGGTGGTATCCGATTCGCCGCACTTGGTGCTCATCCACAGGTCCTTGACCGGGAAGGGTTCGCGCTGCAACTCGCCCGCCCACTGGACGAACTCCTTGGCCTTACGCGCGGCGGCTTCAATGGTCCGAAGATCACCCTGCCGTTCGATGCTGAAGGCGGCCACTGGCTTTCCCGTTTCGGCGATCGCGTCGGCGACCCTTTTGGCCCAGTTCGGTTCGATACAGATGACGACAACCGCAGCCACGTTGGGGTTGCGGCCCGTGCCTTCCAGCGTGCGGAGTGTCAGTTCCAGATCCTCGCCGAATTGAAGGCGGCCATAGGGGTGGGGGAGGGCCATGGTGCCTCTTATCAGTTTTGCCACCCCCTCGGCGGCGGCGTTGGAGATATCGTCCACCGGCAGGATAATGACGTGGTTGCGAACGCCATAGCGCCCGTTTTCGCGGCGATAGCCGAGTAGTTTCATTTCTTCGGGTTTCATCTTTACCACCTCAGGGTTTTAAGATTGTGGGTGTGCACATGCGCGCCGGCGGCGATGGCCCGTGAAGCCTTGCCGATGGGGCGTCTGTACTTGATCACCTTGTGGCCTTCGGCCATGGGTCGCATGGCGATTTTGTGCCCGAGCGGAACGGATTCCAGCACCTTGACGGTCCCGACCGGCTTGCCTTCGAGCGTCACGGCACTGGCCTGGTCGCCGGGCTTGAGATCGACGACGGCCACAGCGACGTCGTCCTGCTCCTCGTGCATGAGAACATTGTGGGGCATAGTGTTTTCTCCTTATAATGAAATATCCCGTGCAGCCTTCTCTAACACCTATTTCCTCAAGAGGAAAGCCAGCACGATCGGTCTAAGGCGTCAGCGCTTCCTTCAGGATGCCCAGTTCGTCGAGAATCGGTTCCAGCCGACGCTTGCTCAGCGCCCGGTCCTCGTTCGACCTCGGCAACTCGATGTTCAGCGTCCCCTTGAAGCCGATCTTCATCAGATTCCCGAATACCCGCTTGAAATCGATCTTCCCGTTCCCCACCGGGATGTGACGGTCCAGGACCAGGTCATTGTCGCTGACGTGGGTGCTGATGATCCGGTCGGGGAAGGCATCGATGAAAGACTCGGGACCGCCCGCAAGCAGGCTCGCATGGGCAATGTCCAGGGTGAGCCCGAAGTATTTCGACGGGATCGCAGCAAAGACCCGCGACAACTCCTCGACCGTGACCCCCAGGTAGGCGATCTCCGCCTCTTCATGGATCTTGTTCATGTTCTCGATGCCGATGGGGAGCCGGTATTTCTCGGCGAGCTCGACCACCGGTCCGTAGGTTTTGATCAGGCATTCGAAGACATGGTCCATGAAGAGACTGAAGTGGTAGCCGAAATGGAGGACCACATATTCGGCCTCGAGCTGATGGGCGAGCTCGACGTAATCGATCAGGTGCTGCACAACGGCCTTGCGGACGGTCGGCTCGATCTCGGCGGCGTTGACAAACGACGCCGAGTGGAGACCGTATCTGACACCGGCCTGGTCGCGGAGCTTTTTGACGCCGCTGATCCGCGCCGGGGTCCACTTATCCAAAAAGTTGTTCGGGTTGTTGCAACTCATCTCGATCCAGGGAAAACCGTTTTCCTTGGCAAAAGTGAAATATTCTTCGATAGGTTGCGGTCCAGCGTTAAAGCATAACTTCATCTCGTTTGGCCTCCTCATTTCATCGAGCAGGGTATGCTACCAGCGATCCACCGTATAGAGCGGCGCCTTTTCCCGGAGCAGCTCCGAGGAGCGGTAGGGGTTGTAGATCCCGCAGGTGCACGGCTCCGCGAGGAGCACGCTCCCGTCCCACTCGCTCACCTTCCCGGTCTTGACCCTGCGGAGCATGTCCTTGACCAGGTGGGGCGAGACGACGCCGTGGCCGCACATCGTCGTGAACTCGCGGATGTCGGCGGGCGCCAGACGGTCCGTCCGCCCGTGGATCCCCAGCGAAAGATTGACCATGTGCGGTTCGATCCCGAGCTCCGCGGCGATTTCCCGGACCCGGTCGGTGACCCCGCTGACCATGATCGAGATCCCCTCGTCCGCCTTCTTCAGCAGGATCAGCGCCTTCTTGAGCTTTTCCCGGTCGTTGAAGACGCTATAAACGCGCGTCCCCTCCACGGTGATGCTCTCCAGGATCTCCTCGGGTGTGACTCCGCTGTACATGTTGCGGCGGAGCGATGTCGGGATCATGTTCACCGGGCCCGCCTGGTAGAGGAGCTCGACCATGCGGCGGACCTTGGGGGCGCTCCCCTTGTAATTGAACCCCCGCGCCGGATAGATGAACAGGACATACTCCCTTTCCAGCGATTCCAGACTGCCTTCCCTGTGCAAACTGTGCGTCATATCTCCCCCCTATTCCCAGGCCCGTCCCATGCCCATGTTCACCTTGGCGTTCGGCCGCCAGGTAAAACCCTCCGCCCGGATGCTCTCCAGGACCTCTTCGGGGATCGCAAGTCCGGGGCCTACGACGGTGAAGGCGTCCACGCAGAAGACGCTGTCCACCTCCTTGGCGACTTCCTTGATGGTCCGCAGGATGCTGCGGAGCTGATCCCGTTCGACCTGGATTTCGATGATTGCGGACAAAAGCCGCTCGCCGAGCATCTCCGGTTTCAGATCCCCCGTTGCCTCGTCGGCGATCATGGAGTGGATCGGGTTATGGGGCTCGATCTTGTGGACGCCGGCGCGCGCGATCGCCCGGGTGATCTTCTGGATGTCCAGAAGCGACATCCCGAGCGTCGGCCGGCCGATCTCGACGGCGATGCCGACCTGGTTGGGACCGCAGCGGCCCGTGGCGTCGTTCGTCTTCGATTCCTCGGTGCCCCGGCCCTGAATCCCCGTGGCCACGTGGGTGGCGCTGGGATCGCTGAAATATCTGCGCAACGCCCGCGGGTAGTCATAGACGTTGGGGGATTCCCCGATGGCGTCGACCGGGCAGTGCGCGGCGCGCAGGCAGGTGCTGCATTCGTAGCAGATGTCCTGATCGATTTTGCTCTTCAATCCGTCGTAGCTGATCGCTGCGGTAGGACAATAAGGCTGGCAGCGGCCGCAACCGATGCATTTCTCCGCATGTATCATCATTGGCGTAACCCCTTTTTTATTGAAAGTATCAGGGCCGCTTTGCGGCCCGCCTGTTCCTGAAACCGGATGACGCCCGCAGTCGGTTTGATCAGCGCGGCGTCTCCCGTACCGATCTCCCGTCCGGCGGCGATCAGGGCGCGTAGCGTTCCCGCGGCCGAGATATCGCCGATCAGGGATCCCCCGACCGGTTTGCCCCCGATGAGGAAGAGCTCGCGCCGCACATTCGCCTCCGGACTGGTGTAGGCGATCACCTCCGCTCCGTCGACCGGGGGGCCGAGGATGACCATGGCCAGACCGTGGAGCTCCATCGCGTTGACCCGTGTCGGGTCGCGATGCGGCAGGGGCGGGTTTCGATAAAGATTCTCTGCCGCCAGACCCCCCTGCGAGACGGCCTGGGGCCAGGTGTTGGGGCTGATCTTTTCACCGGTCGGATGTGCAATAACGGCCGCATCGCCGGCGGCAAAGATCCGCGGGTCGACCGTCTGCAGCGCCGGCGAAACGACAAGCTGGCCGTCGGTGAGAAGCCCCGTCCCCTCCAGAAAAGTGGTGTCGGGGGCGATCCCGGCCGCGACGAAGAGGGTGTTTCCGGAAATCCATTTCCCGCCCGCCTTGAGGGCGGCAATCGCCCCCTTTTCGATACGGAGTTCTTCCAGCGGCGTGTTCACATAGAGACGGATCCCCATCTTTACCAGATGCGCCTCGACAATCCCCGCCGCCTCGGGTGAAAGGGCGCGGAGCAGGATATGACCGCGCCTGACGACCAGTGAAACCTCGAAGCCCGCCGCCTGGAGATGAAGCGCCATCTTCACCCCGACCAGCGAACCGCCGAAGACGATCACCCGGCGGTGTTCGGCAAGCCAGGCCCGTGCCGCCCGCGCCGTTGTCAGATCACGGATGGGAAAGACCCCGTTGCAGGGCGGACCCGCAAGGATGCCGGGCAAATAAGGGTCTCCGCCCTGGGCGAGGATCAGTCGATCGTACCGAAGCGTCTCGCCGCTGTCGAGCGTCAGGAGTGATTCTTTGCGATCCAGCCCTTTCACCCGGACGCCGGTCCTGACCGTCAGGAGCGGATCATCCGCCTTGCGCGGAAGAAAGAGCCTTTCTTCGGGAAGCGCCCCAACCATGAACTGGGGCAGAAGCGTTCGGTAGTAACCCCATTCACGTTCCGCATCGATGAGGGTCACGGCCCGCTCCGGCCAAACGGACCGGCAGGTCGCGGCGGCTTGAAAGCCGGCGGCGCCGCCGCCGACGATGATACAGTCCATACTACTGCTCCTTATGACTTGAGAAACCAGTCAAGGATCTCATCGGCCTTTGCCGGGTGGTCAAAATGCGTCAGCCGTCCTCCCGCGGCTGCCAGACTGTCTCGAAGCGCCGTACGAACCTTTTCGCTTCCCCAGAGGGGCAGAGGCACGGCGAGCGACACCTTCAGGCCGAGCGCGGCGAGCCCCAGGGCAAAAGCAAACTCACGGCAGTTTTTGAGGCCGGTGAAGCAAATCCCCTTGAGGGCTGATAGCTTTCCTTTTGCTGCCAGGATCCGAACCGCGGTCAGCGGCCCTTCGTCGGCTTCCAGTATGCCCACGGGCAGGTCCGCTTTGACCATCCAGAGGGCCGCGTCGCCCCAGGAGGCGACCCTGTGTCTCCCGCCGCGAAGCGCCTTGGCCAGCTCCACCGGAAGGTGCCCGAGCGACTGCAGCAGGGTGTCGGCCCCGCCGAGCAGGGAGATCTTTGCCGAGCGGCCTCCGAGAAGGGCGGTCTCCACGTCGGCGGCGCCGAGGCTCAGTGATCCTTTTCCGATCAGGGATGCATCGGGGGAGAAGGAAAGCGGGATCCGGCGGTTGAAGACGGCGCGGGCCTGTTTGACGATTGCCGCCGCTCTCGGACCGTCAACGCTCGAGACGAGCGGAACCTTCAGCTTCGTGCAGAGCGCCAAGAGACCGGGATCGGTCCGGGGGCCTGCCAACAGGAGCGCCACCTTTCCGGAGGAGAGGGCCGTCTCCGACTCGCCGGATGTGCAGACGATCGGGATGAGGTCGGCTCCGGCGGGGATCCAGTCGCCGAGCGAGACCAGGCGGACATCCCGATTTTTCGGACCGGCGGCTTCTTTGACAAGCGACCGGACCAAGTCGGCGGGGACCGCGCCGGCCATGCCGATCGTGATCGCATCTCCGGCCAGCAGGCCGTATCCTGCGCTGCACCCCAGGGAGCCGTGGGATTTATTCTTTTTCCGGTTCGCTTCCGCGAGGCCGATGCCCAGGAGGGCCAGCCGCAGCGACTGCCGGACAAGGGCCTCCGGGGTTGACGAAGGCCGGCTGAGCATGAGGGAGCTCTCGACGACTTCCCGCGTGGAATGAGAGGCGCCTCCGAACTTCTTCAGTACAATAGCCGCTTTCTTGTCGAGGGGCGGCGGCCAGACGATTTCGGAGCCGCGCTGATTCGCCTGGCGGAGTTGCATCGCCTCCATGACCCCCTGAAGGGTCAGGCGCAGCAGGGAAGCGGCGGCCATCCCGTCCCGGTCCAGCCCGCAAATCCCGCGGTCCGCCCCGCGTCCGTAGGGATCGATCCGACAGGGGCCCTGCATGCACCCGTACGGGCATGCCAGACCCAGGCGCAGGAAACCGTCCTGCGGCTGCTGCTTTTCATACCGTTCCCAGTTGAGGCCGATCCCCCTTTGAGATGCCCCGCGCAGGAGGTCCTGGCTCACCGGGTCAACCGTCTTGAAATGAACTGTTTCCATCAGTTTATCAACTCCTTATGTTTCTTAGGTTCTGAAATCGAGAAGGCAAAGGCCCTCCCCGGCCCTGTCGGCCGTCGCCCGCGCTGCCTTGCGGCGTTTTTCGCCAAGAAGCGCTTCGGTTTCCGTCAGGTCGATGACCTCGAGGGCCCTCGTCGGACAGACATCGACGCAGGTCGGTTTTTCCATGTAGAGACACCGGTCGCACTTGATCGCGATTCCCCTTTCGGGGGAGGGGGCGATCACACCGTAGGGGCAGAAGGCCGTACAGGTCCAACAGCCTATACAGAGGTTCTCCCTGAGGATCACAAGCCCGCTTTTCGCATCCCGGACGAGCGCGCCGGTGAGGCAGGCGTCGAGGCACGGCGCCTGCAGACAGTGCCGGCACTGGAGGGGGAATGACGTCGCGTGATTTCCCTCGACACGGACGCGGGGCCGGGGGGACGGATTTTCCTGAACGGCCTTCAGCAGTGTCTTTCCTTCGCTTCCCCGCTCCACTCCGCAGTATAGTTCGCAGGTTTTGCACCCCCTGCAGCGATCCATATGAACTCCGATGACATTCATGCACAACTCCTGATGTAAAGATATTTTTCAAACTTCATGTCGCCGCCGTTTTCCCCTTTCCATATTTATTCCAGAGGAGGCGCAGAAGGGGGGAGAAGAGCGAAACCAGGGCGATCACCGTCAGCACGCCGGAGATGGGGCGGGTAAAGAAGATGGAGATGTCGCCGTGCGAGATCGTGAGCGACTGCCGGAGCGACATCTCCACCAGCCGTCCGATCACCATCGCCAGAACCATCGGCGCCGCCGGAAAACCGAGCTTTTGCATCACGTAACCGACCAGGCCGAAGAAGAACATGACCCACATGTCGAAGACGTTGTTGTCCGTCGCGAAGATTCCCGTCGCGGAGATCGTGAGGATGAGCGGCATCAGGACCTTGTAGGGGACCCTGAGGAGCTGCACCCAGATTCCGATCAGAGGCATGTTCAGGATGACCAGAAAGACATTCCCGATATACATGCTGGCGATCAGCCCCCAGACGAACTCGGGGTTGGTGGAAAAGAGCATGGGGCCGGGCCGCAGGCCGTGGATCATCAGCGCCCCCAGCATTACCGCAGTCGCTCCCCCCGAAGGGATTCCAAGGGTGAGCATCGGCACCATCGCCCCGCCCGCCGCCGCATTGTTCGCCCCCTCCGGCGCCGCGACCCCTTCGATCAGACCGGTCCCGAATTTTTCGGGATGCCTGCTCACCTTCTTCTCAACGCCGTAGGCGATGAACGAACAGAGGGTGGCCCCCGATCCGGGGAGCGTGCCGATAAAAAACCCGAGGAGCGAGCCCCGCCAGAGCGCTCCGAAGGAGTCTTTCCAGTCTTGACGGTTCGGGAAAAGGCTCATGATCCCCAGTTTCGCATCGGAGAAGACCTGCTTGATCGGCTCCTCGATGTTCACCAGGATCTCCGAGACGGCAAAGAGCCCGATGGCCATCCCGATGAAACCGACGCCATCGAGCAGATTCATGTTGTTGTACGTAAACCGGGCCACTCCGCTGACGGCGTCGATGCCGACACAGGCCACCAGGAGTCCCAACACCGCGCTGATGTAAGCCTTCAGAGGATTGTCGCCGCCCAGCGCGGAGACCAGCGTCAGACCCATGAACGTCAGGGCAAAATACTCCGGCGGCCCGAACGATACGGCAAAACTCGCCAAAGGGGGTGCGACCAACGTCAGCATGATGATGGCAAAAGTGCCGGCGATGAACGACGCCAGGGCAGCCATTCCCAGCGCCGGTCCGGCCCTCCCCTTTCTTGCCATCTGGTAGCCGTCGAGCATGGTCATCACCGAGGCGGATTCCCCTGGCAGGTTGATCAGGATCGATGTGGTCGATCCCCCGTACATCGCCCCGTAATACACACCCGCCATCGTGATGATTGCCGTCGTCGCGCTCATTCCGAATGTGACAGGGATCAGGATCGCGATCCCCGTCGTCGGACCGATCCCCGGCAGTACCCCGATCAGCGTTCCGATCGTCACCCCCACCAGACAGAATAGGATATTCTCCCACGAGGTCGCGACCTGAAAACCCAGAATCAGGTTATCAAATATATTGTACATGATGTCTCCCCATAGAATTACAACCCGAACATGTTCGAGGGCAATGTAATTTTCAACAGGATCTGGAATGTAAAAAAGAGCACGGCCGTCGTACCTGCTGCGATCATCAGGGTCAGCGGCCATTTCTCACGTTCCACGGCCTTCATCAGGAATACGATAAACAAGAACGTGTCCATCAGATATCCCAGGACCTCGATGAGAAGGATATACCCCGCAAGACCAGTTAGGGTTAATACAATTGTGAACAGCGCCTGCTTCCCTGGGAAGACGGGTTCGCCTTCCTTCTCCGTTGCCGGGCGGCGCCAAGCGGAAACAAACAGGATCGTCGCCAGCACCGCCAGAACGATTCCCAGCCAGAAGGGAAGAAATCCCGCACCCGGTCCGAAGGTCGCCGAGGGAGGCATTTCCAGCGCCTCCCAGATCACAAAACCGGAAAGGACCATAAGAACGATCCCGGTCATCATTTCTGACTTTTTCATCAGCCGCCTCGCTTGATTATATTCTGTTACTTTTTCGTCTTGATCAGGTTCATTTCCTTGAGCACGACGGCATACCTGCCGTTCCACTCCTCGAGGAACTTCCCGAAGGCCGCCCCGTCCATCCAGGCCTCGGAGAGCATGTTGTCTCTGCAGTACTTCTTGAAGGTTTCGGTCTTCGTGTACTTCAGGAAGGCCTCCTCGAGGACCTTCCTGGCGTCCGCCGGGATGTCGGCAGGGGCGCAGAGGCCGCGGTTCTGGACATACAGGGCATTGATCCCCTGTTCCTTCAGGGTGGGGACGTCCGGTGCGCCGGCCAGGCGCTTCTCGGCGAAGACGCCCAGGAGGCGGACCTTGCCCGACTTGTAGAGCTCCAGCGCCTCGCCGGGGTTGGCAACCGCCATGTCGATATGGCCGCCGAGGAGGGCCGCGTTGACCTCGCCGCCGCTGTTAAAAACGATATAGTTGAACTGGACGCCCGCCGCCTTTTCGATCAGGAAGGTGCAGATGGAGTCGGAGGAGCCGAGCTGGGTCCCTCCCACAGTGACCTTCTTAGGGTTCGCCTTGGCAAAGGCGATGGCGTCTTTTGTGGCTTTGAACTTGGAGTTGGCGTTGACCATGAGCATGTACTCGTCAAAGGCGAAGTTGGCGATGGGGGTGAAGTCCTTCAGACCCACCGGGGTCAACCCCATCAGCGGCGTCGTCAGAAAGCTCGTGACGGCGGTGACCAGGAAGTAGGGATCCTTCTTTTTTCCGGCCACGTATGCAAAGGCTATCCCGCCGCTTCCTCCGGGCTTGTTCTCGACGACGATCGGCTGGGGAAGGAGTTTGTCCTTGTCCACTGCCGAGGCCATGGTCCGGGCGAAGATGTCGCTCCCGCCGCCGGCGCCGGCATGGATGATCAAATTGATCGGTTTCTCGGGGTATTTCCCGGCGCCAAGGGCCGTTCCCGCCCCGAAGGCGATGAACAAAACGATAAAAATCAATGCGGATAACTTACAAGCGTTCTTCATTTGGGCCTCCTTTTATGGGTGGTCTGTGGTTGTGGTTTGTCGATTGTTCGCAGGTTCCTGACTGCCCTCGTCGTTCTGACCGTAGATCTGTTCGATCTGCAAATCGTAATGGGTCTCCAATTCGCGGATCGCCCTTTCCTTGTCGCGGCCGACAATCGCCCGGGTGATCCGGTCGTGGATGTGGAGCATCAAATCCATCCTCGACGAATCCTTGAGAAAATAATCGCGGCGCATGTTGATCCAGAGGGGCTGAATGGTCATGTCGAGGAGTTTTTCCATGATGGCCTCGATGATGCGGTTCTTCGTGGCCCGGGCGATGGCGATATGAAATTCCTTTCCGTAGCGAAGATATCCTTCCACGTCGCCGGCGCGCCCCCGGGTGCATTTCTGGTCCCACGCCTCCTTGAGGGCGTTGAGGTCGGCATCGGTCGCGACCTCGATTGCCAGCCTGGCCGCGCCTATTTCCAGCGCCTTCCGGGCCTGCATGTTTTCAAAGGGGCTGTCGCATTCCTCGAGCACCGTGACCGCCCGGCGCATCAGATCTTCCGTGGCGACTGGAGCGGAGACATAGGTGCCGTCACCGGGACGGCTTTCGAGGATGCCGACGATCTGCAGGGCGCTGATCGCTTCCCGCAGCGAGGGACGGCTGACCCCCATCTGCTCGGTGATGGTCCGTTCGGAGGGGAGCCTGCTGCCTGCCTTGTATAATCCTGAGTTGATCATCCGCAGGATCTGGTCTGCGATGAAGGAGCTCTTCTTTTTATACCGAGCCTGTATCAGCTTTTCAAAAGTCATCCGTTGCCCCTAAATTGGTCTGACCGGTAAGACAGGATAACAGAATAACGATCGCTGATAGATATGTCAAGGAAAATGTATACACCCTCCGGATCGCACCTTGACTTTTCCGCGGCGGTCGCTTAGCATCCCCCCCCAAAAGGACATACTTTCCAAACCATCGACCAAGGAGAAAAGTCAATGAAGACCAAAAGCGCCTGCCTGACCGGCGTCAACCGGGTTGAACCCCGAGAACGGGAGCTGACTGTCGGCCCCGACGAGGTCCTTGTGAAGACCCACCTGGCCGGGATATGCGGCTCGGACAAGAACCTCTACCAAGGGATCATCCCACCCTCCGGCGGCCTGAACACCGAGATGCGCACCGCCTTTGCCTACCCCTATTTTATAGGCCACGAAGGGGGCGGCACCGTCGTCGCCGTGGGGGAGAAGGTCCGCGACCTGGCCGTCGGCGACAGGGTCATCTCCTTCGGCTGGATCGAAACCCTCTCCGATTACTTCAAGGGGAAGGAGGAGGATCTCGAACGGGTGCCGGAAGGGATGGATATGGACCTCGCTTCCCTCGGCGAGCCGATCGGCTGCGCGGTGTTCTCGGGCCTCATGTCCAAAATCCAGCTTGGGGACGTCGTGGCTATCTTCGGGATGGGCTTCGCCGGGCAGATCATGGCCCAGGTTGCAAAGGCCAAGGGGGCCCACAAGGTGATCGGCGTCGATGTCGTGGACGGTAAACTGGCCCTCGCCAAGACACTCGGCCTTGATGATGCCGTCAACGGCGCAAAGGAAGACCCGCTCAAGAAGGTCATGGAACTGACCGGCGGCCTCGGGGCCGACGTCGTCGTCGATATGGCGGGTTCCGCCGATTCCGTGAACCTCTGCAGCGCCGCGGTCAGGCACAACGGGGTCATGGTCTTCTACAGTTGGATCACCCAGGACATCACGGTCAACCTCTCGCGCTGGCACAACAACAGCCTCGAGGTGATCAACACGGGGCTCGTCCATCACGGGATCAGGCAGCGGACGCTCTGGACCCCGCTGGCCCTGCGGCCCGTCCTGCAGCGCCAGGTGGCGATCGAGCCGCTTATCACCCACCGCTTTCCCATTTCCAGGGTGGCGGAGGCCTTCGACGTTGCGGCCAACGATCCCGCGGCGATCAAGGTGGTCATCGAACCGGACCGAATGTGAAACATCTCCAGAGTGTGCTTGCGGGACATGACCGGGAGCGGATCCCGTAAGCCTCGCCCTATGGCGGGGTTGAGGGGCGCATCGACTAAGAACACTTCCTTACCGGGAAGGCCCCGCCTTGCGGGTGGGGAGCTTCAATTCCGAGCTGCGCAGCGGTCTCGTCGCGAGCGCAGTCCTCGCTATTTGCTGAGGGGGACTTCACCAGCGCCCTTCAGCAGGGCGAATGCCGCGCCGAAGCGGGCGCGGGCCTCGTTGTGGAGGGGGTTCACGGCAGCAACGAAAAGCGCCCGCTCCGCGGGCGTCAGTTCAACGATCTCGCCCCCCGCCGCCTCGATGGCCTTCCGGGCGATCGCTTCTTCACGAACCGCCATCTCCCGCTGGGCAAGGACCGCCTCGCGGACGGCCTTCATCATCGCCTTTTGCAGCGCCGGGGGCCAGCTCTCGAAGGCCGCGCGGTTGCAGTATATGCCCCGCGAGAGGTAGATGTGGCCCGTGAGCGTGTGGTAGCGATGCAGCTTGTGGACGGAGTAATCCACCGTGTTGGCCAGGGGGTTTTCCTGGGCGTCGATGGTGCCGGAGGTGAGCCCCTCGATCGCGGGCCTAAGATCCATCACGAGCGGCACGGCGCCCATGAGCGCGTACGCCCGGGCGTGCATCCGGCTCGGCAGCGAGCGGATCTTGAGGCCCTGCATGTCCCCTGGCGTGTGGATCGGCCGGAGGCGGTTCGAAAGGTGGCGGTAGCCGTTTTCGAAATAGCCGAGGATGCGATACCCGGGGATCCGCGCCTCGATCGTGCGGGTCATGTAGGCGCCGAGCGCGCCGTCCATGGCTATCCGCGCCTGCTCGAGGCTTTCGAACAGGAAGGGGAGATCGATGAATTCGAGCTCCGGCACCCGGTCGGTCAGGTAGCTCGTCGATTGATAGGCGACGGTCAGGATACCGCGCTCGCTCATCCAGAGCACGTCCTCGGATTTGTAGCCGAAGTCCATCACATTCCACAGATACCGGATGTCCACCGCTTTGCCGAACTGCGCGGCGAGACTCTCGCCGATCATCTTGAGCGCGCGGCTGTGGGTTGTCGTCGCGGGGCCGTAGCCCCCCATGCAGATCTGTATCGTCATTGAATGCCCCCTTCGGGTTCGGTTGACAGGGTGTCGTTTCGTTTTCGACCGTCCGTGTTGACAAAATAGATACCGGCGGCGACAAGGGCCGCCCCGGCCAGCATGAATCCGGTGATCGACTCGGCCAAGATCAGGCTGCCCATGAACACGCCGAATACCGGCGTCAGGAACATGAAGGCGCTGACCCGGGTCGGTGAATATCCGGCCAGCAAACGCACCCATAGCACCATCGCCAGCCCGGTTCCGATCAGCCCGTTGTAGCCGACCGCGACGAGCACCGCCCGGTCTGCGAAATCCGGCAACTCGAACCCCACAGGCAAGGCAAAGAAAAGAAAAAACGGGACGGCGACGATCTGGGTCCAGGCTGCGATGCGGAAAGGATCGATCCCCTTGAGTCGCTGACGAAGGTAAAGGGACTGGATCCCCCAGAGCAGAGCGGACAGAATCACGAGAACATCGCCGATCAGCGCATGCTCCGCGCCCGTTTCAAACTTCTCGCCGAACATGATGATGATCCCGATAAAGGCGGCGGCGATGCCCATGAACGATCGCCCGCGCAGCCGTTCCGAGGGGATGAACCAGACCGCGAGGGCCGCGTAGAAAAGTGGCTGGGTGTAAAGGAACACCGAGCTCCGCCCCGCGGTCGTCATGGCTGCCCCACAGTAAAGAGGAATGAACATCGCGTTATGGAAGATCGTATTCCACCAGAATTCCGGACGCCCTTTCGGGGGAGATAAGGCCCCGCGCCGGATGAGGATCAGGGCAACAATGGTGACCGAGGAGACCAGGCTCCGGAAGACGAGAAATGTGAAGGGCTGCATCGCGCCCAGCCCGATCTTCATCGTCGGGAAACTGAGGCCCCACAAAAACGTGACCAATCCGATGAGGATGTAGAAATGCAAAAGCGACGCCGCCTTCCTGAACGTCCTACCATCCGGCCTCGCACGGAGATCCCCGTTATAAATAAAAAGGGGCAGCCATGTTCAGCTAACCCCTTGTTGCCGCCGGTTAACCTGGACGTCGAATTGTAAAACACGTTGTTGCGGCGCTATTGATCACCGCCGCGAAACACCCATATCATATCCGTACCGATTATGAAACATCTTATCGCTTGACCTCTTCCGCCGCGTTATGCGATAAACCGAATATCGTTGATCATCGTATCTTATTCCAAACAGACTGATCCGAAAGGAGAGAAGGAATGAATCCCATGCAGCGTTTTGAAAGGTTGCCGCTTGCCCTATTGGCCGCGGTCGTACTGCTTGTATTCACGATCGGCTGTTCCACCCCGCCGAAGGCGCTGGACCGCGCCTTTACCGGGCCCCAACTGGTGATGAATCCTCAGGTGATCCCGCTGGGAGTGGCCAAGCTGATGGATACCAACATCGTCTTTGAAGGATCCGGTTTCAAGCCGGGCGATACGGTCTTCGTCTCCCTGATCGGGCAAAAGGACGTCAATGCCTCGCTCGTCCTCACCAAGGTTGAGGCGAACGGGACCTTCCGGGCCGAGGTCGGGCAGTCGGCGCTTGCCAAACTGTCCAAAATCACGGGGATCCTCCGGGCCAATATCGTGACCAATGAAGCGTTCGACTCGGTCGTCGTGCTCACCCGGCCGACGATCCCCGCCGGCGCGTACACCGCCAGGGCCACCAGCTTGTTCTCAACCATCACTGCGGAGACGCCCGTGACCGTTGCCGAACCGACCTTCTTCAATCGCATCATGGATGGCATTGCCGACATGCTGGGAAAGATCCAGGACAAGCGATGACGGCGCTGTGAATCCTTTGCGGAAGAAGGCCCGGGATGCAATGCAGAAATCATCCGGATCGCGAAGCCGTTGCGGTCTGTCAGAAGAACGAAACCGGTTTTTGTGAGACCTGCTGTGAGTGTCTGAACATCGATCACTGCTGCGAATGTACCGATCCGAGGCTCTACTGCAAATTCAGGACCCAGTGCATCATCTGGGAGATGTCCCGTGACAGGCGGAAAAAGGCGGTCGAGCAACCGGAAACGTAGCCCGGACCCCCTGCCACCCGACGGCGTCCTTCGGTATTCAGCAGATATTTTCATCGTCGCGCGCAAAGGGAACATGATTTTCGGGGATAGGATTCGCATGAAGGAGGATAAGTATGACATCAGCCAAACGTATCAAAGGGGTGCTTTCGCCAGTGGTCACACCGTTCAAGGCCGATTACTCGCCGGACGCCGAACGGTTCGTTAAGCAATGCAAATGGCTGATCTCACAGAATGTAGGTTTGGCCTGTTTCGGCACAAACTCCGAGGCAAATTCGCTGTCGGTTGCCGAGCGCATCGCGCTGCTCGAAGCGCTGGTCGCAGCGGGGGTCGATCCCTCGCGCATGATGCCCGGCACCGGCTGCTGCGCGCTGTCCGATTCCATAAAACTTACCGAACATGCCGTCAAGCTGGGGTGCGCCGGAGTGCTGATGCTGCCGCCTTTCTATTATAAAGGGGTTTCCGATGAGGGTCTGTTCCGCAATTTTTCCGAGATCGTGCAGCGCGTGGGCGATTCACGGTTGCGCATTTATCTCTATCACATCCCCCCGGTATCACAGGTGGCGATCACGCTGCCGCTGATCGAGCGGCTGATCAAAACCTACCCCGACACCATCGTCGGCATCAAGGACAGTTCCGGCGACTGGAACAACACCAAGGCCGTGCTCGATCATTTCGCCAAGACCGGCTTTTCCGTGTTTCCCGGCAGCGAGTCGTTCCTGCTTGCCGGTATGCGCAACGGCGGTTCCGGCTGCATTTCCGCGACGGCGAACGTCAATCCGGCGGCAATCGACAAGCTCTATGCCGAATGGCGAAATAACGATGCCGACGCGCAACAGGACTCTCTAAACCGGGTGCGCAATACCTTCGCCAAATACCCGATGATCCCGGCACTGAAAGCCGCGGTGGCACACTACGCCGGCGATCCGGCGTGGATCAAAACGCGTCCGCCGTTGGTCGAGCTCGATGCCGCGCAGCGAACCGCACTCATCGACGATCTCGGCAAGGTCAATTTTGCCATGCCCGGCCTTGAAGCCGGGAAGTAAAGGTGAAATCCGGGAGCACTGGGGGCGTATAAAAAACCATGGGTTTATTGGTTTTTCCGAACCTATCGCAGATGTTTGACCGAAGCAATCACTCCAATCCCATCGCCGCAAGGCAGGTCTTCTCGTAGAGGTTGCGGAAGATATTGTCGGGATCCGTGATCGCCTTGACCGCGTCATAGTTTTTGCGGTTGAAGATCTTCCAGAACTCGTCTTCTTCATAGTAGTTGTAGGAGATCAGCGTCTTGATCCCGCCCAGCTCCTGCAGTTTTTCCTCCATCAGGCGGTAGTAGTTGGTCGTCCCGCGCTGCTTCATCCCGTAGACGGCGATGTCGATCATCAGCTCATCCTGAAGCTTCGACCAGAAGCTCTCGGTGAGCCACTCGTAGTCGTGGACCCGGGCGTACGGGACGACCCAGAGCGGGAAATGGCCGAAATCCCTGGCGTACCATTCCAAAAATTCCTTAAGCCTCGAGAAGGGGACGAAGGTGTCCACCGTGACGTCGGGGCGGCCGTTGGAGTGGTGAAGCCAGCGAAACATCCCGGCGAGTCTGAGGATTTGTGCGGATCCGAGGAACTTGCCCAGGAGCAGCCTGCCCATGAAGGACTTGGGGTGTACGTTGGTCACCCCCTTGTCGTACCGGAAAAAATAGTGCGGTGTTTTCAGATAGTCCTCGCCGCGCTCGGCCGTGCTCCGGTAGTAGACCTTCAACCAGTCATAGCGGTTCGTGTACGGTGCGCTGTCTACAAAATCGCCGACGCAAAGGACGAGGTGCGACGGTGAATGGATGATCCCATCCATAAAATGCACATCCCGGCGCTCGTAATGCGACCAGATGGATGCCATGTAACTATCGATCGACGTGTGCGTCTCGTGGCGGAGGTGGACGAAGGGCTCGGCGGGGATCAGCCGGAATACCAGCCTTGAGAGGATGCCTACCGTCCCGAAGGAGCCGTGCATCATCTGGAAGATCAGCGAGTGCTGGTTATCGGGCGTGCAGGTAAGCACATCGCCTTTTGCGGTGATGATCTCGTACTCGAGGCAGGTGTCGTGGAAGCCGCCGTGGATGTAAGACATCGACTCTATGGAGCAGCCCGCTACGGCTCCTCCGACGGTGATGTTCTTGAGCTCAGGGACGACGATCGGCACAAGGCCCAAGGGGAGGGTCCGATCAACCAGTCTGCAGAAAGGGACTCCAGGCTCGGCGATGCAGATGCGCCGCTCGGGGTCGATCTCGATCACCTCGTCGAAGTCGACGAGATCGACCTTCTCGTCGGTGTGCTTCCTGTCATTTGCCTTGGGGGCTTGGTGCGAAACGACCCGCTTCTGGCGGGAAAGCGGCGCTCCGTTTTTTCTCCGGCGAAGCCGCTCGGTAACCCTGCCCACTTTCTCGGCATGTCTTGCCTCGCGTAGAGCGCCGTCGGGGGTGTGGGGTTGAAGCGCTCTGTTCATTGCTCTGCGCCCTCCGGCCGTCGTCTGTTCGAATCCCGCATTGCTTCGAATCGCAGGACGTTGTGGGCGAAGACCTCGATCCGCGAGACAACGTTGGGCGGGTAGGGCTGCCCGTCGTTCTCCAGCGCAAGCACGGGGTAGTCCCGGGCCTTGGCCCACGGTGCATAAACTCCCTCGATCAAGCGCCCCGGGAGACAGCAGAACGGAGCGATGATGACCACGCCGGAATAGCCGTCCTTCATCGCAGCCGCGCCCACCGCCGGCGATACCGTTGCCTCACTCTCCAGTTCCGGATCGACGAACTCGTGTTTCGCTTCGCCGATGATCTTATTCATATCGTGGGGAACGTGCGGGATGAGGCCGGTGGGTTCGAGTGTCTCGACGATTTTCTTCTCGACATTCTCCATCCAGACCCTCTCGAGCAGATAAAGGGCTTCGTCCCTGAAACCGCCGTTGAGCAGGGTGCGCAGCCAACCCTCGCGCTTGCGGCGGCCTTCCATGATGAACTTGCGCGCGAAATCGGTGTAGTGGATCCACTCGCTCACGCCGGTCACCTTCGGATAGATCCCTTTGGATATGAGCATCTGCGACACCTCCTCCACCGAGAAGTTGTCGCGCCGGACGTAAATCTCGCCCATGATAAGGACCTTCTTCACATCTTCAAGGCCGCTGTTAAGCGTAATTCGGGTAAATCTGTCCGCCGCCCGTTCGAGCTCCCGCTCGAGCGCCTTTGGTTCCGCCCGGAAAGCACACAGCACGTCCTGCCAGACGGCCTGGAAGATCGACAGCGCCTCCTCCGGGTCGCGGGCCAGAAGCCTGAGCGACGTCCGGATATCGGTAAAGGTGTCGCCCAGGACGACCGCACGCCACAGATCCCGGCTAAAAGTCGCTCCCAGTTCGCGATACGAGTTTTCCGAGCTGCCCACGAGCAGGACGATGTTTTCCCAACCCATCTCTTCGAAGAGCCGATCGAAGAAGACATAGTACTGCCCTGTTCGACAGGGCCCCAGAGTCGACGGCACAAAGATCAGGTATATGTCGTCGCCGGAGGTTGGGTTTTTATCGCGGAAGAACTGAAGTATCGAGCCTAGCACCAGCAGTGCGGGGATGCACTCCTTGCCCGAGGCGACGTTGCGGGCGAGCTGGGTGCTGTAAACGTCTGGCAGCGGCAGGTTTGTCGAGCGGATCCCCTGACGCAGGGAGGCCACATTCATTGCTTCGGTGGAGAGGTCGCCCATCGGAGGCCAGATCGCGTGCACACGTCGGTCGCGTATGTCGAGCCTCTCGCCCGTCTGACCGTCGACGATGTCGCAAAATTCCTTCTTCACGGCTACCGTATAGCGCCGCCGGAAGGGTTTTTCCTCGGCCGGGCTCATGTGACGACGATAACTTTCCACGATGTCGAGAAAAGCCTCGACACGGGTGTCGAGTCCGGCGTCGGCGGTGTGGGAGTCGATCTCGAGCACCAGGTAGGGCTTGTGTCCCATCAACCAGCGAACATAGTGGAGCATGAACGAGTCGGGGGCGCAGGAGAAATTCGATATCCATGACAGATAGAGGTTGTCGATCTTTCTGACCTGTCGCACCGCCTTCATGTCCTGCTGGCCGTAATACCAGTAGTTGTTGGGCGGGATCTCGGCGTCCGCATCATAGATCATGTCAAAGGGGATGACGGTGACGCCCTGGGAGGTGAACTTGCGCGGAATCCCCATGTTGGCGTCCCGCGTGAAGGCGTTGTACGGGCGTCCGCAGAGGACGATATAGACGCGGTCCGGATTCTCCCGCACTTCCTGGAGCACCTTCTCGCCCAACTCCTGGTAGGCCGCCAGAAATCGCCGGTACTTCCCGATGCCGGCGTCGTAAGCGCGGCTCCCCTCGGCGCGAGCGAATCCGAGCTTTTCCGCGATGTCCTCGAACGCGCCGCGGCTCGCCTCGAAACCGCGGTCAAAGGAGACCAGCGGACGGAGCATCCGGTCATCGCTCAGACCGAATGCATGCCGTGCGTAAAACGGCAAACCCTGGGTCAACGGACAGACGCAGGCGTGCACCTCTTCCATAGTCGGCATGTCTCGGAAATGCGGCAGGAAGACGTAGTCCGCCCCCTTATCGAGTAAGTCCTGGATCGCCCCGTGGGCTATCTCGGCCGGGAAACAGTAGTTGCTTTCCTGCTTGGCGATCCCTTCCTGAACGATCCTTGTCGAGAGCACGGCCTTGACCCCGAGGGTATGGAAAAACCAGGCGTAGAAGGGCCATACCGAATGAACCGAGAAGGCCAGCGGTACCCCGACGACGCTGGGAGTTTTGGCTTGCAGCGTATCCGGAGGAGGCGCAAACTCCTCAAAGATCATCCGCGTGCGCTCCCGGGTATAGTCGACGACCTCGGAGCGGAGCTTCCGCTTTTTACGCTGGTTGGTATAAAGCGAACAACGGCCGCCAAAGGGATAGTTGTGCCCTCCGACCTCGAGTCTCCGGATCGGGCAGTGGTTCTCGCAGGACTTGCACGTAAACCCTTCGTGGTATGCGATTTCCTTCCCGATCATCCCGTCCAGGTCAAAGTGGCCCTTCTCGATCAGCCCTTCTTCGTGTTTGCGGAGCACCAGTCGCGCGACGCCGAAACAGCCCATGAGTTCGGGATCCGGCGGGACCGTGATCGGCTTGCCCGTCATCTGTGCGAAGGCCAGCGCGATAGCCGGGTTCTTGGCGACACCGCCCTGAAGCACGATGTGCTCGCCGACCGCGCGATTGCCCACCACGCGGTTTCGGTAGTTGGCGACGATCGAAAAGATCAGGCCGGCGACGACGTCCTCGCGAGTGGCGCCCTGCTGCATCGCTTTGCGGATGTCCGAATTGATGAATGCCGAGCAGTGCTCGCCGAATTTCAGCGGCGCCTTCGCCCGGAGCGCGATCGGACCGATCTCCGGCGCGGTGTGAATGTTCAGATCGCCAGAGGCCGATTCCTCCAGGAACGACCCCGTTCCCGCCGAGCAGGCCTCGTTCATCGCATAGTCGATGGGGACGCTGTTGTTGATGAACACATATTTGGCGTCCTGTCCGCCGATTTCGAAAATCGTGTCGACATCCTTCTGGAAGTATGTCGTGCCTACGGTGTGTGCGATGATCTCGTTGTAGACGCCGACCGTCTCGAGAAAAACGCCCAGAAGTTCCCGCGATGATCCCGTCGTCGCCACGAGGCTGATCCGCGGCTTGCGATCGCCAAGCTGCTTCCTGACCTCGCGCAGGCAGTCTCTGAGCGCGGCAACGGGATCTCCGTGTGTACGACCATAGTGTTCCGCGACGATCTCGAGAGTCTTTACATTGATGAGCGCGGCCTTGGTTGTCGTCGAGCCGCCGTCGACGCCCAATACATACTCGGCATCGGGATCGTAGGTGCCCCGGCGCGACGGCGCATGAGTCACCAGGTCGGCGGATTCCGACAGCGGTTTGAATGTTTTGAACACCAGCGCCGATCCCGGCCTGAGCAGATCGCCGTCCGGCAGCATAGCGCCCCGGCTTCGGGCCAGGTGCGCCGCGCCGAAGGCTTCGAAGTACGGCGCCTGAGCGGGCAAAACAAAGTCGATACCCGGTCTGGCCTCGCGGATGAATTGGACCAGGAAGCGGTTTTGCGTCACCCCGCCGATCAGCACCACCTGGCCGCTCGAGATCTTCGCCTTGGTGAGAAACTCCGAGACCTTGTCCGCCATCACCTTGCTCAGCGACAAGACAATGTCTCCCTTGCTCGCTTCCCCCTTGTTCAGGCGATGCGTGCAGTCGGACTTCATGAACACGGAACAGCGGGCAGAGATCCGATGGGCGCGGGCGCCTTCGCAGGTTTCGTTCATCTCCTCGATCCGCAGATTCATGCGGCCGAGTTGCTGGCGGAAGAATTCGCCGGTCCCCGAAGCGCATTTGTTGCCGGCGTATGTATTGACCATGCGGCCGCGGTCGTCGAGGACGTAGACAACCAAATCCTCGCCCCCCATCGACACGACGGCTCGGGGTTTGAGGTTTACGGCATCAAGGCCGCTCTCGATCGCCACCGCGGCAATGACGTCGGGCAGATCGACGCGGCGACGCCCTTCGTTTCCCGTGACGATTCCCCGAAGCGGCCGAACGGCTCCGAGAAGCTCCATAAGCCGGGTCAGCGTCCCGGGGATATCCCCCTCGTGGGGGAGGATCGCGTGCTCGATACCCTTTTCCCGTGAGATGAGGCAGAGCTTCAGTGCGGTGGATCCGATATCGATTCCAAGTGTCTTTTCGGTCATGGCGAGTTGTATACAGTAGGTGACCGCGATGTTCAACATGATTTTTTAATCCGGATACGTGCCGGGTTCCGGACTTTTACTTGACACGAACACGTGATTGATGTTTCCTACGACAATCCTCGCGGAGATTTGTCATGCACATACGGATACCCGAACGCTTCAACGTGGAGGGGATGCTCAGCCATATAAAGACCTCTTCGTATGGCGTTCCCTACAGTTTTGCGGATTCGCATATTCTGCGCAGACCCCTGTGGCTTAACGGCACTCCCGACGTCGCGGAGTTCGACCTGTCGCGGGTAGGCACGATGAAGTGCCGGCTTCTATCGCATCACGGGCAATCCGCACGGCCGCGCCGGATAAATGCCGCCCGGCTCGACGCCCTCGCGATACAGGCACGATTCCTGTGGGGCCTTGATGATGATGCCGATCCTCATTATGCGGCGATGTCCGCCGATCTTCATATGGCCCCGCTCCTGGCGCGGTTCGGGCCGCTTCGAATCGTGCGAACGCCCGATGTATACGAGGCCCTGCTGGTCACGGTAATCGGCCAGCAGGTCAGCGTTCAGGCTGCGCAATCGATACGACGGCGGCTGCTTCGGAATATGGGAACAGGGGTTGCGATCGGTATGATTCCCGGCAGCGGGAATTATTATCTCTACCCGGCTCCGCGGCTATTGATCGGAGCGGATGAAGCGGCGCTCCGCGGGCTGGGTGTTTCTCGGCAGAAATCGGCGTATCTGCGGGAAATCGCCGCTCGTACGGCAGCGGGTGAACTCGACCGCGCGGCGTTCGCTGCGCTATCCGATGAAGCGGCAATCGAGCGTCTATGCAGGATTAAAGGCGTAGGTCGCTGGACAGCGGAAATTACGCTGATGCGCGGCCTCGGCAGGACCGATGTTTTTCCCGCCGGCGATCTTGGGCTGCAGGCAGCTGTGCAGGAATTATGGGGAATGCGGGAGCGGCCTTCGGAGGGCGCGTTACGCGAGATTGCGGAGCGCTGGAAGGGGTGGCGCAGCTATGCCGCTTTTTACCTGTGGATGACGCTGCAGTGCAGGGCATTGTAATATTAAAATAGGAGGCCTATGAAAGAAGCGCTGCCACAGATGATCTTCATCGCGGTGCTCGTGATCAATTTTTGCGCTTCGCTGCTCGATAGGGATCGTAATTCCACCGCGAGTTTTGTTGCGACCATTATTTTACTGGCCGTGACGTATTGGGGCGGCTTCTTTAAACCGCTTATTGATTTCCTAACCGCCAAGATATGACGGCTACGTAAAAAGCCCGGATGCCGCGTTGCGCTTCACCCCTCGTCATTGCGGCGTACGCTAAAAGTACGCCTCATTCCTCAGGGCTTGCGCGCCTTGCCTGCGGCCTTTTTACGAAGCCGTCCAAATTCAAGACTTTTGTGACCTCTTACGAGGCCCCTAAAGCATGACGGCTAAGTAAAAAATCCGGGCATCTGCATCAGATCGACTGACCCTTGAACTGACTCGCATACAGATGATGATAGAGCCCGCGCTTCTCGAGCAGTTCACGATGTGTTCCCTTTTCGACGATCCTGCCGCCATCTATGACCAGGACCTGACCGGCGTCGCGGATCGTGCTCAGGCGGTGGGCAATGATGAAACTGGTCCTGCCCGCCATGAACTGCAGCAATGTCTTATGGATCCGGGTTTCGGTCCGGGTATCGACACTGCTGGTCGCCTCATCGAGGATAAGGATCGCCGGATCGGCCAGAATGGCGCGGGCTATGGACAATTGCTGTTTCTGCCCCTGGCTGAGATTCCCGGCCCGTTCAGAGAGACCGGTTTGATAGCCGTGAATGAGCTGCCGGATGAACGGGTCGGCGCCGGCTGTTTTGGCCGCATGAATACACTCCTCGTCTGTGGCGTCCAACCGCCCGTAGCGGATGTTTTCCATTACGGTGCCCGAGAAAAGGAACGTATCCTGGAGTACGAGTCCCAGAGAACGGCGCAGGTCCGCTTTCCGGATGCCGCGGATATCCTTGCCGTCGATGGTGATGCGGCCGCCGTCGATCTCGTAAAAGCGGGTTAGGAGGTTGATGAGCGTGGTCTTTCCCGCGCCTGTAGGTCCCACCAACGCCAGCGTTTCCCCTGCCTCGACTTTGAGGGTCATCTCCTTGATGACGGTCGATTCGGGACGGTAGCCGAAACGGACATGCTCGAACCGGACCTCCCCCCGAATCGATTCGAGGGAAACGGCGCCCGACGCATCGTCCGATTCGGCCGGGGCGTCGATCAGTTCGAACACGCGTTCCGCCCCGGCGAGCGCCGCCTGGATCGAGTTATACAGGTTCGCCAGCTGGCGCAGAGGGCTGGTGAAGTTTTGCCCATAGTTGATAAAGGTCGCGATGATCCCGACGCTGACCAGCCCTTGCAGCGCGAGCCAGCCACCGAGTCCCGCCAGGACAATGACAAAGAAGTTTCCCAGAACGCCCGTGAGCGGCATGAGCAGAAAGGCATAACTGTTGGCCCACACGGCCGCATGGAAGACATCCCGATTGCTGCGACGGAAGGCCGCGAGCGCCGCTTCGCCGCGCCGAAACGCCTTGATCGCCTTCTGTCCGCTGAGGGTTTCTTCCATGATGCCGTTGAGTTCGCCGAGGCTCTTCTGCAATTCGCGGAAACCTTGGCGTGTATATCGTGCGACAAACCCCGTAAATCCCAACATGACGGGAACCACCAACAGGGAAGCCAGCGCCAGCCGGATGTCCAGAACGAACATGGCAATGAGGATCCCGATCAGGGAAAGGACACCGGCCAAAAGTGAGGTGACGTTTTGCGAAACCGTCTGGTTGATTGCCTCGATATCGCTGGTGAGGCGACTCATAAGCTCGCCCGCGGGATTACCGTCGAAAAAACCGAGCGGCAGCGTCTGCAAGTGGGAGAAGAGATCCCCACGGAGACGCTTGAGGGCGCGTTGCGAGACATCGGCCATCACCCATTCCGATGCGGCCTGGAAGAGATTGTGCAACAGGTAGACGATGAGCATCAGGAAAGAGATCCAGGCAAGGCCGGCAGGCTCCTTGGCGGCGATGAACCGGTCGATGGCAACCCCCATCAGATAGGGACCGATCAATCCCAGAAGGGTGTATGCGACGACGAGCCCGCATACTAAGATCAAGCGTGTTTTCAAAGGGGTCAGATAATGGAAGAGGCGCGCCAGGGCATGTCGAGGGTCGCGGGCCGTTTCGATTTTCTCGCGTATTCCTTTCCCGCCCGGCTGCGCCCCGGAGCGGAGACTTGCGGCGTATCTGCGGGGTGTCGGGATTCTCATCTTTTGTCCCCCGGTGCGCTGGCCGGCGCCGGTTCCTCCGGGGAAAAGTCGCTTCCTAACTGGGAGTCGAATATTTCCCGGTAGACCGGGCTCGTCGCCACAAGTTTGCTGTGTGTCCCTTCTGCCGCTACACGGCCGTTTTCGAGGACGACGATCTTGTCCGCCTTCAGGACGGTACTGATCCGCTGCGCCACCATGAGTATGGTGCACCTGCCCATCCGCTCCGCCAATGCGTTCTGGATCCGGGTCTCGGTTTCCACATCCACGGCGCTGGTGGAATCGTCGAGGATCAGGATCTTCGGCCTGGTCAGCAAGGCCCGCGCAATGGCGAGTCGCTGCTTCTGGCCGCCGGAGAGGTTCGTCCCCCGTTCTTCTACGTGGGTGTCATATCCTTGCGCGAGGGCCATGATGAATTCGTGGGCTTGGGCCGTTTTGGCCGCCGCGATCACTGCTTCATCCGCGGCGTCGGGAACGCCGTAGCGAATATTGTCCCGCACCGTTCCCGAGAATAAAACCGTCTCCTGCGGTACGACCGCGATCTGCGCCAACAGGGAATTATGTTCGATTCTACGAAGGTCGATCCCATCGAGGAGTATCCGCCCGGCTGAGACGTCGTAGAAGCGGGGGATAAGATTCACCAGCGTCGATTTACCCGCGCCGGTCGATCCCAGGAAGCCCACGGTCTGTCCCGGGCCGACGACCAGAGATATCCCGTCGAGAACGGGCGCTGCATTGCCCCCGACATAATGGAAGGAGACATTTTTGAATTCGATTCTTCCCTCCACCGGTTCGGGAAGAGGAATCGCGCCGGGCGCATCCCGGACGTCGGGTACGGTGCCCAGAACTTCGTCTATCCGCCGGGCCGAAACGATCCCGCCGGCCCAGAGGTTGGAGAGCATGGTCATCATAATGAGCGGCGTCATGGTGGTGAGCAGGTAGTTCGTGAAGGCGACGATCTGCCCGACAGTCATTCCCCCTTCGAGGGAGTGATTCCCGCCGAGCCAGATGACGAGGACCACACCAATGTTCACGCACATCGTCAGCGCGGGCGACATACTCGACATGATTCGCATTACCCGTATCGAGCGTTCGGTGAAGGCCTCGCTTGCCGCCTCGAAGCGCTTTTTTTCGAAATCGGCTCGCACGAACGATTTGACCAGCCGCACCCCGGCGATATTCTCCTGCAGAACGGTGTTGAGGCCGTCGAGCCTCTGTTGTACGGAGTGAAAGAGCGGCTCCATCCGGATGACGAAAAAAACGATAAGTCCCGAGGTGATCAGCAGCAGCGGCAGCATGGTCGAGGCGAGGGTGGGGCTTGTGCTGATCATCAGAATCAGACTGCCGACCATCAGAAGCGGGGCGCGGGTTCCTATCCTGAGCGAGATCAACACCACGCGCTGGACGGCGTTCACATCGCTGGTGAGCCGTACCATGAGCCGGCCAGTTTTTGCTTCATCAAGGTTGGCGTAGGAAAAGGTCTGTATTCGAGTGAAAAGGGCGTCGCGCAGATCGCGAGCCACATTTTCTGCGACCTGAACGGAAAGGATATTGTTCCCGACGGCGAAGAGCAGGCTGGCAAAAGAGATACCGAGCATCAACAGCGCCGTTCGGATCACCGTTTGCCGGTCGCCCTGCCCAATGCCTTGATCGATGATCTTCTGGATCAGCCGGGGGATCGCCAGATCCATGAAGACCAGCGCGGTCAAGAGGATCATAGCCAGGGCAGCGCGCCTCCAGTAGGGCTTGATAAAAACGGCGATTTTGAATATCTGCTCCACGAAATAAAAAATCTCCCTTGACATGCAAGTTTGCATTTCTTATCCTCACCGCGGATAAAAAGCAAATCATCATCCGCCCGCTTCAGCCATTTTGAGGATATCTCGCATGACTGGGATCGATCTGGCAATCAAGAATGGACGAATCGTCACCGCCGACGGTGAATTTTGCGGGGACGTTTATATCAAATCGGGGAAGGTTGCGGGGCTTGGACAGCTCGACCTGCGGGCAGAAAACAGTGTGGATGCCTCCGGGCTTCTGGTCATGCCCGGGATGTTTGAATCCCACGCACATCTGATGGATCCGGCCGAAACCGCCCGCGAGGACATGCCGACCGGGACCGCCGCCGCCGCGGCCCAGGGGGTGACCTCTCTGATCGAGCACAGCCATTGCACGGCCGTTCATTCGGGGGCTGAATTCAGGAACAAAAGGGACTATCTGAAAGACCGCTCGAGCGTCGATTTCGGCATCGGCGCCCATTTTCCAACCGAATCCATCGACCATGTCGGCGAGGTCCTGCGGGAAGGGGCCGCGTTTATCAAGGTGATGACCTGCACGACCCACGGGATCAAAGGGGTCTCGACGGGCGACCTCCACGCGGCCATGTCGCGGTACGGTGAGACCGGCATCCCCTTCCTGATTCATGCCGAGGACGAAGGGTTGACGGCTGCCGCGGAAAGGAGGCTGAAAGCAGCTTCGAGGCAGGACGGCGGAATCATCCCCGAATGGCGGAGCCGGCTTGCGGAGATCGTAGCCGCCGAAAGTGTTGCGGCGATAGCGGCGGCCACCGGGGCGCTTACCGTCATTGCCCACTGCAGCCACCCCGATGTTTTCAGGATCGCCCAGACCGCACGCCAGCGGGGCGCCCGTTTGTGGACAGAGGCATGCCCCCAGTACTTTGCCTTGCGTGAGGACGAGGTTTTATCATACGGGGCGCTCAGAAAATTCACCCCGCCCAATCGCATGGTTTCGGACGGCGATGTGGAGGCCCTTTGGGCCTGTATCGGAGAGTGGGCCTATTTCGCGAGCGATCACGCCCCTTCCACCCTCGCTCAGAAAAAGAGCGGATCGATCTGGACCGCACCCTTCGGGCTTCCGGGGTTGGACACCACCTTTCGGTTCCTGCTCGATGCCGCCGCCAAAGGACGGATAAGCTACCCGCTGCTCGTCGACCTCTATTCCCGCCGCCCGGCGATGCTGTACGGGTATTATCCCCGCAAGGGAACGCTTTCCCCAGGATCCGACGCCGATTTCGTCCTTGTCGATCCCGATGCCGAATACGAAATGACCGATGCGATGGTGATCTCCAAGGCCGGCTGGACCCCCTACGCGGGAAGGATCTTCCGGGGCCGCGCCAGGGCTGTGTATCTCCGCGGTATGAAGATCGCCGAAAACGGGAGGTGCCTGGCGCAACCCGGTACGGGTGAATTCATGGCGGCGCGGAGGCCGTTTTGAAAATCGTCTCCCGAAAAATGTCCGGCGTGCGCAGGGAGCATGATTTTCAAAGCGGCCATGATCCTCAGTGCCCATGCACGAGCTTGTCCTCGAACCAGTTCCACATCTCGGCGATCCCCAACGTCAGATAATCCCGCTGGCAGTGCTGTGCGCCACCCTCTTCGGCGGTGAAGATGCGTAGCGTCTTATCTTTTGAACCGCAGGCGTCGTAGAGGGCCTGGGCGTGGGAGAGCGGAATCTGCTCGTCTTGCGCGCCGTGGGTCACCAGGAACGGGCAGCGCATCTTCTGCACCACGCCATCGAGCCGAAACGGTTCGAGTTTCTTCAGCGCGGCCTCAAGCGAGTCCACGCCGAAGATCCACATGATGTGGTGCCCGGGAACCGAAAGCGAGGCTTTGAACCCGGCATCGATTCGCTTTTTCCACACGGCGTAGTAATCCCATTGCGCACCCCAGGCGATGCACGCGGCAAAGCGCGGTTCGAGCGAGGCGCAGCGCGGGGCGTAATATCCGCCCAGACTGACCGCGACGACCCCGATTTTTCGGGGATCGACGTCGCCGCGTTTTTCGAGGTAATCGACACAGGCGGAACCGGCGACTTCATAATCGTGCCGCAGGAAGTGACCGCGAAAGCGGATCGATTCGCCGGTGCCGGGGCCATCCATCACCAGACAGGAGATACCCCGCTTCACCAGGTCCGGGACGCCCCGCAGGTACTGGAGTTCTTTTGTGATGTCAAACCCGTCGAAAAACAGCACGCATGGTGCGGGTTTCGATTTGGCGTTCTGCGCCGGTACGAAATAGCCGGGAAGGCTCTTCCCTTCAAAGGGGACCTCCACGACCTCGATACGCAGGTCGCCGAGGGCGGCATGGCGGTGAAAGCAGCGGATGCTGGTACGAAAAACGTCGAGCGCCGCCTTGTCTTTCGGCGTGCGAAAGCGCTCGGCCATCTGGTAATAATTGCAGGCGCGCAGGTAGGCGTGCGCCGCGGAAACCGGGTGTCCGGATTTGTCGAATCGCTCGGCATGGGCGAGCACGCCGTCGGCGATTTTCACGCAGGCCTCGAACCACGCCGCGTCGTCTTCGGGCGCCTTGTCCTTCAACAGGCAGCCGATCTTGTAAAGTTCACCGATCTCGGATGCACCGTACGGCGTCAGGCTCAGCATGTTGAGAAAGGCCGCCGACCAGCGGTAGTTTCCGGGAAAGTACATGAAATAGTTTGATGTATTGTCCATATCTTTCCTTATTTCCCCTCTCTATGTTTGGATCAGCACGTCCGCTTCCATACCCGTTTGAAGATGGGGATGAGCACGACCAGCACGATAAGGGCGAGCAGCGTCGCCGAAATCGGTCTCTCGATGAAGATCATCAGATCGGCCCCGGAGATTTTCAGCGCCTGCTGCACCGACTGCTCGAGCGTTCGCCCCAGGATCATGGCCAGGACGCAAGGGGCAAAGGGGAACCCGTTCTTGCGCGCTACGTATCCGAAGACCCCAAAGATGACGATCATCCCCACGTCGAAGGCGGAGTTCTTGAGACTGTAAGCCCCGATCATGACGATCACCACGATCAACACGGCCAGGAAATGATAGGGAACCTTGAGCAGCCGGACCCACAGACCGATTAGCGGCAGGTTCAACCCCAAAAGCATCACGTTTCCCACATACATCGAGGCGATGACCCCCCAGAACAGATTCGGATGCTCGGTCAGCAGCAGGGGTCCCGGTTGAATCCCGTGGATCATCAGGGCGACAAAGAGCATCGCGATCGCATTGTTGCCCGGAATCCCCAGGGTCAAAAGCGGAATGAAAGACGAGGTGGACGCCGCGTTGTTGGCCGCCTCCGGGGATGCCACCCCCTCGATGGCCCCTTGGCCGAATTCCTCCGGGTGTTTGGAAAACTTTTTTTCCACGGCGTAGGCCATGAAGGAACTGATAATCGCCCCCCCGCCGGGAAGCACACCGATCAGAAATCCGATCGAGGTCCCGCGGAAGATCGGAGCCCAGCACTTTTGCCAGTCATCCCGGGTGGGAAGAACCCCCTTCAGGGAGGTCTTGAAGATATCGGCGGCCCCGGCAGGGGTCTCCAGGTTAACCAGCAGCTCGGAAACGGCAAAGAGGCCCATGGCGACCAGGATGAAGTTGATCCCGTCGGTCAAGCGCAGGAGCCCGAAGGTGAAGCGTTCCTCCCCGTGGACGGGGTCGATCCCCACCATTCCCAGCAGGAGCCCGATCAACATCATCAGCAGACCCTTGAGAATGGATTCCTCGGAGAGATATACCGCCATCAGCAGACCGCAGATGACCAGTGCGGAATACTCCGCGGGGCCGAACTTCAGGGCGAACCGCGCCAGGACGGGCGCCACCATCGCCATCAGAAAAACGCCGATAGTCCCGGCGATAAAAGAGCCAATAGCCGAGATCCCCAGCGCCGGCCCGGCCCGTCCCTTTCGCGCCATTTTGTAACCGTCCAGGCAGGTGACCACCGAGGCCGCCTCGCCCGGGATATTGAGCAGGATCGATGTGGTTGAGCCCCCGTACATGGCCCCGTAATAGACCCCGGCCAATAGGATGACCGCCGAGGTCGCGTCCATCGTGTAGGTCACCGGCAGCAGCAAAGCGATCGTGGTCGCCGGTCCCAGCCCGGGCAACACCCCGATCGCGGTCCCGAGCACCGCGCCCACGAAGGCGTACAGCAGATTCAAGGGGCTCAAGGCAATGGAAAAACCGTGAAGCTGGTTTATAAAAAGATCCATAGGACCTCTTTCATCTTCCTATCCAAGGAACGATAAAATCCCGGCCGGCAGTTCGACGCCGAGCAGCCTCGTAAAGATAAAGTAGACCGAAACCGACAGGACCAAGCTGCTGACGCCGATCATTTTCCACGAGAGAACCCCCAGTATTCGCAAGGTGATTGCCGCGATGAAAAGCGTCGACAAGATGTACCCGAGGGGATCGAGAACAACCGAATACACGGCCAATCCCGCAACCATAATCAGCGGCCGCTGCCAGTTTCCGTACGCCTTGGGCGCTTTGCCGCGCCCCCGCCATCCCTGAACCAGAAGGACGAGCGACAGGGCAATGATCCCGAAGCCGACCCAAAAAGGGAAAAAACCCGGCATCGGTCTCAGGAGCGTGCCCACCTGCAGCCGGATCGACCAGAGGAGCACCGCGATCCCGATCACGATCAGAAAGACACTTGCGATCACGTCCCGCTTGTTCTGCATACCGTCTCCTTCAAGATCGCTGTCGGCGTCTTACTTTTTGAAAATTTTGGCGAGCTCCTTGTAACTCTGGTATTCCTGACGCCATTCTTTGGTAAATTCTTCGGGCCCCGCATAATCGAACTCGGCGCCCATCGCCTTGATGCCGGCGATCGCCCGCTTGTCTTGGATCATCTTTTTCAATCCGTCGGCAAGCTTGTTGATGATTGGACGCGGGGTCCCGTTGGGGGCGAACATCCCGATCCAGACCCCTCCCAGCCCCTTCATGTCGTACCCTTCCTCGAGCAAAGAGGGGACATCTGGCATATCCGCGAGCCGCTTGCTCCCCGCTACGACCAAGGGGCGTATCTTCCCGGCCCGCCACTGCGGATAGGCATGACCGGAAGACAACCGGCTCATCTGGATGTGGCCGCCCAGCAGGGCCACCGTGCACTGCGCGCCGCCGTCGTAAGGTACGTTGCGGGATGTAAAGCCCGCGTTGAGCTCGAGCCACCGCCAGGAGAAGTCGTTGCTCGACCAGGTGCCCGCGTTGCCGTATGTCAATTTACCGGGATTGGCCTTGGCCCAGGCAAGCACCTCTTTGAAGGTCTTCCAGGGGGCCTCGGTTTGGACCCAGAGGGCGGAATACTGGCTGCTCAGCCGGGCAATGGCCTCCAGATCCCCGGGGCCTTTGCTCTTGCCGTCCACGGCCGGGAGGACCGAGTTGCAGTTTGCGTGGCCGGAGAGCAGGGTGTAGCCGTCGGGGTCGGCCTGGGCCACCTCGTTCGAGCCGATCGCTCCCCCCCCGCCGGTCCTGATGCGGACGACCCACGGCTGGCCCAGATATTCGGGGGCGAGGGGGCTCAGCATCCGGATCAGCAGATCGTTCTGCCCGCCTGCACCGAGCGGGATGACGATGTTGATCGGCTTGACGGGATAATTTTGGGCATGGAGAGATTCAAGGGCCGGGAAGAACAGCAGCGACAAACCCGACAACAAACAAAATGCGAGCATTGCAGTTCTGAATATCTCTTTCATCGTTTTCTCCTCCGTAAGCGTCTCGTTCCTGATACCGATCCTCGGATTTATGCTCCCGTGTCTCCCCTTTCGCGTGGGTCAACAACCGCATGAACTTGCACCGCATCACATGCATTTTTGTTCTGCGCCGCCCGTTACCGATGGCCTATGGGCTCCAACCCGCTTTTCGTGATAGCGGGTGCCGCCTCCGGGGACGCAAGGAATTTGATCACCGTATAAGCCAAGACCGAATCCGAAGTCGTGGCGGCGACGCCGGCCGAAAATACCGAGACTTTTTGAACCTCCTGCGGAAGCGGCGTGATATGCTCGATCCCAGGCACGGGAAGCAGCTCGCTGATCTGCTGAAAGCCGATCTCCGCCTCCCCGCGCGCGACAACGGCACCGACTCGTTCCCCTCCGCCGATAAGCCGGCTTTTACTCATCACTTGGTCGGCAATTCCCAAACGCTGATACAACTCGGCGGTTAGATACTGGCCGCTGACACTGGCGGAGTACGCGATCGATTTCGCCTGTAGAAGTGTGCGTTTCAGGGCTTCGACCGTGCCGATATCCGGAACGGGTGCCCCGGCGCGAACGGCTATTCCGATTGATGACCGCGCGATGGGGGTAAGGGTTTCAGGCAAGATGAAGCCATCCCGGACGAATTCACGCAGAACAGCATCCGCCGCGATAACAATGTCCACCGCTTCGCCGCGTTTCAAACGATTCGGAATGGAGTTCTCCCCCGTGCCGATGGATGTTGCGGCAGTAACAATTTCTTTCTTGGTAAGAAGTTCTAAGCGGGGAATGAGTTCTCGGTATGCCGCGGTAAAAGCGCCCGAGGTCATGACCTTGATCTCTTGCGTTGTAATATTCATAGTAACCCTCTGATGATTGTCGAAAAGCCTAAGGAAAATGGTTACGTCTGTCAAGGGAAATCAGGGAGGGAGGGTGGCAATATTGGTTGAAAAAATTCGGCTTAATCCCTACATTGCAATTACCTATTGCGTATATTTTTTTATATCGGTGGTCCGCAATAAATATTTTGAACGAAATTAGAAAGATACATATATGCATGGTTTTTGGGGGCGATTTTCCTGAATAAAATTATTATACAGTAGATTGCTTTGGCTAAGGAACACACTGAAATATATAAATTAATACAATATCATACAACGATCAATTGAAAATTTACTACATGGCATGATCATTGCGTTACGGAAGGTGATATATGCCGAGTGGAAGTGACTGCCGGGAAGTCTCGGAGGAGTACACGCGGGAGCGTTGGTTAACTGCTTGTTTGTGCGTGGCGCCAATAGTTGATGATTCTCATGCTATATAAAAGCATCTACCGACATTCATACAGCTTCGATACATCTTCTTATTATCTTAATAGATTCCTTAGTTTCTCTGCTCAAATGCTTTTCCCTGAAAAGTTTCTTGTAATTTGTCGAAATCTGCATAGCGAACTGAAAAGACAGAAGATACCTTAATATTTTATAAATGCAGTTTTTCACCCCCCTGCCGGACATGTGTTTATTCGGGAATGAAGATTTTCTAAATCAGAGACATAAGGAGTGGAAGATATGCCCAATAATTTGATTGTTGTTGATGGGAAGAAGTTAATCTGGGACGGCGTTGATTACACGGGTGGAGACGACGCTTTTAAGAAGATGCAAAAGTACAGAGACGACGGTTTCGAAGTAGAGGCATCAGAAATCGACGGTAAAACTTACCTTTACACGAGAAGGGTTGTTAAAGAGGTTATTGTCCAGAACGCATGACTATTCATGATCCAAAGCACTTAATGTAGTGCTAATGAAAAGAAAGGAGGTAATAACATGGCGGTAAATGTTGTGGAAGATTGGTTGAACGCCTGCTCCGGTTGCGAGATTTCCATACTAAATATTGGAGACCCTCTTGTGGACCTGTTGCCCCAATTAAACTTCCTCCACATAACACCTCTGATCGACCACAAGCTCTTTGGTCAGCTTGGCGAAGCGGCTGCCATGGAGGTTCCCGAGTCCGTCGTGGGCATTGTATCCGGGGGCATCCGCACGGAAGAGCAAAAGCATGAAGTCCAGGAGATCAGGAAAAAGACCAAGTTTCTCATCGCCCTTGGCACCTGCGCCTGCTTTGGCGGAGTGCCCGCTCAGGCCAATATGTGGAAAAATGAAGATGTTTTTGAGAAGATATTTCGTCAATGCCCTTCTACCGAATCATCCCCTAACCCGGAAGATCCCAACGTGCCGAAATGGACCCCGGCTTGTACCGCCATCGATGAAGTTGTGAAGGTGGACATCAGCATCCCCGGCTGTCCTCCCCACCCCGACTGGATTGTCGATGCAGTCACCGCGCTGCTCGAAGGCAAGACATCCTGGAGCCTGCCGGAGCGGAGCGTGTGCGACACTTGCCCGGTTATTCGGGAAAAGAAGTCAGGCGGCGGACCCGTCAAACGCTGGCTGCAGAATATGGAATTTAAACCGGAAGAGGGCTTGGAAAAGATGCGCTGTATCAATGAGCAGGGTTACCTCTGCATGGGCACGGTGACGCTGGCAGGCTGTGCGGGCAAAGCAGGGGTCCCCCGGTGTATCCAAGCCCGAACCCCCTGCCGAGGCTGTTTCGGACCCATCCGCAAAGGATCCCAGCCGCTGGTGGATATGCTGAATGCTCTGAGTTCCGTAGGGCTCGATCCCAAATCGATATTGGATCGGCGTGCTATCATGAATCGTTATGTCGGCGGGCACGGCAATCTGAAACCGCTGCCGGCGCGGCCAGCAAGATGAGGAGGTGAAACGCATGGGTAAAGTAATCAATATCCAGCCGGTAACACGGATCGAAGGCCACAGCAGGGTCGCCATCACCTTGGATGATGCAGGCAATGTAGTCGATACCAAGGTTCACGTCCAGAACTTGCGCGGCTTTGAGAAATTTTGCGAAGGTCGGCCCGTAGAGGAGATGCCCCGGACGGTCTGCCACATCTGCGGGATCTGCCCCTGGGCCCATCATCTGGCCGCGAGCAAAGCGGCAGATGGCTGTTTTGGCGTTACGCCGCCACCCGCGGCGGTAAAATTGCGCCGCCTGATGCAGAACATCTCCTACGTCAGCGATAAAATATTGAATTTCTACTTCTTAGCTGCCCCTGATTTTGTTATCGGTCCCGACGCCGATTATTCGGTGCGAAATGTGGTCGGGATCCTCCATGCCGCCCCGGATATTGCCAAAAAAGTCGTCCATATGCGCCATTTAGGGGCGCAGATGCTGGAGGGATTTGCCGGTCGGGCGATCCATCCCACCTTCTCCGTGCCGGGCGGTGTCAGTAAACCCATGACCGAAGACGACCGTGGAAAGCTGCTTCCCTCGGCCCAGGAGCTGTTGGAGTTCGCCAAGTTCTCCATGAATTTTGCAAAGGAGAATGTTTTTCCGAAGTACATGGATGCCATCAAAACACTCGGCGTCATTAAAGTGGGCTACTTAGGCACCGTGCGGGACGATGGAGCGCTCGAATTTTACGACGGCAAGCTTCGGATGATGAAGCCGGACGGTTCCTACGAAGACTTCGCCTACGACCAGTATCTGGAACACATCGGCGAATGGGTGGCGCCCTGGTCCTATCAGAAGTTCCCCTATGCCAAGAAGTGGGGCAAACTTGATCTGTCATTGGAGAACCCTGTAGGGGTGTATCGTACCAACTGTTTGTCCCGCATCAACGTTGCCGACAAGATGGCGACACCGCTGGCCCAGGCCGAGCTTGAAGAGTTCCGGGCTGCCTTTGGACGTCCGGCCCACTATACATTGCTTTACCACTACGCCCGTCTTATCGAACTCCTGCAGGCTGCGGAAACGGTGGTCGAACTCCTGAACGATCCAGAGATTACCAGCACCAATATCCGGGTGCCCGTTACGGCGAAAGCAGGCCGGGGCGTGGGCTGCGTTGAGGCCCCCAGGGGGACGCTGATCCATGATTATGAATGCGATAATGACGGACTGATCACCAAAGTGAATCTGATTGTAGGAACGACCCACAATAATGCCGCGATCAATCTTTCGGTGAACCAGGCAGCCAAAGAATCAATCAAAGCGGGCAAGTATGATCAAGGCATCCTGAACCGAGTGGAGATGGCCATACGCGCCTACGACCCCTGACTGAGCTGCGCCGCACACCGCCTGGATGGCGGTCTTGCCATTGATCTGACGATCATGGATTCCCAAGACAGGGTGATCGAAAAAATGAGTAAATAGAAACTGTCGATTTGTGAAATGCACAAAGACATCATCGTTCTGGGATGCGGTAATATTCTTTTCGGCGACGACGGGTTCGGATCTTCGGTGGCGGATCATCTCCAAAACCGTACAATTCTCCCGGAAAACGTCTCCGTCCTCAATGTAGGGACAGGCGTGAGGGGGATGCTTTTTGACCTTGTACTGAGCGAGCAGAAACCACGAAAGATTATTGTCGTCGATGCGGTGGACGCCGGGAAAAAGGCTGGAACGATTTTCCAGATAAATATCGATGAATTGCCCAAGAACAAGACCGATGACTTCACTCTTCATGAAATGCCTACATCAAATCTTCTTCAGGAACTGAGAGATTTCTGCAACGTGGAAGTGGTCATCATCGCCGGGCAGATCGAATCAATTCCTGAGGTTGTGAGACCGGGGCTATCGGATGCATTGGCCAAAAGCGTGGCTGTTGCCGCAGGAGAGGTCTTAAATTTGACGACTTTAGACTGCGGTCGGCAGTAATCAGAAAGGAGCAGCAGTATGACTTACGATTGCGACCCGACATTTCTTGCCGATGTTCGCAGATATGGGAAATTTGATGTAGCCGGCTGTTTCAACTGCGGCAGTTGTACGCTTAGCTGCGACCTGGCAGGTGATCATGCCTCATTTCCGCGGCGGTCGACCCGTCAGGTCTTAATGGGGTTGAGGCAGGCGGTGGATCAAGGCCTTGATCCATGGATTTGCCACGATTGCGGGGACTGTTCCACTACCTGTCCGCGGGAGACCGAACCGCGCGCGGCCATGATGACCCTGCGCCGTTACCTAACCACGGTGTATGACTGGACCGGGATAGCCTCGGTCATCAATCGCTCGAAGGCATGGCATATCGGATCCCTTCTATTCGTGGCATTTGTGGTTCTTCTGCTCATCGTCTTTTATCACCTTTGGGCGGCTAAAATGTCCCCGGCCGACTTCAAAAACCCCTTGCCGTTAGCGCATATGTTCCCGCTGATCACGTACTTTACCTGGACGGTCATCTTGTTTCCCTTCCTGATCCTTTTGACCAATGCCTTTCGTATGTATCTGCTGACCGTCCACCGAAAGGAGGGTTACCCCTCTTCCCTTTCCCATTGGCTTTCGGAGGTCAAAACGTTTTTTCTGCATTTTTTTACCTATAAAAAAATGGCAGATTGCCCGACAGAGAAAGGACGCTGGCTGCCCCACCTGCTCCTCGGGCTGGGATGCATGGCCATGCTTTTTATTAAAGTGTTCGCCTTGGAGTGGTTCCAGACCGATACCCTCCACCCGCTCTACCATCCCCAACGGTGGATAGGATATGCGGCGACCGTCCTTATGATTTATGGAGCGATCGATATTATTGCCGGCCGTATCGGCAAGAAACGAGAGATCTACAAGTCTTCCGATTTCAGCGACTGGAACTTTCCGGTCCTGCTTTTGGCTACTGCGGTCAGCGGTATTGTCGTCCATATCTGCAGGGCTGCAGGACTTGAGCTCGCCACCCATTACACCTACGCAATCCATCTGATGATAGCCGTTCCCATGCTTGTTGTGGAAATGGCTTTTGGCAAATGGACTCATATGATCTACCGCCCCCTGGCCCTCTACTTCCAATCACTCAAAGAGAAAAATCTGCAATACCAACCGTCACCTGAGGAGGTTTCTGAGTATGTTGCCTGATAACATTTCAGAACAGAAGGTCGGCGCCGCATTGATCGTCGGTGGTGGGATCGGCGGCATGCAAGCAGCCCTCGACCTGGCGGAGTGCGGCATCAAGGTGTATCTTGCCGATAACAAACCTGCCATCGGCGGCGTCATGTCGCAGCTCGACAAGACATTTCCCACCAATGACTGTGCTATGTGCACGCAGGCCCCCAGGCTTGTTGAGATCGGCAGGCATAAGGATATCAAGGTCATCTCTCTCAGCGATATTGAAAGCCTAAGGGGGCAACCGGGGAATTTTATAGTGACCCTCAAGAAGCGGCCCCGTTTTGTGGATGAGGAGAAGTGCACGGGTTGCGGCACCTGCGTTTCCAATTGTCCCACCAGGAGTGCCGTTCAGATCGCAGAACGGGGTAAGGTGGAGATCGAGCCGGAATACCGGGAGCAGATCGAGAAAATTGTTGCGAAACACAAGAACCGGAAGGGCCCCCTGATGCCCATCCTTCAGGAAATCAACGCCTCTCTTAATTATTTTCCGGAAACGGCGCTCAAATATGTCTCTCAGGAGACCGGCTATCCACTTGCCCATATTTTCAGGATAGCCACGTTTTACAGTGCTTTCAGTGTTACCCCGAGAGGGAAACATATGATCAACGTATGCATGGGAACGGCCTGTTACGTCAGAGGCAGCGAGCGGCTGATGGATAAATTCAGCGATATGCTGGAAATAAAGCCAGGGGAAACAACCAAAGACAGAAAATTTACGCTGAATTCCGTTCGGTGCATTGGCTGTTGCGGCCTAGCGCCGGCAGTGGCGGTTGGCGATCAGGTGTTCGGCAAACTGACAGGCGTCGATGTTCCAAATATCATAAATAAATACAAGGGGATGTAATATGCCTACCATGACAATAGCAGACCTGAGAAAAGAGCGTGATGCGGTAAAAGGGAAGATGCATCTCAGAGACGGAGACTTTCGGGGAAAGGTTATCGTACACATGGGCACTTGCGGTATTGCCGCAGGCGCCCGGGAGATCGTGACGACCTTTTTGAACGAAAAAGAGAAACGGAACATCACCGATATCCTGATTACAACCTCCGGCTGCGCAGGTTTATGTTCCCGTGAACCGATGGTCACCGTGGAATTGCTGAATGCACCGCCGGTAAAGTACGGGCACCTGACAGCGGATAAGGTAGTGACGATATTCCAGGAACATATCCTTGGCGGGCGGATTGCACAGGAATTTGCCATTGGCGTAGGCTCAGAGAGAGGTGGATGACAAAATGGCTGCGCGAAGAATCGAACTGATGCTTTGTACGGGTACGGGCTGTGTTGCAAGCGGCGCCTATAACATCAAGGATGCCCTGGAACAGGAGATCGCGAAGCAGGGGTTGCAGAGCGAAGTTTCCGTGATTGCCACCGGTTGCAACGGATTCTGCGGCCAAGGAC